>Ga0214919_10010469_pt1 | contig 11741 bp, 5 predicted proteins | sample LL1503_MetaG_FD_177994 | JGI IMG/M metagenome (GOLD analysis project Ga0214919, IMG submission 177994) | Freshwater microbial communities from Lake Lanier, Atlanta, Georgia, United States - LL-1503 | ecosystem: Environmental > Aquatic > Freshwater > Lake | place: USA: Georgia | collected 2015-03-15
AATATCCTCAAGGTCATTTTTGATACTGGTGTAATCACTTGCCCTAATTTGATTCTTTCGGAGTTCGCTCAGTTTTTTGCACAGACCTAGAATCTCATTTGATTTTATTTCGATGCTCATCGGACACTTCCCGTTCTTAGAGTTTTAATCACCTGCTTAAGGGAATTCAGGCTGTTAACAATCTCTGTAATAGAAGAATCAATCCCGGTGTTTTTAGTCAATTTGGCACACTCTTCTGTGAGTCGTAGTTCCGTTGCGCTAAGACAGGCGGACAAGTTTTTGACTTCTTTTACCACTGCTTGGCGTTTTAACGCGTCTACATTTGCAGCAACTGGAAGTTGATTACACCCGGTCTCTTCCCGAACCAGGCGGCAGGTCTTAAGAAGATTCCCTAAGTCAGCCAACCGCAGGGTTTCAATGGAATTTCTAAGTTGGTCCACTTGTAAATTGCCTGCGAGGTTTCCAAGGTCCTTGGCCTTGTTTACTGCTTCTAAGGTTTTTTGAAGGGCGTTACTAATGGTTTCTGCGGATGGTTGATCTGTCTTTGAAAGGCCAAACAGATCCTCTAGAGCAGTGCAGCAATCTGCCGATGCCTTGATTTCGTCTGCAACAGCACCCTCTAAATCTTCTCTTAGAAATTGGTTGCAGCGTCGAAGTGCGATTCCTTCTATTCCAATTCTCTCAAGTGGCAGCAGTTTAAAATCTGTAGGTTTGTAGTTCTCCAGGGCGCGTCGAATTAGTTGCAGGACGCGATTAGGAGCCAGCATTACAACCTGAGTTTCATTATCATTTATTTCCTTACCCATTCCCTTTAGTAACCCTACAAGAGTTAGAAGTGATGAGCGTACTATTTGCAAATTCTTATCTGTCTGCAATTTGATTTGAAGGTCATGCCATTTCTGCGACCTCGCAGCATTTGGAGGATCAATATCTTGGCATAAAAAATTAATCGCAGCCAAGTCATTGTCTTCGAGTGGCGGATTTCTTCCATTGAGAATATGTGCCAAGCACAAAGATTCAACTGCCGGGGCAATTGGATCTAGCACGGTATTTGGCCCGTAATAGAACACAATCTGTTTGAGTACTTCTGCAGCCCAACTTTTTATACAAAATTGGGCTTTGATATATCCTTCAACACCTTTGCCATCTGAGAAGTCCCAAGAACCAGTCGACTTTCGTTTGATCAGTGCTTGCAAAGCAACAGCTGACTCTTCTTTGTCAACCCCATCTAGTGGAATCTGAAGACGAACTTGGCCATCGGTTTTTGTGTCACTTCTGAAACAAATATTTGTCCCACGAAACAGTGCTTTAGTTTGGTGTGAATAGAATTTTTGGTTAATGCCATTCCCAACCCAGTCAATTTCTTTTTCTATTGCCTTAAAAATATAATCTCGCAATTTGGTTTCATTCTCAGAAGTCAACTGCTGTCCATCCGTCCAAGAATTCAGGTCGTCAATTAAAGCAATTGCTTGGCGGTCAAGATTTGTCGAAGGAAGTACAGGTGGAGGTATGGGTTCCTTAATATAAGGCGTAGGACTAATTAGTGGAGATTTTGTAGAGATTTCGACATTAGTATCGGTTGATTTAGTACTACTATTTACAGATTCGATTATGCCTATATTAAATGCACTTCGAACATCATTATGAACACCCTGCTCATTCGGGGTTGAACTCCAAAGATCCACTAAGTTAATCTGTCGTTCGCTGTCAACTGCCTGTTTCAGGCGCAGTCTGGTGTCAGCTATTACCTTTGGTCCTTTTAAGGATTCCACAAGAGTTCTGGGCGGGAACGTACCGTCAGCTATTTTCTTACCGTGATTTGCCAAAATCGGCGTCAAAATATATTTAATTGCGTCCCGCGGCATAAACAACTCAGCAAGGAATCGATCATGGGTTTTCTGCAAAAGCGTTTTATTCAAGGGGTAGAGCCCAATAATAGACGGCGTTTCGTTTGGTTTATCGTTTAATTTAATTTCTATAGTTCCGAATGCTTTGTGACAATTAGCTTGATGTTGACATTGCACACAGGGGTTAATTTGGTTAAGTGGGGTTGTTTGGGCGAATCGTCGGATCGCATTTAAGTAACGGCCCGCAAATTCTGTCCAGTCTTGTATCGGATCTCTATCATTGTCGACTACTCCAACCTGAATGGTGGGCGTGGCACGGGTTTTTACAGTATCGGGTAGTTTGTCGTATCGATCGCGGGTGCAAGCAAATGCCGTACGAATAGCACAGAGATCATTTTCCCCCGTTTGGTGTTTCTTCGCCATAAGCGCACTTAATAAAGCTTTATCTACTCCTTCTAATCTTGCAAAGTCTTCGATAAGTACCACTAGTTCTATATTTTTTATTTTGTAATGCTGCCTTACTTCAATCATCATCCTTTCTAGGTCATTAACGCCTCCTAATTTTAAGAGGTTTTTGACGGCGGTTTCCGCACTCGAATTTACTAGTGCCACAATTGCAGCAAGATCTCCACTGCCAAAAACATTAAGTTGGTTATAGAAGTTCCGCGCTGCTTCACCGGCCCGTGTGTTTACTTCGAGTATATTTTTTGGCAAATCAGTTTCTGTGAAGTCAAGCGGTTGCTCAGTATTATGTAAGTCGTGAACATTTTTTCCACTGGTATTCGCAGTTAGGCGATCTATGAACCCACCGGGTTTTAGCCACCAATTTTCTCTAAAAAATGGGTCTGTAAAGAGAGCGTTGAGGCCCTTTCGCAAGTAGATTTCTTCTTCACTTAGATTATAATTATTTGTACCTGCACCAATCGAATTGGCAAACTGAGAAATCAGTTGATCTTTATTTTGATCATGATCGATATTTTCATTCGGAGCATGTAGCAGTTCATTTCGGTATTTATCGTATTCATCCCCCGTAAGGTTGTTAAGCATTAAATTAATAATTTTCTTTAGTGATATATTAATCCTTGGTATTAGAAGTACCTTTCGTTTCTCTGTATTTTTTATATTTGCTTTTAGCCACTTAATAAGATGCGTCTTCCCAGAGCCGGAAGCTCCGATAATAGGCATTAAGATATTTCCATCAAAGTTCTCTGATTTATTCATGAACTCCTCAAGAATCGACTGTTCCGACATAAAGTCGCCTGGAGACAGAATCCCCGCACTTGCATCGCCTGGTGCTTTATAGAACATTCTTTGGGCCGATATTGGGGAGTGAATGGCAGTGAAGAATTCCTGACTATGTTGTTCTGCCTCAGTGTCTAGTCGATCTGAGGCTATGTCTGGATTCCAACAGAGATAGTTTGTAAAGGGCATTGGTTTAATCCTCAAATATGATTCGCTGAATAGTTGTGTAGGTTTCTTCAATGCCAGCAATCCCGATTGTTGTTGGGGTAGTTGAATCGGCACGGTGCTCTAGTTTGATATAGCCCTCCTCCTTTAGTCGAAAGAGTGCCATAGAAAGCGAAGACGATAGACGCCCATTGGTTGGCTTTATGAGATTGGGATACCTATCAAGAAGAGACAAATTGTGCCTTCCACCGTCGATGACAGGCAATATTTTTGCTAAAGTTTTAATAACATTACTTAAATCTTTAGTGTTTTTATCAGGCAGAACGGTTTTTAGTCCTTTACGAATTGCGATTGTAGAATCGGACACAAGAGCAGAATCCTCTTCGCGAGCAAACCCAAGATAAGTAATCCAGTGTTTTAGATTTCCAAAGGTGGCGGTGTTTTCAATGCCTAGCGCGTGCCTGGGTATATTGATACCCTTGGATGTATTTAGATCTCGTAGTTTAATATCTGCTTGAGACCAGTCTAATGGTGTATCAAGCGGCGATCTTGTCAATACCCAAGAGATTGCTAGGCCAAGATCCTCGTTATCACTATTATTTTGATTTGTAAAGGCAAGCCGAGTGATTATCGAAGGAAGCAATTCAGTTACAAGGCCTGTATCTTTTGGATTACGCTCATTTTCTAACAGTTCAGGATGCAGGGTGATTATTTTATCATTATTAATTTCAATAAGTTTAAGTTCTTGTGCTTTTTTAATGGTTTTTCGTGCGCAATTTTGGTTGTCTTGAAGTATTCGAGGAGAAAGTATCATTTCCAAATCTTCTTGGGCTATGCCTTGTTCGAGTGTCAGTAGGTAGGAAAAAAGTCCTCTTATTCTGCTAGGCACTGATTCAATTGTATGTAAGAGGCTCATATCTAAATTGTACCTATTCCGAATTCATTTCGAAAGTCATCTGCGTTAACCCCTTGGAATTTTCTTAGCGCCAATAAGGTGCGATCCACTTGATCTTTGGTAGTTGCATCAAGCAGCAATAGTTGCGGAGTAGAAGAATTCTTAAGGTTCTCAATGAAATCATCAGAGAAGATAAAGCTACGCGGAATAAATCGCAGTGCTGGAACTGCAGGAATGTATTCTTTGTGCGGCCATTTTTGGCTTGTCATCACTGCTTTGCCACCCATAGATAGAGCTACCAGATCTAACGAATTGAGTATCATTTTTTCGGCAACAATAAAACGGATGCCGGCTAGTACAGCCCATTTAACTATGTCGCTTAAGTTCATTAGATTGTTGTGCCATTCTTCTGGTGGGAAATGGACGGCTTTCACCATTTGCGTGGCCGTTGGAAAAACGGTCAGTAGGGCTTGCGAAAGTGGGCCGGTGAATTTCCATGGATGCTTTGGCACCGGAAGTTTGCCAACAGTATCCAGCACAAATGGGTCTCCCTTTATGCAAACCGCGCAACCCCCGCATGTTGCAATCACTTGAACTGCACCAGTCGAATCATTGCCCGAATAAGCACCCCTTGCGATTTCTTTTGCGCACTCGCATTTGTTTATAAAATCTATAATCAATTGAAAATCATTTCGGGATGAATTCCACCGTTTTTGCCGTATAGGTTCCACAAGTTTCTGCCATGTATCTTTATCAGTTGGAGTGTTGTGGTGGACGCGAATAATCCGCCGATCGTTTAGGTCTTCTTGAATGCTGGGGTCAGCATTGGGGTCCCATTTTTGTGGTGCGATTGCGTCGAAACTTATTACACCAGCGCTTGCTAGTAAATTAAGTGTGTGATCATCCCACTGGAGATTGCGTTGGTTGGGGGTAATTCCACCATTCACAAATACTTCGTAGAGATCCGGATTTCCATCAACCCGTTTCATTTGGTGGTGCATAGAACGCCAACGGGCAAGACCTTTTTTCATTCCTATATTTGCGTCTTGAGACATTTCCAATGCGACTTGACGGTCCTCTGCGGAGTAAATAACCAACGAAATGCTCGCTTTGCCGTCGCGACCACCGCGGCCGATTTCTTGGTAATAACGGTCAAAACTCTCGGGTATACAACTATGTACAACCGAGCGTACTTCAGCATCGATACCCATTCCAAATGCTGACGTTGCAATCACAATATCAATGATTTGGTAACGAAAATCATTTATTATTGTCTCGCGTGTTGTATCGTTGGTTCTGCCATTGAAACAAGCGATTCGTTTAAGGCCTTTTGCCGTTAATTTGTTATGGATTGCTTGTGAGTCGGCTACCTTCGTCGTATATGCGATTAGTGGTTTGGGCAGGTTAAGTATCGCATCGATCGTTCTGTCCATGCGGGAATCTTTTGAATCGCACTTTACGACACCACTCGCGATCTCTGGTCGGATGCGAACAGAGTGGATGCATTCGAACGGACCTGGTTCCCCAAACTGCGACTTGAGCGTGTCGATAGTTTGTGCCGTCATGGTGGCACTCATCAGAAGTGTTCGAAATGGTTTTGCAGTGCTTTGGCGCAACAGGCCCCGCCTGATTCCGGCAAGTTGTTGAAACTTGGGACGAAAAGAATCACCCCAGTGCTCGACCATATGCGCTTCATCAATAACCAACCATTCTAGTTTTCCTGCAGATGCAGTTTTCCAGAGGGTCGAAAATAGTCGTCGCCCGCAAACCATTTCTGGAGAAGCAAATACAATTCTCTGGGTGCCATTGTTGATTCGTTGACAAATCCCTTTCTGTATTGCTTTTTGCTCGTCAGACGAGCCATAGAATGCCGTCTCATGTTCTATGCGGTTTTGACACTCATAGTCTTTCAGTTGACGTTCCTGATCGATGCATAGTGCGGTTGTAGGAACGACAACCACACTCAGGCCGTCCTGACTTAGCAAAGCGGGCACTTGCGCCAATAAACTCTTGCCAGATCCGGTTGGGAAGTTCACAAGAAGTGTGGCGCCTGCCGGTGCTGTAATGACGGCGCGCATTGCCTCACGCAGAGCTGGCGAGAGGTACTCCTTACGACCAAGTGAGACTAAAAATGGGTCCGCAGAGCAGGTTTCAGAAGGTCTACGTAACTCCCTTCGTAGCGTTGGCGCGATTAAGGAACTATCGGCGTGAGTTGGCAACCAATCGGGATTCCATTTCGTGATCTTGACAACGATTTTCGTTTCATCTCGGCGCACTATGTTAAAGTGACACGACCTCAAGACTTCATCAGAAATTGCTGACGTTCCAATGGTGATCTGTTCAGTGGCATCTGCATTAGGCTCAGCAATTCTTGTTCGGACGACATTCGCAAGCAAATTGACAAAATCTGCATACGAAGAACTTGCATCTGAATTGGCTACACTCCATGCGGATCTGAGTCGGAGCAATAACAGGTCTTCAGTATTAGGAAATTGATTTGGTTCAAAGTTCTCGATGGCGCTGAGAACCTGATTGTATTCAATCCAGTCCATCGTCTCGCCTTCTTTCCTGGCCGGTAAGAATATAAAAAGTCACAGCATCAAGGGTTAGAGTTGGATGTTCCACGGCGTGAATGATGGAATCAGCGAATGCTTGTTCGGCTGCAATGTTTATTTCATCCATTGAATTCTGGTTGCGGGCTAGGAGCATGGCAAGGTTGTCATCGAATCGTGTTTTTGTCCGAACCAAATTTTTTTGTAACGAGTCGTTGAACCAGGTTGATTCACAGATGATGTTTTCGGCGCGCGATTTCGCGTTTAAGCAGACGGTCTTCCAATCACCGATTTCAAAGCGTTCTAAAAATTCACTTTTACGATCGCCAGCAAGATTGACGTCTGTTCCGCCCTCAGAGTGTTTTTCATAAGGCCTTTTAAGTTCTTTAATAACAGTGGAGTCCGGAATACTATCGTTGGTGGCATGAACATAAATAGTTTTTAGTAGCGGAGTGAAGCATCCGTCTAATAGCCGTTCGGTTGCCGATGGGCTTGCATTATTTGCGGCGATAGCCGCGCGAATATCTCCTTCAATGAGGTAGTCAAATTTAAATCCAATCCAATCGGGTTTTCGGCCATTGGACCAAGCCCTTACGTAACGCCACATTGCGGTTGCTTGTCCACGGTCATCTTCTAGCAGGTTGTGATACAGTCGGTCTATAAATGGATTTCCAAGCCGCATTAGTCTTGGAAACGGTGGTTTATTCGCCGCGTAGCGAGAATAAGTGTGGGGGTTGGAAACGCACTGATTCCAATTCTGAGCAACGTTCTGGGGAATGAGAGCTTGATTAAATGTATATTCGACAATGCTGTCAGATATATTAATTTTATTTCCTCGAAGGCCTTCGCAAATCCATGTTTCAGTTGCTTTGTTTGCACTGTCTTCTATCGCTGCCTCGGTTCGTTTGAAGACTGCCTCAGTGAGGTCGGAGTGCGTGTGTGCGTCTTGAGCATCAAGAACGTCATGTTCCTCAGCGCGTTGTAGTTCGCGTTCCAGTGCAGCATTTACCTGTGTGATTTGTGTGTCTTCACGTAAAATTCCTGGTCCGTGCTCAAACATTAATCCGAGCAGTCGAATTGCCTCGTTCTCAGCCGCTAATTGCATCGAAGCAATTGACCGATGAAAAAGACAAAATCCAACAGTAAGCGCGTATGCCCAAGCATCTGTAGGGCCATTCTCCAAACCGACTAGTAATTTTAAACGCAAATCAAAGACTTGACCAATTCGATCCAGTCGCCCAAGGCGTTGTTCAAGTCTTCGGGGGCTAAATGGCAGATCTAAAAGTAGTACTGTGGATGCGCACTGAAGGTTTAATCCTTCCTCGCCCGTGCTATCGCAGATTAAGAAATTGCATGTGGGATCGTTATTAAAGCGAGCAATTGCAGCAGTGATTTCCGAACGTGACGTTGTTGTAAGCACTAATGGAATTTGCTGTTGTGTTTTATTATTTAATTCAACCGCTACTGCTTGGGCAAGGGGCGCGAAGCCACAGAAAATTACAACCTTTTCATTTTGATTTGGGGTGCGTTGTTGGTTTGACATACCTATTGCCACCTCTGCCGCAAGTTCACTGCGTGTCGTAGTTGTATTCACGTAGTCGCAGAATCGCTTCATGCTGTCCAATAGTTCTGGTTCGTTAGGAAAGCGTGGTGTATTACAAACCTGGGCAAAGCGTTCGTTTCCCAGTAAGCAACGAAGTTCATCCAACGTTAGATTGCCGGTTCTTGCTGCCACAAATCCCAACACGGCAATTGACCCCGCAGTAGTGCATTCAACAAGGGAACCGTAGATAGATGCAAATAACTTGCGCGCTTCACTCGACTCCCCGCAATGTTGCACGGCTTCACTTCGCCAACCTTCGATTGCGTCATCCAAGTTCATAGCGATATCATCAATGTCGAATTCAGCAATCGTTGAATAACTATTTTTATAACTTGTTTTAGGTGGAATTCTGGCCTCCACGACATCAGGCGTATGTGCCTTGCGGTTGCGGATCATGCGCCGGTAGATTCGGTGGACTTCGCTAACATGAGTACGAATGGCACGAATCCGTGATACACGGGCGTCCCCTTGTAAGGTTTCGATCCCAGTGCACAGTTGATGTAATCGCAAATCATTTGGGCAGAGTTCACGCAGTCGCGCAGTTGCTCGTGACAGGGGAATTAGATCCAAATTTGTAGTTAGAACTAAAAGTGTCTTACCAATTGACTCTCTTCCTTGAAGTTTCTTGCGGAATGCATCAATATCCTCAAGTTTGTAAGTGTTCGGTTCAAGCAAATGCAACATCGCGAGATAGTCATCCTGATGATCAAGAATTGGGGTTGCCGACAGTAGTAAGACCTTTTGTGTAGTCCGCGCAAGCTCAGCTATGGATCGATAGTGCTGTTTGGCAGATTCATCAGTGGAAAATGCGCCTTTTGCAACCTGATGGGCTTCATCAATAATCAGTAACTGTGCAGTGGAATTCTCAATCTTCTTGCCGTGAGCCACAACTCGGACGCGGTCCGGAAAGTCTGAGACTTTGAACTTGACTTCCAGTTCCGACTTCCATTGAGCGATAAGGTGCCTTGGAACTAAAATAAGCGCTGACGATTTCGGTTCGTCAATTAAATACTGGCGGAGAACCATCCCGGCCTCCATCGTCTTTCCAAGGCCAACCTCATCTGCCAGTAAATATCGCTGAACCGGGTCGCTAAGAATTCTTGCGACAGCTTCAATTTGATGCTGATAGTGCTCTATACACGATGAAAGGACGCCGGTGAGACCTTGGCAGGACGTGCGTTGTTTGACAAACTCGGCCAGTAAGGGCGAACGTCGGTCGCTGAAATATGGTGTGTCATTACCGCATTCAATCAATACTTCAAGGGGGTCTTTTCGAACTCCTGGTGTACGAACGTAAATATCATGGGGCGGAAAATAGCCCCACCCATCTGCACCCTTAAACTCTACATATCCGTTGACAGGGTCTATTTTACCCGTCCGACCCATGCTCCAGTTTGCGCCATTGCGTCTGTAGCAGCGAGTCCCAGATTGAAGTTGGATTAAAGTGAGGTCTTCAACTTGGGTCCGAATTACTTCCTGCGTAGCAACAGAATGGAATACCTCAATAGTTATATCGGTATTTAAAATTTCTTTTATTCGACCGACCTTTCGAAGCGATCTAATACGAACCAAACTGCCTAATTCAAGTGTCATTTCAGTCCTCCGGGTTAGAACAGAGTACAGATGATAGCAATTTGTAATTAATTTCCCCCCCGGCTTGCTTTTTGTTATTCAACAATTAGCGCTTTACGTTCCCAACAACCTCGCGATTCCACACCAGTGTTCGGTATTGAACAAGGAGGTAATTAGATAGAATACGAATATCTCTTGTTGTGTTCTGAATCTCGTTCCATTTACGTTGTAGGCCTGGTCCAAAGTCCCAGTGACCCTCTGTCCACCTGCACACTTCTTGTAGTGGGCGAAGATCGGCTGCAAAATCTGCTGTATTTAAAAAGCGATTGTTGCGGTGACGATCCGCAATTGCATCCATAAGAAAGCCCATTGCAAGTATGCCAGCGCCATGTGTTAAACGACTTCTTCGCGGGGGCAATACCCACGCTTCCCCAAATACGTCTCGTACCGCACTCCAGAAGGCGCAGAGCACGGCAAACATCCGTTCAGTGTCTGGTTCGTTGGTCTCAGCATCTCGAAACCGGTACAGAACTCCGTCTGTCAAGCTGTTTTCAAGCATTCGCAAAATAGAATTATCTTTAATGGTTCCTTCTGGCGTTGTGGGCGTTTCGATAAGACCGAAGAGTGGTGAATTCACATCTTGATTGAGTCGTGCCAGCAATGTTGCTGGAAATCTCCGGCGTTGTAGCAATGAGGGCAGGGTGGAAACTGTCGCTGGAAGCAATTCGTACACCAGGCCCTTTGGGAGCGGTCTAGTGGAGTTCACTAAAATAAATTGTTCGCGTTGCTCCTGATCTGAGGCTGCAATAAACCCCGTAATACAAATCGGAAACGTCTTTATGGCTGCTTCCCGAATTGCCGCTGCACGTTGTTGTCCGTCGACAATCCAACCCGGTTTGTTCGGATCATCCTCATCAACGATTGGGATCGTCAGTGTTCCCATACGACTGCATCCTTCATTATTGTGGGGCAGTGGTTCGAAGTGAACAGACTCATCAAAGGCAACTACAAGGGCGTTTGGAATAATTGGGTCTTGTGATTCCAGATACCTTCGAATTTCGGCGATATGCGAGAGGACTTCGGGCCGTTGATATCCAAACAGCCCATTATCTGACTCACGATGCAGTCTTGAAATTGTGGTGAACTGTGGCAAAATTTTCCCATCGACTGCGAAACTATAAAGCACGCGTGTGGGTCCTTGGCGAATTTCAAGTGCGGGGAGTTGTAGTGTTTTTTGTTTATTCATTGTTCGTTACCTAAGTGCGTTTGCAAAGTTGCTGATTGTGAAGGGAGTTCAAGTTCATTCTTCAGTCGGTTTTTAAATACCCACAAATTATGAAAGCCGCGTCGGCGGTTACGTTCGGAGCCACGGAATATAATTGTATGAATTCCAACTTTTCGGCAAATTTCACAAGGGCATTGCTTCCATGGTTGGTCTAACAATACTTCTCTATAGATTTCTGTCCGTTGTATTTTCCCATCGTGTAGGCACTCGTAGCGGGTCAGAAGGTCAAGCGTTTCGTTTATTGAAACCGTCCCACGGTCGTAACCAATAAGGGCTGTCATACATGCGCGTTCAAGTTCGCGCGCCAGATCTTGCTTTACTAGACCCGCAAGAATTCGTTTCTTGAATGTCGGATTGGCGTCAACTTGGGGCACGCGTATCGCGGTGTACGGACGTTTTAAGGTGTGGTAATTGTCTTTTTCATCTTTAAATGCTTGCCTGAAAGGGGAGGTACTATCAAAACTAGTTACTCCAAATGCTTGGAAGCGACGGATGTGATCACAACGGGTCACACCAAATAAGTGCATATTCACTCCCTTTCGCAGAACTAAAGAGATTTCTGCCAGCACTTCAAGAATTT
>Ga0214919_10010470_pt1 | contig 11740 bp, 6 predicted proteins | sample LL1503_MetaG_FD_177994 | JGI IMG/M metagenome (GOLD analysis project Ga0214919, IMG submission 177994) | Freshwater microbial communities from Lake Lanier, Atlanta, Georgia, United States - LL-1503 | ecosystem: Environmental > Aquatic > Freshwater > Lake | place: USA: Georgia | collected 2015-03-15
AATGGGGGGTATATATACACGAAATTCATTTTTTAGGAGGGCTTTCAAAGGATAAGATATTGGAAGCGGCTGAAGTAGACTTTTTCTGCGATGATCAGGATGTACATTTGGAAAAAGCTTCTAAAGTAGTCACAAGTGGCAAAGTTCCTTATGCTAGTGACAATGAATTGAATAAGTTAAATGCTTAAATAGGCTAATTAAATATAAATCATGCATTGGCGCAAGTGTTCATTATGCGTGGATTTTCCACTTGCATATTCCGCTCCAAATTTACCCATTATTACTTGAAAAGGTAGTTCCACATATTTATCTTAAATAAATTTTAAAATAAATAAGTTAATTAATTCTACAATTTGATAATGATTCTTCTTAGAAAAAATTTTGTAGAAGACTTTACCCCTTTTATTTAAGAATGTATATATAAATTTAAATAAGGAATTTGTTCACTTTTAGTTTAATTTTTAGACTTCGCCTCTTCTTTTCGAGACGCTTCTCTTTCTTCATCACTAACAATTTGATAAAATGTTTCTATATGGTCACTATTACCTATATCATCTCTTAACTTACCCCACTTTTCAAAAAAACCAGAATTTTCATTACTTTGACTGTCAAATCCTAAGGTATCAAGTAATTGTTTTAATCCAGAATCATCAGTGTTATTATAAAATTTTTCTAGTTCAAAAAGTGATTTAGCATGTTTAAAATTGGCAGTTTCTCTACTTATAAAAGTGCGAAAAAGAATTATTAATTTCCTGTGCTTCACATCAAATATTTCTTGTCCCAATGTAAAGCCATTTGAAACGATTCCTATAATATCTCTTTTATTATCTACTAAATCAAAGCTCTGGAATGAAACATAACCATTTATTTCAAAATAAGCTTTTGCAACGTCTTTCATATCCTTAATTCCAAGATTTAATCTTTCATTATATCTTACAAAAAAATGTTCATTATAAATAGACAACATTTTAGATGGAGAGGTTGCTATAATTCGAAGTCCATTTTCAGCATAATAATATAAAAGGCATAAAGTAGATAGATCCTCAGGCTCCCTCACATTCACTTTGTCTTGCTTAGGCAAGATTAATATCAGCCATTTGTTCTTCTTTTTAGTCTTAATCTCATAGTACTTATAATATTTTTCACTTGGTTTTATTTTCTTTTTTATTCGCTCAGCAAAATATTCATACGTCAACCTACCTAAGGTGCTTGAATTACATAAAACATCATACTCAAAATTTGCTTCCACTTCAATTTCATTGAAGTTCATACTAGGAACTAACATAAAAAAGGGTTTAATCTAAAAATCTATCATACATTGCCACATATTCCATATTATTTCGATCTTGTCCGTAATAATTTTTAATTACGAAGGTTTCTAATGTTCAAAGTCTAGATTAATCAAAAGAATAACAAATAAATAAAAATTAAATTCTAAAAATATTAATTCATTTTTCCTATTGAATTTTAAAAATAATATAACTTTTTAATTATAACTCGTTTGTAAAATGTCCTCCGTCACTTATTAAGCTATATTTTGAATATAGTACTGTTTCGTTAGGACTAATTTTGGTAATGGAGTATTTACCTTCACTTAATTTCTCGAATACCATAATGTCATTTGGCTCAAATATCCCAGTATCTGCATATTTTCTTTTTAATGCTAATGAATTAACATTTGAAGAAAACTTAATGGGTATTTGCATTATTTCAGATTTGTGATAGATTACAAAATTAAAATTTGTGGATTTTTCAATCAAATTTGGGAAGAAATCGCCAAACGCCCACTTATGTAATAGTATATATTGAGAATTAGATGGCTGACCAGGAGGGTCATTCGGTCTATATCCTAAATCATTTCCAGTTAATTTTTTCATGTAATATTTTATATCCATAATTGTAATTTTTATGATATGTAAATAAAAAAATATTTTTTAAACGTATAACAAAAAATAATATCCTAAATTTAAACTTCTATTTCATGATGGATTAAAGACTTAATACGTTCCAATATTTCTACTGTTGGCTTGTTTGTAAAAATACCTGTAGACTCATTTAGTCTAATGCCTCTTAAAAACAGATACACTACGCCACCAAATTGACTTTCATATTCAAAATTGGGTATTCTATTGCTCAAATATAAACGAGCAGCCATTGTATAAATGATATATTGTAAATGATAATTACTGTCCGCCATTGCCTCTTCAATACAAAAAATATTATAATCTTCGATAGTGAACCCTAAGAAATTAGACTTCCAGTCAAGAATATAATATTTATTATTGTGTCTGAAGAATAAGTCCATTTTTCCATTCATCACTCCCTTGATACTTTCCAATTCAGTATTAATTCGTACTTCTATATTGGGTAGTGCATAAGCGATTGATTTTACATCAAATTCACTCATATTAAAATCAAACTCAAACTCATTGATTCTATCCTTGTGCTCAACTTGAGATAATTTTAATTCAACACCATCAGGCATTGTAATTTTAGTATTGAGAATATGTTCTAACCATAGTTTAATGTTTGACTTTAAATTCTCTAAGTTTCCCTTAACTCTGTAAAAGTTTAATGCACTATCAATTTCAACATCCCAATTAGAATCTGCATTAGTTGTAAAATCAATTTTCTCAAGGATGGTGTGAAGTATATTTCCTGCTTTGGCACCTTTTGGAAATTGCTCAAAAACAAACTTATCAAATGCATCAGCTATTTCGTTAGGCTTTGTGAAATCTTTTATTACATGGTTCTTAGAAGCTAAACGGGAATAACTCATTTTCCACCAATTATCTACTGGAAAAACTCCTAGAAACTCTTTTGGGGTTGGGGGCTGAGCCTGCTGACTATCTCTAAAAAAGCCTTTTCTTGGATATCGAAGGCTATTAGTATAATCTTGGTCAAATGGAATCAATTTAATTAAACCATTTATTTCGTTTTCTTGATGACCCTTTATTTTATCAAAATACTTACTAATGGTCCCTTTTGATTGAGCATGATTTGTTGCAAGTATATAGCAGCGATACTTTGCTCTTGTAATTGCTACATAAATAAGTCTTTTATTTTCTTGTTCTACCTGGTCCAAAAATAAATTTTCATTATCACCCAATGATTCATATTCAACAAAATTAAAGGTGTCCTCTTTTCTAAATGAAGAGAAGCCGAATTTAAATGGTTTTAAATCTAAAAATGGAGCAAGGACAATATTATACTCTAGCCCTTTTGCTTTATGAATTGTAGCAATTTTTACAGCATTTTCATCACTTTCTATATTCTGTTCATAATCGGTATTTTTTAAATTATCCTTTTGTGCTATCATACTTCTTAACCAAATTTTCAAATCAGTTGGTGATAACTTACGAGCATGTTCAGTTTGCTGTAATGATTCTGCAACTTGGATTAAATTTGAATAAATTCTATCCCCTCCAATGCCATAATCAAAAAGTAAAAAATGCTGGATATTAAATTCAGTAAAGAAAGATTTTAAAGCATGGTAAACACCTCTTTTTTCAAATATATCATTGTAAAGTTTGAATTTTTCAGTAATTACATCAGTATCAATTAACTGAATTGAAGTACTATTAATATTTATGAAAGTTGTTAATAATGCTCTTTTAATTTTATTGGGTGTTCTTTCAGTAAAAGCCTCTAATAAATATAAAATTTGCTCCGCTTCAAAAGTCTCAAAAATATTAGAATCATTAATAATTACTGCTGGAATGCCATACTTATTTAATAGTTTTTTTATCAATAGAGCATCCTTATTTTTTTTTACTAAAACACCTATATCAGATGGCTTGACCTTTTCAAAATGATTATTAGCTTTACTATCTGGAATTCGAATGGTACTAGTAATTGATAATAATTCTTGAATATCTCTAATAAATCGCTTTTTTTGATCTTTCTTATTTTGATATAACTCAATAGAAATAGGCTCTAATTTGGTCTCACTTGTTGAATCAATAAGCTCTCCCAATGTTCTTGCATCATTTATAGGAAAATTGATTGGCATGTACTCAACTTGTTTGGGCAAATTAAATGTTTCAAATACAGTAGGTATATTTTTGAAAAATATATTCATTGCATCAATGTAATTGGCTGAAGACCTATAGTTCTCTTCCATATAATACAAAATATGGTCACCATTGGCATCCTTATCCATATCCAACTTGGCTAAATTATAAGTGGCCATATCTGCTTTTCTCCAAGCATAAATCATTTGCTTGGGATCTCCAATTAGGCATACAAATGTTTCATTATTATTTTCAATGAACACCTTTTTAAATATATTATACTGATTTTTATCTGTATCCTGAAATTCATCTATAAATACGGAACTATATTTTCCAGTTAATGCGGTTTTGATTTTATTTCCAAAAGGTGATGATATTGATTCTTCCATTTTATCAATCATGCTATCAAAAGAAATAATATTCTTTGAATACATGTGATTAACTATTTTTTCTTTTATTTCACAAATTGCCATGCAATTGATATCTTGTATTAATTCAGAATGCTGTAAAGACTTAATAAGTTCTAAAAAAGGAACAAGGTTTTTTGCTTTTTTATTCGACTTATATGCATTTAATATAGTTTCTGCAATTGCCTTATATTCTTGAGTTTCAATTAACGGTTTTAATGCTTTCTTTGCATCAACTTCTGGCATTTCAGTAACTAATTCTTTTACGCGTTCAAACTCTCTTTCAATGATAGCACTTGAGCTAGCAATATCAAAAGAATTTAAAGTATAAGTTTTATTTTCATCAAAAGGAAGGTATTTTTTCCCACCTAAAATTTCAAGTATAAGATTTACAATTGTTTTTCTGTTATACTCAAGTTCTATGAACTCGGTAAGTAATATAGTATCTAAAACAGCTACGTTTTTTCGCCAAAATACATTTACATATTCTTCTATTAGTAAAGTTAAGTCGTCTATAGGCTCTGCTCCAAACAACTGTCCAGTTTCGAATGCAAATTCATTTAGGATGGATGAGCAAAAGGAATGTATCGTAGAAACAGATAATTGATCTAGTTCCAAAATTGCATTTTTTAAGTCATTCTTTACTTCTAGTGTTTTTTTGGGTGTATTAGCATAATTATTAATTACCAATTGTAAGGTTGTGTTATTAATATGACCTCCTTGTATGTATAAATAGGCATCTCTAATAAATTGACGAATTCTTTCTTCCATTTCTGCAGCTGCAGATTTAGTAAAAGTCATCATAAGTATACTTTTTACATTACATCTCTTCTCAATTACAAGGCGTACAACTAAAATAGCGATTGAAAAGGTTTTACCTGTTCCAGCGCTAGCTTCAATAATTTTTTTGCCATCTAGTTTAAAGTTTCGAACTTCAAAAGGTATCTCTCTCATAAATATTTATTTATCGTATAATTCTGAATCAGTAAAGTTATTTTTCTGTATGTTTGAAAATATTAATCTTGTGTTTTCGGCAAATCCTAGCATATTATCTAAATTAAAAAAGCCTTTTTTATATTCATTTTGAGCATATTTATCATAATCTGTTTCTTCAAAATAATCATCAATTTCTTCTAAAAGGTTTTCTTTACTTTTATTTATGTCATCATCGAATATGGTTTTGTCTAAAATCTTTTCATCTAAATCGATTTCTAAATCTGGATAAAACGGAACGATTTCATTTTGTCCCTTTTTAAACAATTTTACCAAATCAATTAATAAGGATTTTGCTAATTCGGGTGTTATAGATTCGCCTTCATAGGTTATAACTATCCTTTGTTTTTTTATTATTTTTTCACAGATAAAAAATGATTTGACTTTTTCACCAGCTAAAACAAGAAACAAGTACTTGATATACAATTCAATTAGATATTTTCTACTTCTTGGATTCTTTGAAAGTGAATATCCAATCAAACGATTATTGAATAAATTTTTTAAACTTCCCCTTATTTGAATATTTTGATCCAAATAAATTTGATTCTCATATAAACCGTAGTCTTTTTCTAAAACTCCTGCAGGCGCTTCGCCTTTTAGATTCTGATAAACAGAATGAATGCCATTTATTTTGTTAGAAGTTAGTAATGCATAAGCCTCTCCCATATTTTTGGATGGCAATTCACCTTTTATAATAAAGTCTCTAATGTCAACATCTGAGATATGCTTATTTTGCATATAAATACCTTTCAATTTCCAGTCATCAAGTGTATCCATCTCAAACATTTCGGTTACAGGTGCCAAGGCATCTTCCTGGCTTTCATAATAAATCTTTAATACTTTATTGTAATAGTACTTGATTGGATTTTTGAAGAAACTAATTAAGTCATCTAATTTAATTATTTCAACCTCCCCAGCGTTACCTGCAGAAATATCTCCATCAACTGTTGGAAGTTTCATAGGTATTTTTTGAGTCTGTGTATCTATGAGATAACTTACCAAATTTGGATTAGCCGTATTGTACTTCTTGCTGTAGGCATGTAAAGGATGCCTTGTAATTAATTTCTTAGCCGTATCATTATTTTCGCTTCGGTCTGCTATATAACTAATCAATTCCTCCACTAAAACCGAAGGAGGTAAATTAGTATTATCCTTAGAAGAGTTTCCAATATAACTTAAGTAAAAATATTCCTTTGCTGATAGTAAACTCTCTAAAAATAAGTGCTTGTCGTTTTGTCTTACACTTCTATCTCCTCTCTTTGTACCATCAATTAGTGAGAAGCTCAGTTTTCGATCCTTCCTTGGGAACTTATCAAAATCAAGTCCTAACATGCATACCACTTTATAAGGTAAGCTGCGCATGGGGATATGAGAACAGAAAGTAATTCCATTAGAGACATATCTTTTTGTTCTTCTGTCTTTCCCTAGAACTTCTAAAAAAGAATTTACAAATATGTTCCAGCTTATTTTTTCATTACAGTATTGAGGATCGCTAACCAAATAAAAATTACCTAGTTGTCTAACAATCATGGATTGATGGCGCAACTCTTTTTCATCTTCTTCATTATCTACAAATAAAAAGTCCTGCGTCATTTCATCAATATATGTAGTCCACTCGTGTAATGTTTTAATGCCATCTCCTCTCTTTTTTATCAATTCAACCAATGATTCTGCAAAAAGACAGAATTTTAATGCTTCCTCAGAGTCAAACCCTTCAATAATATCTAGTGGATATAATTCATCGTAAGTCCCTTCTATTTTTAATGAAATTCCTAATACAATTTTTCGAATACTATTTGACAAACTAAATAAATAGGAGTCATCCTCTGACATGCCATCAATTCCAAATCGGAAAAGGGCTTTTTCTACGATTAAAGCAACTAGCTCCGTATTTTGAATACCGAATTTCTTTTTTATGCAAGAAAAATCTAACAACTGTAATAAGGTTTCTGCATTAAAATTTGACTCACTCAAATTTAAAAGTGACTCAAACGCTTTTAATGGACTATCCCCTTGTAAATAAATAGAATCAGCTATCGTATATTTAAATTTCTTAGGTGCAGTATCAAACACTGCACTTATATAAGATGCATATTCATCAATATCACATGTCACCACAATGTCCTTTCCTGTAATGGTGTTGTCATTTTCTACAATATTCAATATTGCATTATATAATGCTTCTACTTCCCTTGCCTTATTATAAGAAGAGTGTATTTGTAATGATTTGTCATTTAAATCTTCCTCCCTAAAAATGACAGTTTTTTCAATTTTATTTGATAAGATGTCATTCTGTAACTTTCCTAATAATTTTTCGGTAGAAACTGGTATAAGTTCGCCGTTATAATTATTAATATTCTCCTCATTTTTGAAGAATAAATAAAAAGTGTCTTGGATTACCTTACCCCAATTGGTTAAGATGTCATTTCCTTGTGTAACTGCTTTATTGGGATATTTTAAAGCCCATTGATTGATGGTTTTTTCAGGCCTATCTTCGTACCAATATTCCTCAGGACTTGGATTGAGTAGGTAAAAATTTAAATTGAACTCTTGTATAATAGAAAGTTTTTCAAAAATTTCAAAATGGTAAGGGGTGAAAATTGACAAGCCAAAAAAATGTAATTCTATAAACTCGTTTTTAATACAATCCCATTTTGAATTATTTCCATTTTCAAAATGATGAATAATATTTTTTCTAGCGATTGTTTTGTCTTGTAATTTATCTCCTAACTTCTCTTTTAACGCGAGCCATAAATATTCCTGAAAACAAGGGTCTACATTTTTTTTGTCATTCCAATCCTGAACCGTTTCATGTCTATAAATTTGATATTGGTCAAATAAATCAGATAGTTGGTTGGCTAATGCATATCGTTTAGCATCATCAAACTTATTTTGCGGGTCATTCCCTATTTTATAGTACCCGACTACAGGCTTATCTCCATATTTATTTAAAAAATCGTCTGCTGCAAGTAATTCATAAATTATCCATGAAACACTTTCTTTAGGTAATGTTTCAGTAGTGGTTCCGCCGATGATTTTATTGATTCGATTAATTAAGTCGTTAGGATTAAGAAAAATGATATTAGCAGTGATATCCAATTGTTCAGCTAATTTAGTTTTCAACCAAACATTCATTCCCTCCGTTTGTGTTACTATATAAACAGGCTTGAAAGGATCCATGTTTTTCACCAGTCCCTTTATACTCTCGCCAATTTTATTTTTTAGCGACAATACATCATTTGAAGAAAAAATTGATAATGCCATAATTATTTATTTAATTGACTTATAATACCTGAAACTCTTTGTACTTTTTTGGATACAGTCGCTTCTAAAATTTGTGGTGATGACATCAAGGTTACATGATTTTTCCCTCTTGAAACCCCTGTATAGAGCAATTCCTTAGTTAGAATTAAGATGTCTTTATTCTTTGGCATCACTACTAATACTTTTGGATATTCTGAACCTTGACTTTTATGAATAGTTTGCGCGAAATTGGTTTCCACCCTTCCTAAAAAGCCACATGCATAAGGAATGATTTTGCCATCCTTTTCAAACCATGCTTTCAATTCACCTTTTTCATCCTTTGCAATAATACCCGTATCCCCATTATATAAAGTGGGCGTTACATTATAATTGTTTTTTGTGACCATTACCGGCCTGTATTCATAAAACTCTAAGTCAGTCCTAAAAATACTTGGGTACCAATTGGCAAGTTTGTGTTCAACTTTTTTGTTAATTCCTTGTATTCCTTGACTACCCTCTCTTATTGCAGTTAAAATTCTAAACTGATTAAAACTTTGAATAGCGTTTTTGATTCTATCTTTAAATTGTAATGAACCATCTCTTAAAATTTCAATATAGCCCTTATAATTTTCAATCAGGTTGTCATATTCCGAATCTTTATAGTCTATGTCTATTTTAACCTGGGCATCACTATTTGCTAAAAAGGTTTTAACAATAGCTATATCTTCATTAATGATCGCTTTTGTAATTATTCCAATCCCATCTTGACTCTTAAATCTGTGTGAATGAGTCAATTGGGTCATTTTGCCTGTTAAAACATATTTATCATTTGAAGTTTGCACATCGCCTAGTTGTTGGCATCCTTCTAAAAATTCATTTAAGAAGTTGATATTGTTGGAATCAAATTTATTGAGTGGTGTGGAAGAGCATATATCTCCAAAAATAGAAGCTGCTTCTACCGAAGCCAATTGGTCTTTATCTCCTAAGAATATTACTCTTGAAGTTGAAGGAATTGCTTCTAATAATTTTGCAAACAAAGCCACGTCAATCATACTTGATTCATCCACAATAACAACATCTATTTCCAATGGATTAGATTTATTAAAAGTAAAATAAGGTGAGTTGTCTTTAAATTTTAAGGATTTAAGCAACAAGTGAATAGTAGATGCTTTTTCTTTTATTAAATCAATTTTTTTTATTATTTCATCAGGTGGAAGTTTTTCAATTTCAGCATTAAAAAATAAAGATTCTTTCATTCTTTGTGCTGCTTTACCTGTTGGTGCACACAATGCTACTCTAAGGTCAGGTTTTACTTTAAGTAATATGGTCAATAATTTTTTAATGCTGGTTGTTTTGCCTACTCCAGGGCCGCCTGTAATAATTGAAAAATTGTTTTGATAAGCCTGCAATGCAGCAATTAATTGATAATCGGGACCATTCCCAGTTTTTACATCTTCTGATCTAAAATGGCTTACAATAAAATCTTTAATGTCTCTCAACTCAGTTCTTCTTTCTTCTATTAATTCATTTCCAGCATTTACAAAAGATCCAATACTATTTACTATTTGATGTTCATATTGAAAATACCTTTGGAGGTATAAGCGGTCATTAATATAAATAAATGGAGCCTTTCCATCTTCATCTTGCGATACAATATTTTTTTCTACAAGACTAATTAGATTGTCTAAAAAAAATTGGTAGTTGTATTTCTCCCTTTCTTCATCGGTTAATTCGGTAAAATGAATACATATATTACCTTCAGCCATCATTCTTAATAGGGCAGAAGCCAACTTTTCAATACTTTTCTCCTTAAAGCTTTCTCCGAAATATTTATAAATATCTGTTTGCATATACTTTATTTATTTTCTGTTTTTTCATTTTACTCAATAATTTCTGATTCATTAATTTTCTGAATTCTTATTGAGTGCTGATATACTTTACTTCGTTCCCCTTTTTTATGTGCTTTCCATATTTTATTTACCAACTCCTTATTTGAAGGTACGCTAACATTAGAATCATAGGTTTTAAGGATTGAAAAATCTCTGAATTGCTTTTTAATATCTTTTGCAACACTCACTTTCCACTTTGTAAATTTTTCATCGCCAATAAATACTTTCCCCCCTTCATAATTAACTCCAATATATTTGAATGCTGACATGGCATCAAAAATTTCTGTTTTCTTTTCACTTCTTTTAATGCCAAACTCATCATAAATAGCATCTAGCCTTGCCAATATTTCATTTTCATCTACTTTTTCATCCACAATAAACATAATATCATCTTCATATCTAACTAGGTCTATTCCTTGAAAATGTTCAGACAATTTCATTTGTGCAATATAATAGTTGGCTAATAAAACACAGAAGCCCACTCCTAACGGAAGTCCTGAGTATCCATCCTTCGATTTGTTGTCAATCAAAACTTTTCTAATTAAGTTCATAATTCTTGGGTCAATTAGATGTCCATGTGAAGCTTGCAATAACTGAAGTAACTTTTCTGTATTTATTGAGGGATAATAATTGGCAATATCAGTACGAATGATTTTTTTGGGACCACCTGATAAAATTAAATTTCTAATTTTTGTTGTCAATTCTACCACATCCGGATTGGGCTTATTTTCTTCATCTACGATTCCAATTGAATTTAATTTATTCAAAATGCATCGTATCACAACCTGGTCTCTTAAACAAGGAATAATTACTGTTCTAGTCTTTGTCTCGTCAATTACCTTATTCTTAATCTTATATTTCTTAAACGTTATTTTTGGAATGGTTGGCCCTTCTATACACTCATTAACAAGTCGAAAAATTTCTTTAAAAAACTGTACTTTTTTTTCAGGTGTTTTTAATACATGCATTGTAGTTATACCATCAGTACCAACTGGCATTACACTAGTATTCTGAGCATTTAGATAAGTTCCAATTGACTCAAGGGCAATTGATTTAGTTCGGTTTCTAATTTTGCCAGCAATCATAGCGGCGAAAGCAGCTTCTATTTCTTCCATTGTAAACAATGACATATATCCATCATTTATAAGTTTAAAAAAGGAGGGTAAGCAGGTTCGTTGCCCTTATTTGGCTGTTT
>Ga0214919_10010471_pt1 | contig 11740 bp, 7 predicted proteins | sample LL1503_MetaG_FD_177994 | JGI IMG/M metagenome (GOLD analysis project Ga0214919, IMG submission 177994) | Freshwater microbial communities from Lake Lanier, Atlanta, Georgia, United States - LL-1503 | ecosystem: Environmental > Aquatic > Freshwater > Lake | place: USA: Georgia | collected 2015-03-15
TCACTCCACCTTTCTGCCATTGATAAGTTGGCGTTGGATTGCCGCTCGCGGCAGCCGTGAAGGTGACTGAGGTGCCGGCAGTAACCGTCTGGCTAAGCGGCTGCGTCGTGATGCTGGGGGCGGGTATTAAATTCAAATTGGAGAGCGCGAAACGGAAAACCCCCCGTGTATTGGTGGCCGCCACGATGTAGGCCTCGTTCAGCTCCAGATCGAAGACGGTGAGATCGGGCAGTCCTTGGTTTATGCCCGTCCACGTGTCGCCATTGTCCGTCGAATAGAAGACGCCCGCGCCGAAAGCCCCAGCTACGATCAGCTGAGTGCTGCTCGCGAAGCCCCGGTAGGAGGAGCTCGGTAGACCATTTTGCAGCAGGGACCAGCTCAAGCCTTGATCGGTGGAACGGAAAACTCCCGAGCCCAACCCACCTGCGGCAAACAAGGTAGTGCCCTTGGTTTCGATCGCTCGGAAATTAAGCGAGTTCAGCCCGTTGTTCGCCGCCACCCAGGTCTTCCCTAAATCTACGCTCCGGTAGATGCCTTCACCGTTGGTGCCGGCGATAATCACTCCATTAATGGCCGCGACACTCCGGATGTCTTTTTGATCTAAGCCGGCGGTCTGCCAGGTGTCTCCCTGGTTGTCGGAGCGAAAGACGCCGGAAGGCGTCGCCACGATCACATTCCCCTCCGCATAAATAATGCCACTGGTCCGCAGGTCGGTGAGACCTGAACTCTTCTGCAACCAGGTTACGCCATTGTCAGCACTGCGGAAGACGCCCTGGCTGGTGCAGGTAAAAATAAACGAACCGCCATCCGCGAATCCTCGGGTGGGGCCGACACTGTCGTTGCCGCTATTTGAGGAGCGATAGCTCGCGGCCAAGTCGGTGGAGACATAGACCCCGGTGGCGCCGCCGGCAAAATTGGAGGTCCCCTTCGTCAGCAACGACTGCATGTTCAGTCCGGCGGTGCCATTGCATTGCTCCCATTGCGCGGATAGCGGTGAAATATTCAACGCTATTGCAATGGCGAGGAACCTCAACTTTTTAACCGCATCATTTAATGTCTGCTGCATTAGTGTGAGTAGACTAGACGAGCTAAGGGAAAGGAATTAAGTGGGAGCGTGACAGTCTTTGCGGATAAATCAAGGCCGCTTGATTTTTCTGCGGGCGCTGGAGGCTGCGCGGTCAATATCCACTACGGCGTAACCGTAAATCGTCATCCGGCTCTTCGCTCCGCCTACCATCTGAGGGCGCCCGATTATTATAAAAAAGCGACTTAGATAAATTTGTCACAGCCGGAAAGAATCCCTTGGTCATTAAAAAATAAATTCAGGCGCGACCAGCTTCAGTCTGAAGCGGTTAGCGGGAATGAGGGGCGGGAAGGGGAGACGCAGATCGCGGGGAGGTCGCGGGGGAGATGCAGGTCGCGGGGGCTAAATGACCTAGGGTTCGACGTAGATTGCGCTGAGCCGGATCAGATCCCGAGCGGCGCCATCGAAGGTGATTCGCACACAGTATTCAGGCGGGAGTGACGTCTCGGGGTTCTTCCATCGCACGGGTGTCCGGAATCCGCTTTGGTCCACCACCGCCGCGTCCGCGCCGGACAGACCCGCAATGGGACCCAGTCGTGCATCGAGGAGTTCGACCCGCACGCGCGCTTCTGGTCCGAGCCCTTCCACATTCAGGAAGAGGTGCGGCTGGCTGGAACGAGCTTTCACCTTCGTCGTCACCAACTCGGCGCTTTGCCCCCCGTTGCGCACCCGGAGCGCACCGAATCGATCTCGCGGGAGCACCGCCAGGCCGACGCCTCCGCGCGGCGGGTAGGTCAGCCCCGGTCGGGGGTCCCACGCACCATACCAGAGGTACGTCTGCTCTCCCACATTCGCGAAGCCCTGGCCCTGGAGCAGGCCGCCCTGGTCCCATTCCCCGTCCTTGCCCCGCGGCAGGATCGGCCAGTCCGTCTGCGGCTCGCGAAACGTCATCCCGTCGTTGCTGACGAGGAATCCGAGATCAAGCGTGCGCTGGTTCCAGCCGACCCCGCCGTGCCAGAGGCCGTAGAGCCCGAGGAGCACATTGCCACGATTCCAGACACTCACGCCTTCGTGCGTTTCCTCACCTTCGCCGTACTTGGCACCCGATGTGCGCTGGCCTTCGCGCAGGAAGGCGACGCGGGCGGTCGGTTCCCATGTGATGAAATCCCGGGAACGATGAAGGAGCACTTCACGCCCGTGGTAGGTTCCCGGACCATGACCGCTGGGCGGGCTGCTTTGTCCTGTTGCGTAGTACATGCCCTCCCACTGGTAAAGTCCGCCCGCCGCCTCGAAGTGATGCTCCGGCAGCAGCAAGTCCTCCTTCCGCAGAAGTCCTCCGATTGGCACCGCTCCGGTGGCCGTGCGCCAGCGCAGGCCGTCGGCGCTGACCAGGGTTGCCAGCGTGCCGCGGCCACGCGCGCCGTTTTCCTCCCACCACGTTTGCACCGTCATCTTGTAGCGCTGGTCCGGTGCCGGGTCATCCGGATCGGCCAGCACCTTCAGGTTGATCAAGGCGAGGGGCGAGGGCCCCAGGTCCACGAGGTTGTTGGCCGTGCTTCCGCGGTAGGACACGAGCCCGAGCGCGGGCTTCGTCCAGGTGATGCCGTCGGTGCTCTCCGCGTAGGCGGCGCGCCAGCACTGCACCGAACGGGGGTTCTCTTTCAGTTCGTGGTCGATCGCAACGTACCACATCCGGAACCGGCCGCCCTCCTGCACAACACTGCCGTAAAACTGCACGCCGAAGTCATCGGGCGTTCCGGCGGCTCCCCGGGGCACGACCGGGTTCGCCGGATGCTTCTGCGGTGAACGCATCTCGAGCGCGAGATTTCGAACGAACGGGATCGAAACATCATCAAAAGCAAAAAACGTCAGCTCCTCGGAGCCGCGGGCTGGTCCGCCGAGGATCAAGCCGACGGCGAAGGCGAGGCACCCTCCGCGGGAACAGGTCGTTAAAAATGGCAGGCAACGTGCAGGGAAGGTATTCATGGGGATCTAATTGATATCGTTTGCTTCGGCGTGAACATTACTAAGTGCTTTATGCTTACCAGCGACCGGAAAATGGGGAACGGGCGCGGACGACGACAGCTAGGAAACTGGATTGGCCTGCGACCAGCTTCAGTCTGAACAGGTTAGCGGAAACGCGGGGGCGGGAAGGGGAGCCGCAGGTCGCGGGGAGGTCGCGGGGGTGCGCTTTGATGGCTAAATTTAATTCAACGCTATTTGGCTTTAATGTGATTACCGGTAGCACAGGACAGGCCGAGCTGCACTTTGGATTTTTTTATTTAAATATATGAAATCCTTCAGCTCGCTTATTTTCTTTCTCACCACAGCTATCGTTGGTGTAGCTCAGGTTCTCTGGGCCACGCTTAAAAATGGTGTTGACTTTGAGATATATAAATATGTAGAAGTATACAGTTTTACTTACTTCTCTAAACCTCTAAACTTATGTATCAATACCTCCCTGTCGCCTCATTGGGGCGCATGCTTGTAAAGTGTGGGGCTCTGATTGCCGCCGCTGCTCCGCTGATCGCGCAAGTAACCCCGGTCGCTTCGGCGAAACCCAAGGACGACAGCGTCATTACCTTGAATCCCTTCATCGTCGAGTCGGCGAAAGCCACGGGCTACCGGAGCCAGCAAACGCTGGTCGGGAGCCGGACGGCGAAAAACCTGCTGGAGGTGGCCTCCAGCATCTCGATCATCAACCGGGAGATGATCGACGACATGAACGCCGTCTCGGTCCACGAAGTCCTGCAGTTTGGAGTCGCGGGCGTCACGCAGAACGTCAAGCACAACGACGATGTGAACATCCGGGGCTTCCGGACGATCTTTTCGCTGCGCAACGGCGTGACCAAGATCAGCTACAAGCGCAATCCGATGTACGATGTCGAGCGGGTCGAAGTCATCAAGGGCCCCGGCGCGATGCTGCTCGGCAACAACAATTTTCTCGGCGGCGGCGTCAATCTGGTTTCGATCAAGCCGAGCCACCAGCGATCCAGCGACGTCCAGTTGACGTTTTCCGATCACAATTACGTCCGGCTGGCGGCCAACCTGATGGGTCCGGCCTATAAGTCCCAGGACCTGACGATCGATTACCGGGCCACCGTGGGATTCCTGTCGGCCGATACGGACAAGGAAATCTGGCAGGAGGACCAGAAGTTCCTCGGTGGCGGTTTGGCCATGTATTTCGGGGCCAACACCAGCCTCCTGGTGAATGGTTATTTCTACAAGGACAATGGATATTTCTATTGGGATGATTTCCTCGACTACACCACAACCCTCGGCACCACGACCCTGCCGATGACCGCCAGGCTGAACCGGTATTCCACGAAAAGTTTCTCCCCCGCCCGCAGCAAGAATGCGTTTTGGACCAATCAGGACAGCTTTGTAGACGTCACATTTTTGACCAAGCTCTCGGACAACGCGAACCTCCGCATCTATTACTTTGGCGGCAGCGTGGTCGACCGCCGGCGGCATGTGCGCGGCATCACCGTCCTGGCCGACAACCAGACGCTGGCCCGGCAGGATCTGCCGCTCAGCCTCGATAACGACACGAACAACATCCAGGGTGATTTCAACCACCGGCTCATGGCGCCCGGCTTCACGCTCGACACGACGATCGGCGTCGACGCGTCCTCCTCGCCCACGAAGCAGGACCAGTCGGTGAACGTCATGCCCAGTCTGAACACCGCCGTCGCCGGCTTTCCGAACGACGACGCCTACTTTGCCGTGGACCGCCCGGGGGCCGGCCTGCCCAATTTGACGAGTACGATCACCCGGCCGACGACCCTGTCGTATTATTTCCAGGAGAACCTCACGCTCCTGCGGGACAAACTGATCCTCGTCGGCGGCCTCCGCTGGTTTCGCCCGGGCGGCTCGGATCGGAACAACGTGACGGGCGTGGTCACCGACCGACCGAACACGCCTTTCAAGACCCACAAGTACGGCATCGTCGTGCGGCCGATCCCCACGCTGTCACTTTATTATACCGATTCCGAGAACGCCTTTCCGCAGGCGGGTTTCACGGATCGTTTTCAGGGCAATGATGCGCTGGGGGCCCCGCTGAGCGTGCAGGAGGGCACGATGAAGGAGTACGGCATCAAGGTGGATCACGCGTTCAGCGACAGGATTTCCGTCTATGCCTCGTATGCGAACTATGACATGGCTCTGACCCACGTCCGCACCCTGGGGGTCCTGCCGGAGGGCCGGCCGCCGGGTTCGATCGGCATCGTAGAATCGGCGGCTGATTTTGTCCAGGGCTGGGAGCTGGAGTACGGGGCGCGGACAAAACTGTCCGCTGGCGTTTTCGACCTGATTGGCACCTATGTTGACGGCAAGTCGCAGACGGCGGCGGACAAGACGGTGATGGCGGCCGATTTTGTTCCGAAGAAGTTCAGCCTGATGGGCCGGTTTGGCTGGACGAACGGCCCGCTGAAGGGATTCGGTCTGGGCGCGTCGTATTTTGACCAGACCCGGAAGCGCAACGCCAACTACTGGGTCGACTTTCCGGCGACGTACAATGTCTTCGCCCGCTATGACTGGAGGAAAAACTGGAGCGTCCAGCTCAACCTGAACAATATCACCGATGAGCGGTACATCGTGGGCATCGCCTCCACCGGCCTGGTGCAGGTCGAGCAGGGCTTTGATGCGAAGCTGGCCCTGCGCTACAAGTATTGAATTCACGAAATGAATCTGACCACGGAACCGGGCGATGGGGATTCCCTGAGAGGGGGGCGCAGGCGCGGCGGTCCAAGCTTGGAGTCGGTCATCGTGAGCTCGTTGATTCTCCCTGGGCGAAGACTGCCGGACCTACCGCCGCCGTGACGTCGCGTTGCCCGCGAGGGAACCACCTCCGATGAGGATAACTGATGTTCGGACCATTCTGGTGACGGCGCCCTGGAAGGGCGACCCCTTTTGGGTGCCGGACAAGGATTATTGGCGGTCGGCTGCGCTGATCGAGGTGCAGACCGACGAGGGGGTGACGGGTTTGGGCGAGGCGATCATGGGCTATTTCGCGGGGGAGGTTGTGCCGCCGATAGTCGACTATTACCGCCGGCTGCTTGTGGATCCGCATCTCCGTCTGGACCCGACGCAACCGGAGCGCTGCTTCGACGAACTGTACCAGCGTTCCCTTTGGTGGGGGCGCAACGGTCTCGGACTGAGTGTCCTGAGCGGGATCGAGATGGCGCTCTGGGATCTCGCCGGCAAGGTCGCGGGAAAACCAGTCCACGCTCTGCTCGGTGGCGCCGTTCATCAGCGGCTGCCGCTCTACGCGTCAGGCGGCACCGGGGCGTGGCCCGTGCAGAAAACCGTCGACCAGGCGAAGCGGTACGTGGACCTTGGGTTCAAGGCGTTGAAGCTCGGCACCGGGATGATGAACCGGCCGGGTGCCTACGGTACGGGAATCCAGCCGGCCCCCTACGGCCATTGGTACGCCGCGACCGCGGCCCAGCGGGTCTCGGACGAATACGAGAAGTTCAAGGCGCTCCGCTCCGCGGTGGGGCCCGAAATCGAAATCGCCACCGACAGTCATGCGGTGCAGGTCCGCAGCCACTGGACGCGTCGCGACGCCATTGCGATCGCGCAGGCGATCGAGGAGTTTGACCTGTTCTTCTACGAGGAGCCACTGAGGTACGACGACCCGGCCGGGTACGCGGAACTGCGCGGGCTTACGCGGATACCGATCGCGGGCGGCGAGTCGCTCACCGGCGTCGGCGAGTTCCAGGACTGGCTGGATCGCGGGGCCCTCGACATCGTGCAACCCGACGCGACGCATGTGGGAGGCATCGGACCCTGCCTCGCCGTCGCCAAGGCGGCGGCGGCCCGGCACGCCGGCGTGATCATGCACACGGGCGCGGCCATCGGCCCCGGGCTCATGGCGAACCTCCACGTGGCGTTTGCCAGCCCCAACGCGCATTTCGTCGAGTACGTGGTGGCGCCGGACAACGTCCGGGCCGAGATGCTGGCCGAACCCGTCCGCGTGACCGATGGTTTTGTGAAATTGCCGCAGGAACCGGGCCTCGGCGTGGCGCTCCGGCCGGGGTTCGTCGAAAAGTATCCGTTCCGACCCGGCATCGTGGAGTATGCGTAAGAAAACAGGGCGATTTTCATGACCAACGACATCGGCTTCGGCCTCCTCGGTTCCGGCAACATGGCGCGCGTCTACGGCGACGCGCTGACCACGCAGAGCAAGGGCGGGCGCCTGGTGGCGATCGCCCTCGGGTCCCGGGCACCGGCCTTGGCGGCCGAGTTCGGCGTAGCCATGGAGCCAACCGCGGAGGCGCTGCTGAGCCGGAAGGACGTGAACGTCGTGGTCATTGCCACGCCCCATTCCACGCATCTCGCCCTCGCCACGGCCGCAGCCGACGCCGGCAAGCACGTTTACCTCGAGAAACCGATGGCGCTCAACGTCGCCGAGTGCGACGCGATCATCGAGGCCTGCCGCCGCAACCACGTCCAGCTGACGATTGCCAAGCAAACGCGCCATTTCGAGATGTCCATGCGGGCCAAGGAATACATCGAGCAGGGCCTGATCGGCGACATCCTGTTCCTGCGGCCGATGAGCCTCACGCCCAGCCGCGGTTTCAAGAACGTGCCCCAGAGCTGGCCGATGAAGCCGAGCGAGGGCAACGCCTTCCTCGACTGGGGCTCGCACGCGTGCGACGCGCTCCGCTGGTTCACGGGCGCCGAGCCCGTCCGCGTCTACGCGGACTACGACAATTTCACGGGCTCCCCGATTCCCAGCCCGACGGCGCTGGTCCAGATCCGGATGTCGAACCGGGCGATCGCGCAGATCATGCTGTCGTCCGAGATCGGGCCCTCGGGCTTCGGCACGCAGCGGAACAACCAGTATCACATCATCGGGACCAAGGGCTCCGTGTTCTGGGATCTCGATCGGGTGGAACTCTGGACCGGCGCGCGCGAGAGGAAAATCTGGGAGTTGCCCAGCTGGACGCTCCCCGATTTCAAGCCGCGCGATCCGCGCCGGATCGGCAACACCTCGCGCCAAGTCAACGGCTTCGTCGAGGATCTGCTGGCCGGGCGCGGCCCGAAGATCACGGGCGCCGACGGCCGCGCGGCCATCGCGATGACCCAGGCGGCGCGCCGGTCGGCCGAGACCGGGTTGGCGGTCGCACTCCCCTTATGAGCACGAAAATCCGTTTTGGCATCACCGGTTCGGGCTTCATGGCCCGCACGCACATCGAGGCGATCCGCTGGCTGGATTCATCCGCGTCCCTCGTGGCGCTGTGGGGCGGCAGCCGGGCGCCGGGCCTGGCCGGGCGCTACGGCATCGCATGTGAACCGACCGTGGAGTCCCTGGTGCGCCGGGACGACATCGACGCCATCGTCGTGACCACCCCGCATCACCTGCACCTCAACGAGGTGTTGTTGGCGCTCGAAGCCGGCAAGCATGTGATGGTCGAAAAACCCATGGCCACGACGGTGGCGGACTGCGACCGGATGCTGGCCGCCGCGGCGCGCCGGAAGCTCGTGATCGCCGTGGGCTACAACCTGCGCTTCCGCGACCTGCCGATCAAGGCGCGCGAATTGATCGCGGCGAACGCGATCGGACGAGTGGTCGACATGCATCTGACGATGTTCATGGACGCCGATCTCTTCGACCGGCAGGACTTCGGCGGCGCGAATAAGTCGAAGTGGATGAAGCTGCCGGAAAACGTCGGTTTCGTCATTGACGGACTGCCGCACGGGGTCGATCTGATGCGCTGGTTCACGGGAGCGGAGGTCAAGACAGTGGCAGGTTTCTCCCGAACCTTCCTCCCCGGCCGGCAGGTCGAGGACACGACCGCCGGGGTGATCGAATTCACCAATGGGGCGGTCTGCACGGTCAACACGAGTTGTGCGGTCCCCGGACCCTATCCCGGGGAATATTCCCGCTACAGCATCATCGGGACCGAAGGACTGCTCGCCATGGATCCGTTTGGCGAACTGCATATCTCCAACCGGAAGGACGGCTGGCGCCTGGTCGCGACGCAGCCCAAGGTCGGCTTTGAGAGTGCGGAAACGGCCTTTGGGGATGTCCGCATGAAGGCCTACCGCGCACAGATCCAATCGTTCATCGACGGGATCCATGGCCAGCCGATGCAGGCCGGCAGCGGCGCAGATGGCCGGGCGGGTTTGGCCGCGTGCCTCGCCATGCTGACCTCGACCCGGGAGCGCCGGCTGGTGGAACTCGTTTGAGCATGAGCCGCGAAGCGCCCGAGCTCGTTATGAAAGGGACTTTGGCCTCCGACACCAGACCTTCTGCGCGCGCCTGGCTGGTTCTGGCCCTCCTTTGGGTCGTGGGTTTTTCGTGCTACCTCACGCGCAACTTGCTGACGACGATGCACGGCTCGCTGGTGGCGGCGATCCCGATGAGCGACACTCAGTTTGGGCTGCTGACGTCGGTGTTCCTGTGGGTCTACGCCCTGTTGAATCCGCTGGGCGGGATGCTCGCGGATCGCTTCAGCCGCAGCGTCGTCATCATCGCCAGCCTCTTCGCCTGGTCGGCCGCCACGCTGCTCACCGAGTATGCGACGACGTTTCCGCAATTGCTCGCCCTGCGCGTGATCATGGGAATCAGCCAGGGGTGCTATATTCCGGCCGCGGGCGCACTCATTACCGATTATCACCGGGGTCCGACGCGCTCCCTGGCGGTGGCAATCCACCTGACCGGACTGGTGATCGGGGGCGTCGCCAGCGGGCTGGGCGGCTGGCTGGCGACGCGGCACGAATGGAGCTACGCCTTCCGGCTCGTCGGATTGGCGAGCCTGGCCTTGGGCGGGCTCGTGTTGTTTTTGCTGCGCGATGTGCCGCGTGAGCCGGGGAGCAGTGTCCCCCCGTCCGGCGGGCAACCGCGGGTGCGCGTCGGCGAGGCCCTGGCGCATATTCTGAGCTCGGGTTCCGTCCTGGCGCTGACGCTCATCTTAACGATGCAGAGCGCCATCAGCTGGGTGGTCATTGCCTGGATGCCCACGTACCTGCGGGAGAATTTCCAGCTCGGCGAGGGCGCCGCCGGGTTTTCCGCCACCGGCTTCCTCTCCGCCACGCAGCTAGTCTGCCTGATTGCGAGCGGCGTCTGGTCCGACCGCTGGAGCCAACGGAACATGCGCGCCCGATTGTGGGTTCCCGCGATCGGGCTCGCGATCGCCGCGCCCGGCTTCTGGCTGGCGGGGTTAACCGGATTCCTGTTCGCCACCATCCTCGCGCTCATCCTCTGGGGGCTGGCGGTGGGTTTCATGGGGTCGAACACGATGCCGATCGTCTGCCTCGTTTTCGATCCGCGCTACCGCGCCACCGCCTTCGGCATCGTGAACGGGGCCTCGGCGTTCGCCGGCGGCCTCGCGGTTTGGGGTGCGGGGGCGTTGCGGGATCTGCACATCGACCTGCGCCAGGGCCTGACCTTCGCGGGCGTCTGCTCGCTGGCCTGCGCCGGGCTTTACCTGTGCGTGCGGACCGTGGGGACGAAGGCCGGCGATCAGTCGACGGAATAGCGCCGCACCGCGGCCTCGTCGATTTCGATTCCCAGTCCCGGGCAGGTCGGCACCGCTATGTGCCCGTCAATGACCCGCAGGGGTTGGGTGACGATCTCGTCGCGAAACGGATTCTCGGTGACGTCGAGTTCCAACAGCGGCGGCTCAGCCTCGAAACCGCTCGTCGCGTCGGGCAGCAGGGACACCAGATGCACCGTGGCGGCGGTCACGATCGCGCCGGCCCAGCAATGCGGCATGCACTGGAGATTCCACAACCGCGCCATCTCGGCGATCGCGAGGCACTCGGCGAACCCACCGCACAGGCTCACGTCCGGCTGGATGATATCGACCGCCCGGCGGAGGATCAATTCGCGCGCCGTGACCCGCGAGTCGATGCATTCGCCGCCGGCGACCGCGATGTCCAGCGACGAGGTCAGCACGTCGTAATTCGCGTACTGCTGCTGCGGGAGCGGCTCTTCATACCAGTAGACGCCCAGTTTCTCCAATTCCCGGCCCATGGTGATCGCCCGGGGGAGGGAATAGGCGCCGTTCACATCGACCGTCAGCTTGATCTCCGGACCGACCGCGGCGCGGACTGCCGCGATGATGGGAATCTCGCGCCGGAGGGGGAATCGGCCAATCCGCAGCTTCACTCCGCGGAAACCTTGCTGGACCAAGGCGAGCGCATCGGCCGGATATTGCTCCTCCGGTTCGCGCCCCTCGCTGTAATTGACCGACGAGGCGTACACCTCGACCCGGTCGCGGACGCGCCCGCCGTGCATGTCGGACACCGACTGGTTGAGTGCCTTGCCCCGCAGATCCTGCAGGGCGAGGTCGAGCCCGCCCAGGGCGATGCCGTTGCCGAAATTAGTGCCCCACAACTGCCGCCAGAGCGCGCGGTGGCTCCGCGGATCCCGGCCGATCAGGAGCGGCGCGTACTTCTCGGCAATCAGCGCCCGCACGCCGGCCATCGGGGCCGTTTCACCCCAACCGACCAGTCCCTCATCGCTGGTGATCTTGATCAGCAGGGCTTCGCGCGCGTCGTATTTGAAGTAGGAATTGGCCAGCCATTTCGGCAGCCTGTGGCGGACGTGATAGGTCTTGACTGACGAGATCTTCATGAGGGTCTTCGCCGGCGGATTTGCGCCGGGGAAATTCCATCAGGAGATGAACTGTTTCCCGAGTCAAATCCTTAGTTCCCTGGAAAATGAGCATCCAGCCGGATGCCAGCCGGCGCAGATTTCGAACG
>Ga0214919_10010473_pt1 | contig 11737 bp, 11 predicted proteins | sample LL1503_MetaG_FD_177994 | JGI IMG/M metagenome (GOLD analysis project Ga0214919, IMG submission 177994) | Freshwater microbial communities from Lake Lanier, Atlanta, Georgia, United States - LL-1503 | ecosystem: Environmental > Aquatic > Freshwater > Lake | place: USA: Georgia | collected...
CGAGGTAACTAGGCCTCGACATGCCCTCACCTGCTTTGCAACCCACGTCGAAACCGGGTCAGCCCCAAAGCAAGTCGTCATTATACTACTTCTTGTTAGCGGCCCGCATGATTCTTGCCTTATCGCGCTCCCAATCACGCTCTTTTTCAGCGTTACGTTTGTCGTATTGTTTTTTACCTTTAGCTAAACCTATTTGAATTTTGATACGTCCGCCCTTAAAGTGCATATCAATCGGCACTAAGGTGTAACCTGAGCGCTCTACTTTACCAATAAGCTTTGCGATTTCTTCGCTATGAAGGAGAAGTTTTCGGGTGCGAATCGCATCGGGACGAATGTGCGTTGAGGCAGCACCCATAGGGGTGATATGGCAACCAATGAGATAGATCTCACCTCGCTGAATAATGACGTAGGCTTCTTTTATGTTCGTGCGATTGTCGCGAATGGCTTTGACTTCCCACCCTTCCAATACAATACCCGCCTCATATTTTTCTTCGATGAAGTAGTCGTGAAAAGCTTTTTTGTTTTGAACAATACTCATGGAAACCAAGTAATCCTTTAAAATGCATATTTTACGCTAAATCAATTTACCCCATGGCAGATGTCAAAAAAAATGTGATCGTGAACCACTCGGTAAACCGTATGTTTAACCTTGTCGATCGCATTGAAGACTATCCCTTGTTCTTACCCTGGTGCGGTGGATCTAAAGTCTTAGAGCGAAATGAAGGCACCACAAAAGCTTCTATCCATATTAAATATAGCGGGGTCAATCAAAGTTTTACTACACAAAATACTAAAGATTATCCCAGTCGCATTGATTTAAAATTGATCGATGGGCCTTTTAAGGTATTGGAAGGCTACTGGATTTTTCATAAAATTAATGAAGAAGCATGCAGCATCGAATTTCATTTGCATTTCGAATTTTCAAATTTCATTTTAGATAAATTGATCTCGCCCATATTCAGTCAGATTGCTAATACGTTTGTCGATGGTTTTGTGGCACAAGCTGATAAAATATATACAAAAATAACTAAAGATAAAAAAAGCTTATGCCCAACGAAATTTTGATTGAAGTCGCTTACGCACTCCCAAAAAAGCAGCTCATTATCCCGGTGAAAGTAAAGCAAGGGATCACAGCGGAAAAGGCCATTCAACTTTCAGGGATTATTAAAAAATTCCCTGAAATTGATTTGACAGTGAATCAAATCGGCATCTTTGGAAAGCTCACACAATTGGATCATGTCATGCGTGAACGCGATCGTATTGAAATCTACCGCCCCCTGATTGCGGATCCTAAAGAGATTCGACGCCAACGTGCCGCCGAAGGTAAAGTCATGAAAAAAGGTGGGGATAGCGCATAAAAGCTAGCATTTCTTAGGTATAACGAGACTTTTTCTGTATAATTTCGTTTTGCGCAAAGGATCAAAAGATGCGTTTAATTCAACAAGCACTCACTTTCGATGATGTGCTCCTCGTTCCAGCTCATTCCACAGTACTGCCTCGTGAAGTTAATTTAACCACGCAATTAACCCGAAAAATCAAGCTTCATATTCCTATTGTATCGGCTGCGATGGATACGGTAACTGAGTCACGTTTGGCCATAGCACTAGCCCAAGAAGGCGGCCTTGGTATCATTCATAAAAATATGACGCCACAAGAACAAGCTTACCAAGTATCGCGCGTGAAGCGTTTTGAATCAGGTGTGGTGAACGACCCTATTACCATCAATCCTAATATGTCGGTTCGCGATGTCATGAACCTCACAGCGCTCCATAAAATTTCAGGTTTACCTGTGATCGATGGCGGCAAGATTGTCGGTATCGTCACAAACCGAGATTTACGTTTTGAAACGAATCTTGATCAGCCCATTAAAAATATCATGACGCCACGTGATCGATTAGTTACAGTTAAAGAAGGTGAATCCAAAGAGGAAGTGATTCGTTTACTGCATCATCATCGTTTAGAGCGTGTTTTAGTGATCGATAAAAATGATGCATTAAAAGGTTTAATTACTGTTAAAGATATTCAGAAATCTTCAGACCATCCTTATGCATGTAAAGATGATAAGGGCAGACTCTGTGCAGGTGCTGCCGTCGGTGTCGGTGAAGGTACCGAAGAGCGAGTCGAATTATTAGCGAATGCGGGTGTGGATGTGATTGTGGTGGATACAGCCCACGGTCATGCACAAGGGGTGATTGATCGCGTCACATGGGTTAAAAAACATTTTCCACATATCGAAGTCATTGGCGGCAATATCGCGACCGCCGATGCTGCTAAAGCACTCGTTGATGCAGGGGCTGATGGTGTAAAAGTTGGTATCGGTCCAGGTTCCATTTGTACAACTCGAATTGTCGCAGGTGTGGGTATCCCACAAATTACTGCGATCAGTAACGTAGCAGAAGCACTCAATAAACTTAACATCCCATTCATTGGTGACGGTGGTATTAGATTCTCAGGAGACATTGCAAAAGCGATTGCTGCAGGGGCAAATTCAGTCATGCTAGGCTCGATGTTTGCTGGTACCGAAGAAGCTCCGGGTGAGGTTGAGCTCTTCCAAGGAAGGTCTTATAAATCATACCGCGGCATGGGTTCTATTGGCGCCATGCAAAAAGGATCCTCCGATCGCTACTTCCAAGACTCTGAAAACAATGCAGATAAATTAGTCCCTGAAGGTATTGAAGGACGCGTGCCTTATAAAGGAAGTGTGATTAGTGTCATCCATCAATTGATGGGTGGACTCAGAGCTTCCATGGGTTATGTGGGCGCTAGAACGATTGATGAAATGCGCAAAAAAGCTAACTTTGTTCAAATTACAAGTGCAGGGATGCGTGAATCTCATGTCCATGACGTGCAGATCACTAAAGAGGCTCCCAATTACCGTGTTGATTAATTTAAATCTATCAACCAAAAAGCCTCCGACCAAGGAGGCTTTTTAAATCATATGGATAAGATTCTTATTCTTGATTTCGGCTCGCAATACACTCAACTCATTGCGCGTCGTGTGCGAGAGATGCATGTCTATTCGGAACTTCATTCACATGACATGAGTGAAGAAAACATCAAAGCATTAAATCCAAAAGGTATTATTTTGTCAGGTGGCCCTAATTCGGTTTATGAATCGGATACACCTATCGCACCTCCGATTGTTTTTGATCTTGGTGTTCCAGTCTTAGGTATTTGTTATGGCATGCAAACGATGGCAGCGCAACTTGGTGGTAAGGTTGAAAATACAAATACGCGTGAATTTGGATACGCTGAAATTAGAGCGCATAACCACTCTCCCCTTCTAGAAAATATTCAAGATAAAAAAAACGCTGAAGGTCATGGGCTTTTAGATGTTTGGATGAGTCATGGTGACAAGGTGACAGCATTACCACCCCAATTTAAAGTAATCGCAAGCAATGTGTCCACTCCTATTGCTGGCATGATGCATGAAACAAAAAATTTCTATGGCGTGCAATTTCATCCGGAAGTCACACACACCAAACAAGGCCTTGCGATTTTAAAACAATTCGTGACTCACATTTGTGATTGCAAACCGAGTTGGACCATGCCTAATTATATTGAAACAGCTGTCAAACATATTCAAGATACTGTGAAAGATGATGAAGTGATATTAGGTTTATCAGGAGGGGTGGATTCATCCGTTGCCGCAGCCCTCATTCATCGAGCGATTGGTGACCAACTCACTTGTGTATTTGTCGACAATGGTCTTCTTCGTTTAAACGAGGCTACTCAAGTCATGAAAACATTTCATGATAACTTAGGTGTTAAAATCATTCATGTAGATGCCTCAGATAAATTTTTGAGTGACCTTAAAAATGTAGCTGACCCTGAACAAAAAAGAAAAATTATTGGCCGTGAATTTGTTGAAGTGTTTCAGAATGAGGCTAAAAAAATTCCAAAAGCGAAATGGTTAGCACAAGGTACAATCTATCCTGACGTCATTGAATCGGCATCGGCAAAAACTAAAAAAGCACATACAATTAAGAGTCACCATAATGTAGGGGGCTTACCTGAAACATTGAATTTAAAACTTCTAGAACCTTTACGTGAACTGTTTAAAGATGAGGTGCGTCAGCTAGGTGTTGCACTGGACCTTCCTAAAGCGATGGTCTATCGCCATCCCTTCCCAGGACCAGGTCTTGGTGTTCGTATCTTAGGGGAAGTAAAATCAGAATTTGCAGATCTACTTCGTCGTGCTGATGCTATCTTTATAGAAGAACTTATCAATTCAGGCTGGTACGAAAAAACTTCTCAAGCTTTTGCAGTATTTTTACCTGTGAAGTCTGTGGGTGTTATGGGTGATGGCAGAACATATGATTATGTAATTGCTCTGCGCGCAGTTGTGACATCCGACTTTATGACAGCACATTGGGCAGAGCTACCATATAAACTTTTAGGTAAAGTGTCGAATCGTATTATTAATGAAGTGCGTGGCATTAATCGTGTAGTTTATGATATATCAGGAAAGCCGCCTGCAACCATAGAGTGGGAGTAATATGCGTAAAGAAGAAGCGTTAAGGATTAGAGAGATTAAAGAAAAATTTTATAAAAAACATAAGCATTTTAAAAATGTAATTAATTTAGGCTCAGGAAATATTGATCGTCTCATCATTAAGAAACCCTGGGTCATGCATAATGTATTTGAACCTTTTAAAAAGAAATCCTTAATTACTCATGTAGACTCAATCGCATATCCAGGTGTCACTATTGTTCAAGACTTAAGCCAGAAAAATGCTTTTTCATTTTGCAATAATTTAAAGGGATCTAAATTATTTATATTGGCGAATGTCTTAGAACATATTCCCAAAAAAGCACATGCTGAGCTTTTAAATAAGATTTACAGCAAAATGAAGTCTAAAGATGGATTAATTATTTCGGTTCCATATGATTATCCTTACCATGCAGATCCTATTGATAATATGTACCGACCATCACCTAATGAACTTAAAAAATTATTGCCTCTAACCTGGTTAGAAGGAGACATTGTAAGTGCTGGATCTTACAGAGAAGAATTTTTAAATATGAATGGGTTAAAAAAAATACGACGCCTATTAAAGCCGCTTTGGATACTTCAGAAACCGAAAAAATGGCTCGAAAATCATCGATTATTTTATCTATTCAAACAATACCAGGTCAGTATTGTCTTTGGAGTTAAATAGTATGAGTCGTGCGTTTGTTAAAGAAAACGATCTAGAACACGCAGGCATTGATATTCCTGAGAGACCATTAAGTGATGAGCCTAACTACGTCACACCTAATGGGCTCAAATTACTTAATACAAAAATTGATACGTTAGAAATTGAGCGTGAACAATTAAAAAATAAAAAAGATGATGGAATCGCAAAACAAAAAATTGCCATCATAGAGCGAGATATGCGTTATTATGCAGCGCGGATTGAGTCAGCCATTTTAACAGCACCAGAGGCAGAAGATCATTCAATGGTACTGTTTGGTGCCAAGGTCACTGTGCAAGACGAGAAAGGTAGATTAAGTACTTACGAAATTGTGGGCGAAGATGAAGCAGACATTCATCAAGGTAAAGTGAGTTACTTGTCCCCTCTTGCTGAAGCGCTCATTGGTGCAAAATTGAATGATGAAGTGACTTGGGAAAAACCGATAGGTGGTACCTATCTCACGATACAAAAAATAGAATATTAATTTTTAAGAAAGACAAACATGCAAGTTAAAGAAGCCATACAACAAAGAAGATCGATTAAACATTTTGATGCCAACCACGTGATGACTGAAAAAGAGATTCATGAGCTTCTCTCGCATGCGATTTTATCCCCTACGGCTTTTAATATTCAGAACTGGCGATTTGTTATCGTCACCGATAAAGCTTTGCGTCAAAAAATTAGAGCAGTCAGCTGGGGGCAAGCACAAGTGGAAGAGGCTTCAATTTTGATTGTGTTGGTCGCGGACCTCATGGCGTGGAATAAAGAACCGGCTCGTTATTGGAAAGATGCACCCAAACCTGTGCAAGATTATTTAGTTCCTGCAATTTCTCAATATTATGATGGCAATCCTGAAGTACAACGTGATGAAGCAATGCGCTCATGCGGCATGGCAGCGATGAATTTAATGCTCACCGCTAAATCGATGGGTTATGATACCTGCCCTATGGATGGCTTTGATTTTAATAAGGTGGGTGAATTATTAAACTTGCCTTCTGATCATACCCCCGCCATGTTTGTATGTGTAGGAAAAGGTATTAAAGAAGCGATACCACGAGGTGGTCAACTTCCACTTGATGAAGTGGTCATTCAGAATCAATTTAAATAAAAAAATTTTAAGGAAATAAAAGCGTGCTTATTAGTAACAACATCACCATCCAGTTTGGTGCAAAACCTCTTTTTGAAAACGTATCCGTTAAATTTGGAGATGGCAATCGCTACGGTTTAATCGGTGCCAATGGTTGTGGTAAATCCACTTTCATGAAAATTTTAGCAGGTGTTTTAGAACCTACATCAGGCAATGTGTCTTTAGACAAAAATGAACGTATGTCATGGCTTAAACAAGATCAATTCGCCTATGAAGATCAACGTGTATTAGATGTCGTGATGATGGGTCATGAAGAAATGTGGAAAGCCAATGAAGAAAAAAATGCGATCTACATGAATCCAGATGCCACTGAAGAAGATTATATGAAAGCCGCAGAGCTTGAAGGGGTCTATGCAGAATTTGATGGTTATACTGCAGAAGCGCGTGCAGGTGAATTATTGATTGGTGTGGGTATTCCAATTGAGCAACATCAAGGCCCTATGAGTGCCATTGCACCCGGTTTTAAATTACGCGTTCTATTAACGCAAGCTATTTTTTCAAATCCAGATATTTTGTTACTGGATGAACCAACGAACAACTTAGATATTCATACCATTCAATGGCTAGAAGATACATTGAATAATCGTAACTCATCCATGATTATCATTTCTCATGATAGGCATTTCCTAAATCAAGTCTGTACACATATGGCTGATATGGATTACGGAAAACTTACAGTGTACCCAGGTAATTATGATAATTACATGGAAGCCTCCACCATGTCTCGCGCACAAAAACTTAAAGATAACGAGAAGGCCAAGGACCAAATTGCAGAACTTCAAGAATTCGTCCGACGCTTTTCAGCGAACGCTTCTAAGGCACGTCAGGCCACAAGTCGTGCAAAACAAATCGATAAGATTAAAGTAGAAGAGTTTGTCCCTTCAAGTCGTCAATATCCTTACATTCGATTTGATTACGATGATAGAGAAAAGCTCCATCGCCAAGCCGTGGAAATTAAAAATCTAACGCATGGATATGATCGCGATTTATTTAAAAATTTCAATCTGCTCGTAGAAGCGGGTGAACGTATTGCAGTCATCGGTGAAAATGGTATCGGTAAGACTACTTTTCTTCGAGCACTTGTAGGTGAAATAAAACCTAACCGCGGTGAAATCAAGTGGGCTGAAAAAGCCAAAATTGGTTACTTCTCACAAGATCACGCGACTGATTTCGAAAAAGATACAACCCTCTTTGACTGGATGAAAGACTGCGCGCAATCAGGAGCAGATGATCAAGCGATTAGAAGTATTTTGGGGAGACTTCTATTTTCAGGGGAAGATACCAAAAAATCAGTCAAAGTCTTATCAGGGGGTGAGCAAGGCCGTATGCTTTTTGGCAAACTGATGCTTGCGAAATCCAATGTGCTTCTTATGGATGAGCCGACCAATCACATGGATATGGAATCGATTGAGTCTCTTAATACAGCGCTCGATAAATTTAAAGGCACACTTTTCTTTGTGAGCCATGACCGCGAATTTGTAAGTTCCATTGCGACACGGATCCTGGAAATTAAAGAAGATCGTATTATTGACTTCACAGGTAACTACGAAGAGTATCTCCTAACTCAAATACCTACTAGCTAAGCTTTTAACATAAGAAGTGCTTGGTTTGTCACCATCTTAGAGTCTAATTGGACTAAGCACTGACTCACTTTAGTGCCTTCACATCCATCTTGACCACAAGGTCTGCAAGCAAACATTTCATTATCTTTAGCTGATAAGCCAATCACCTTGTATTTACCCTTCCACGGCCGCCAGTTCTTTTCATTGGTGGGGCCAAATATACTCACAACAGGTGTTTTCAAAGCACTCGCTAAATGTGTCGACATACTATCAATTGTTAGAACAAGATCGGCTCGCTCATAAAGTGCAGCTGTATCTGTTAGGGTAAAATTTTTTGGTATAACAGGTTTTGATTCACACAAATCATATATCAATTCGTTCGTTTTAAGGTCATCTTGAGAGCCAGAGATGACTACATCTATTTTTCGTGACTTGAGCTCATCAATAATCCTAGCCCAGGATACTATAGGGATTTCCTTATATTTCCATCTTGATGAGGCATGGATGACAACAAGTTTATTTTTTGAATGAATGTCATGTTTTTTAAGCCAAGTATTCACTTTAGCTTTTTGTAGGTGACTAATATTTAACTCATAAGCGGGTGCTGAAGATTTTTTATAAAGATTTACCGCTCTTAAAAGATCAACATCCTGCTCAGCGATAGGTCTTTTAGAGTCGAGCATGGGGGCTAAGAAATTAAATGATTGGTGCCAAAAAGCACCTCGACGATCTGTCTGTCTAGATACAGACACACCAACATTAAGAAATCTTGCCAATAGGGCTCCTCTCCAATCAACCGAGAAATGTGCTAATAAATCATAGCGCTCTTTAAATAATTGCTTAAAAAGATTGAGGTAAGCATAGATTTTATTTAGCCCTGTTTTATCTCTTGGAATAACGAATACTTGACGCACACGCTTATTCATTTTAAAAATAGCTTCGCTATGAGGTAAACAAACGACATCAACAAAACGGTAGGATAAAGGGAGTGCTGCAATGGATGCTGTTAAGATAATGGCATCACCAATATTTTTCGTTTTTAAAAATAAAGCTTTTTTAGTTTGAGCTACCAATAGATTTAATCTTCTTGTATAAAAATACTATGAAATTAATTTTAATTCATTTTGAATGAGATGTTTAACATAATCTATTGCTAATAGAATTTCTTTATCTAGGTTTTTATATTTATAGACGTGCATCATACCTGTTTGAATATAGGGATGAGTAAAAACCCTGTCTCGAAAGCGATTGTTATTATCTTCATGAATGACTAATGTTTTAATTTTTGACATGGAAGACATAGTCTTAAATACACTTTCGCCACCAATGAGTAAATCGCAAAATTGAACTAAGGATAAATTTTTAGTGATGTCCTTATCGGTTGCAAAGAATAATTCTTTTCTGGGCTTTAGTTTTAATTGATCTATTTCTTTTTTTGTCCCGAAAAGAATCACAGAGCAACCCATTTTAAATAATACATCCAGGAGTGTTAAAGCGAATTTGATAGTTAAAGGAGAATTGGTAAGTCGACTTGAGCCTATTTGTAACCCAATAATCACATCTGTTTTGAGTTGAGGCTTACCTTTAGAGCTAAAAGGAATTTTGTCAAAAAAGATATTTCTTGGGCACCAATATGAATACTTTATTTTTTTTAATTCACTTCGAATGGCTCGATGTTCATCGGGATTATTATAAAAATAATATTTCGTTACCTCAATACCTAGTGTCTCAAAAAAATCTTTTGCAGCTAGGAAATGTGTTGCCACAATGTATTTGGCAGATTTATTTTTTAGAATAAAAGGAAGGTGCTGGAGAAAGTCACCAACACCGCCATGAATTTCTAGATAGCTTTTTTTTGAGCTTTTCTGATAAGCTGCAATATATCTTTTTTGAACATCCCAGAAGAATGTTCTAATTTGAATCACTTGCGAATAGTTAGCAACTGAATGATCATACTGACCTATAAGATCAAGAAGCCTTGCCACAAAGTAGAAATAATATTTTTTAAAATGTCGATTCATAAAAAATATTCTATAGATATTTACTCTATAAGAAAAAACTTATTCTTTAGATGCGCGTTTACGCTCATGCTCTAATAAAAAGCGCTTACGAATACGAATGGATTTTGGTGTAATTTCAACTAACTCATCATCCTCAATAAATTCCACTGCAGATTCTAAAGTGAGTTGTATTTGTGGGACTAATCTTACTGCTTCATCGGTACCTGATGCACGGACGTTCGTTAGCTGTTTGCCTTTAATTGGATTCACAATAAGGTCATTGTCTCTAGAGTGAATACCGATCACCATACCTTCGTACAACTTATCTCCTGGGCTTGAATACATGCGGCCACGATCTTGGAGCTTCCATAAGGCATAAGCTACAGCCTCCCCATGCTCGGACGAAATTAATACACCATTACGACGTCCTGGCATATCTGGTTTCACAGGTGCATATTCATCAAACACGTGTGCCATCAAACCAGTGCCTTTAGTCATTGTCATGAACTCACCTTGGAAACCAATAAGGCCTCGCGCAGGAATTTTATATTCTAAACGTGTGCGACCATTACCATCGGATTCCATGTTTTGTACTTCACCACGACGACGGCCTAATTCTTCCATCACATTACCTTGCGTATCATCTTCTAAGTCAACAGTTAACACTTCATAAGGCTCACATTTTTGACCATTGATTTCACGATAAACGACACGTGGTTTACCGACGGCCATTTCAAAACCTTCACGACGCATATTTTCTAATAAAATGGTGAGATGTAATTCACCGCGGCCTGAAACGCGAAATACATCTGCATCTTGCGTATCTTCAACTTTAAGGGCTACGTTGACTAATAATTCTTTTGTTAAACGATCTCGAATTTGACGACTGGTCACAAACTTACCTTCAGTACCTGCAAGAGGCGAAGTATTGACCATAAAGTCCATCGTCAATGTCGGTTCATCGACCGCCATGATAGGAAGACCCACTGGGTTATTCGTGTCAGCAATCGTGACCCCAATACCAATTTCTTCTATACCAGAAATAATGACGATGTCGCCCGCTTCCGCTTCTTCCACTGGAATTCTATCTAAACCTTTAAAGCCTAACACTTGATTGATACGACCTTGAGACACTTGTTTATCGCCATGCATAACTACAACGGATTGGCCTGATTTGATCACACCGTTTTTAATTTTACCGACGCCTAATCGACCAGTATAAGTTGAATAGTCGAGGGCTGAAATTTGTAATTGTAGCGGTTTATCGCGACTGCCTTCAGGCGGGGCGACGTGTTTTAAAACCGTTTCAAATAACGGTTTCATCGTGTCTGATTTTTGGTTCATATCGAGTGTTGCAAAACCATTCAATGCAGACGCATACACAATCGGAAAATCCAACTGCTCATCCGTGGCACCTAAATTCGCAAATAAATCGAATGTATGGTTAATCACCCAATCAGGGCGTGCACCTGGACGGTCTACTTTATTAATGACCACGATCGGTTTTAAACCGAGAGCTAATGCTTTTTTAGTCACAAAACGTGTTTGAGGCATAGGGCCTTCAACTGCATCAACAAGGAGTACCACGCCATCGACCATACCTAATACGCGTTCGACTTCGCCACCGAAGTCAGCGTGTCCTGGAGTATCCACGATATTAATGTGAGTACCTTCAAAATTGACCGCTGTATTCTTAGCTAGAATCGTTATGCCACGTTCTTTTTCAATATCGTTGGAATCCATAACGCGTTCAGTGACTGCCTGATGCTGTGCGAAGGTGCCTGATTGCTGAAGAAGTTTATCGACGAGGGTGGTTTTGCCATGGTCCACGTGGGCGATGATGGCAATGTT
>Ga0214919_10010474_pt1 | contig 11735 bp, 11 predicted proteins | sample LL1503_MetaG_FD_177994 | JGI IMG/M metagenome (GOLD analysis project Ga0214919, IMG submission 177994) | Freshwater microbial communities from Lake Lanier, Atlanta, Georgia, United States - LL-1503 | ecosystem: Environmental > Aquatic > Freshwater > Lake | place: USA: Georgia | collected...
TGCTCGCGGCGATAATTTAGATGGTGCACTCTGGATTGCACAAAATATGCCTAATGATGCTGAGCCCTTGCTGCGCTGGGGTACTAAATAAGACTTGCTTGTCTAACTTTCTGTTTTTATCAAGCTCTTAAGAAATCAAGAATGAGTTGTGCGTCCTTTTCGGGTTCGCGTGTTGTGTCAATGATTAATGAAGCTGCCTGCCTATAACGTGGATCTCGACGTTCATATCTCTCGCGTATTAGATCTTGCGGATCATCACCAAAGGCTTGTCTGCCCACTCCACTAGAACCTGCTCGATTTTTTTGCACCGCTAGTGGCATATGCAAATAGATAGTGCACTGCTGTTTAAGAGCTTCGACCAGTTCTAAATTATCTGCAGCCGATGCTGCAGCCCCAGCTACTAGCGGAGCAGGCCTTCTCAGCACATCCCAAAGATATTTCTCTTCAAGTGCATGAAGAGTTGGGATATCAAGGGCAGATAACTCTTTTATAGACAGTGAAGCCATTTTGGACATTTCGTAATCATTGTCTACGTAAGGCCACCCAATTTTTTCTGAGATTAATGTGCCAATGGTTGTTTTTCCAACACCCATAGCCCCTACAAGTATTAAACGGCGGGGAGTTGGCGCAGCAGGATTATTGGAAGTCAACTAAAACCTTGCCGGAAATCTGTGAATCTTTAGCAATTTCAAATGCCTTTTTAACATCACTTGCAGGCAATACATGAGTTATTACACTTGTAATTTCTGAGTGCTTCGAAAGTAGCTCTACTGCTTCAATAATTTCATTATTGAATCTAAATGCACCACGTAAACGGACCTCCTTTGAAACCAATGGCGCAATTGCGATTGGTTGAGGCCCCGCTCCTAGCATTCCAACTTGCACAACAGTTCCTGCTCTACGAACAGAAGCAAGTGCAGCTCCAATAGCAATTGGAGAACCTGAGCATTCAAAGACGGTATCAAAGTAATTTTCTGGCAATTCTTCCTGAGTTATTTGAATCGTGCGGGTTGCTCCAATTGCTTTTGCTCGATCCAAGGGGCCAGCTAGAACATCTGTACAAACAACTTCGCTGGCACCTTTTATACGGGCAGCAGCAGCGACAAGTAATCCAATTGGTCCAGAACCTGACACCAAAACTTTCTTACCTATTACTCCCTCGGCAACATTAATTGCGTGAAGTGTCACGGCTAGAGGTTCGGCAAGTGCCGCATCTTTAAGAGAGAGTCCTTCAGGTAATAAACGCACCATATCTTTGCGTGCAATGAAGAAGTCTGACATTGCCCCTTGTGTATGTGGCATGGTCGAGGCACTGCCCAGGTATTTTCCTCCTGGCCAAATATGTGGATCACTTGCTATCTCCGGTGCAGAAATTCCAAAAGTTGCTGGATGAACTGTTACGGGTGTTCCCTGAGCAAATTCTCCACTTAGATCTAGATCTATGGTGCCTGAAAGTTCATGACCAGGAATGAGTGGTTCTTGCACTACAAAGGCACCGTTTGCACCTTCAAAGTAATAATGAAGATCGGAACCACAGACACCTACGAAAGCAACTTTAATTCTTACTTCATTGGTTGCAGGTTCTGGTATAGGCATTTCTCTTAATTCAGCATCTAGCTTTCCAGCGATTAAGAAAGATCTCATCTGCGCACTATACTTTGCCAATGGCACTCACGTCATCGTCTAAATATCCGCCACTCAACGATTCGACGGCACCAGAATCAGCAATGATTCTCAAAACAACACCTAAGACCGGAATTGTTCATATTGGTTTGGGTAATTTTCATCGAGCCCATCTTGCTCTATACACAGCAAAGGCGGTTAAAGCCTCTTGGGGCGATTGGGGTATTTTTGCTTACTCCCTAAGAAGCACATCAATTGCTGATTCCATGAAAGCGCAAGATCTTCTATATTCGATTGTCACTATCTCCCCCACTTCAGATCAGATTGTGATTCCTGGAATACATACGGGGGCTATTGGTGGCCTAGATCGTGTGGGCGAAACTTTAGATGAGATTGAAAAAGTAAGTACAAAAATTATTTCACTTACGATAACTGAGGCAGGTTATTTAATTTCTCAAAATACCGGTGGGCTTGATATGACATCTCCTCAAATTGCCCATGACTTAGCCAATCCCACGAGTCCAATTACTGCGATAGGAATTATTGTTCGCGGCTTAGAAAGACGCGCTTTGACCCACAGTGAGCCAATAACGGTCATGAGTTGCGATAACCTTTCTTCAAATGGTGATCGCACTCGTCAACTGACATTTGAATTTATTGATGCACTCAAGGATTCCAAGCAGCTCCGTGAATACGTTGAAAAAAAGGTAACTTTTCCAAACTCTATGGTGGATCGAATTGTTCCCGGCACAGAAACCCGACATTTAGAAATGGCTGAATCTCGACTATCAGTTCACGATGCTTCACCCGTTCCCGCGGAAGAATTCTCCATGTGGATTCTTGAAGATAATTTTGCAGCTGGCCGGCCAGATTGGGAGAGGGCTGGTGCTATTTTTAGTGATGAAGTAGCTGCTTACGAATTAATGAAGCTACGTCTACTCAATGGCACTCACTCTCTCCTCTCATATTTTGGTGCCCTGGCTGATCAGGAGACTATTCCGGGCGCACGCTTCGAAGCATTTATTGAAGATGCTGTCCGCACCATCCTTACCAAAGAACTGTTGCCAACTCTCATAATGCCTAAGGCCATTACCTCGGATTCATATATTGAACAGCTTTTTTCTCGTTGGTCGAATACGGTACTGGGAGATAAAACAAGCCGCGTGGGATCAGATGGCTCCACAAAGCTCCCACAGAGAATTACCCAACCTGTTCTTTTTCATGTGCAGGCTGGGCAAATTCCTCAATACATTGCACTGACAATTGCTGCCTGGCTGGCTTGTATTGCGCCTCTAAGGAATTTCAATCCAGGGATTCATGCTAAAGCCATGAAGGATCCTGCAACAGAGATTCTCAATGTACTGGCTTCTAAAACTAGTAATTCACTAACCTTTGTTGAATCAGTATTTACTCAGGCCAATATTTTTTCAGCCGAACTTACTGAATTAGACGATTTCATAGGTTGTGTTGCAGATTACCTTGATCAAATAATCACTGAGGGAATCAAAAGCGCGGCGCTGACAGCTCAATCTAGAAGCTAAAAGAAAAACGGCCGAGATTTCTCTCGGCCGTTTCCCATGAAGGACTATCTAGGCTTACTTGCCCCAGATCTTCTTGTACTGCGTGCGGTATCCATTTTGTGGATCCCATACAGTTACATTTCCAACGTTAGCCTTTGTTACAAGGTGAACAACTGGAACGTATCCGCTTGCCTTTTGACCAGCGAAAGCGCGGTTGAATTCATCAACAATCTGCCATCCCTGCATAGTCAAAGGTTCTGGAACTGTTACTGACTGGAAGTCTCCAGCCTTAATGCGCTGATATTCATCAGCTGATCCGTCACCGGCTCCAACGTTATGTGGGAATCCTGTGCCAGTCTTTCCAGCTGCACGAAGTGCTGCTGCCATTGGAGTGATGTATAGACCACCGTTGATTGAGATTGAGTGTGTCCATTGATCGCCGTATTGAGCAACAAGTGCCTGTGTTTTAGCAGCAACGAGTGTTGAGATCGTGTCACCGATTGGAATATTTGCATATTCTAGAATCTTAAGAGAAGCACAAGTCTTAACTTGAGCCAAGATCTCCTGAGACTTTCCTTCAGCAAATGGAATTGATGAGTCAGTAAAGACAACGACGCCGCCAACACCCTTTGAATCTGCAATTACCCAGTTTGCTGACATGTTTGACACATCAAGACGTGAAGTTGTTACGTTGCTGAATAGGCCTAGCTCTGGAGCTGGACCTGAAATTGCAGCTGCGTGCCAACCAATTACTGGAATCTTTGCTTTCTTTGCGCTATCAATTGCAGCCTTTACTGTTGCAGGATCAAAACCACCAATGATGATTCCATCCGCCTTAAGTGTTACTGCTTGCTGTGTTGCAGAAGCCATGCCTGCTGCAGTTCCCTGTCCATCAAGGATGCGGACCTTCCAGCCGATATTGCGTGCTGCTTCTTGGACACCCTTTGCAGCTCCAGCAACGCCACCGTTCTGCATTGTCTGTGCTACGAAAATAAGTGTCTTTCCCTTTGCTGCCTTCGGACCAGTCGTTGGACCATCCCAAGGAGCACGAACTGCTGTTGCCTTATCAACTGATGCAGTTGCCTTAGCTAGTGCTGCAGGACAATCTGCAGCTGCATTGGCTGCGGTTGCTGAAACAGCAACAAATGAGCCAGTGATTAATACTGCTACTGCGCTCAATCCAATAATACGATTTTTCAAGTTAGTCAATGTATTTCCTTTCGTTGCGATCTATCTCTTGTAGGGGGTGTGCTGGTTATTTCTGAATTGTTGCTTCCATTGATTTTCTGGAAGCTTCCGCACCAGATTTCAAACGGCGTCTTGCCGAATAACCAGCAAGACCAACAGCGGCTAACAAAGTTAGACCGTTGAAGAGTGGTGTCGCCCAAAAATCAGCTCCAAGCTGCTGAATTCCAGCCACTCCGATTGCAAGAATTGCAACCGCGACGAGAGTGCCAAGCGCATTCGCTCTTCCGAGACGAATGGTTGTTGAGCCCAAAAGGGCGCCAACAAATGCAGGAAGTAGGTATTCACTACCGATACTTGGGTTACCCACTTGCTGTTGTGCAGCAAGTAGACATCCTGCAAATCCAGTTATTGCAGATGAAGCCATGAAAGCAAAAATTACATACTTTTGCTTTGGGATTCCTATGAGCTCTGCTGCTCGTGGGTTTGAACCAATGACATATAGGCCACGCCCTGCTGGTAAGAATTCAAGAATAATTACCAGAATTACTACGAGTCCAATAATGTAAAAAGCGCCGATTGGAAGGCCTAGAAAATGTCCATTCATTAAGTTTGTAAATCCTTTTGGTAGGCCCTCGATAGGTGGCACTAACCGCCCTCCATGTGTAATCCAACCGCTGAGTGCATAGAGCACGCTACCTGTACCAAGAGTTGCAATGAATGAATCAATTTGAGCAAATTCAACAAGTAGACCATTTACCAGACCAACAATTGAACATCCAATCATGCTTATTAAGCAGATCCATACCCAAGAAACATGAGTGTTAATCAACATCCACATGACTACTACGTGAGTTAAGCCAAGTGCATATCCCATGGAAAGATCAAACTTTGCAGTAACAATAGGAATCATTGCCCCGAGCGCTAATAGCGCAGGGATTGATTGATTAGTAAGAATTGCCTGTAAGTTTGAAGCAGTGGGATAAGTTTCCGGCAAAAGGTAGGAAAATAACAAAAAAATCAAAACAGCAAGAATCGGTAATCCATAGGTTCCGATTCGAATCGAAAGAGATACTTTTGTTTTTGCCATATCTTAGGCGCTCACATTCGCTCTGGATGCATAAGTTACGAGATTTTCAACGGTTAACTCTGATCTTTGTAGCTCTGCCACAATTTCACCATCAGCAAATACAAGTGCGCGATGGGCCATAAGTGCCACTTCTTCAAAGTCTGTTGATACAAGCAAAATTGCTAATCGCTCTTCGGTTGCTTGGTGAATAAGGGTGTAAATATCTCCCTTAGCCCCCACATCAACACCTGCAGTTGGCTCTTCCAAAACGATGACTGAGCGAGGCATGCTCAACCAGCGGCTCAAAATCACTTTCTGTTGGTTTCCTCCTGAAAGCGTTGCAATTGCAACTTCTTCTCCAGGAGTCTTGATATTAAAGCGCTGAGTTAATTCCTCGGCTGCTTCATGCTCTTTCCGGGGATTGAGAAAGGAAAATGATTTGCTACCACGTGCTGGCAAGTTAGGGAATTTGTTTTCGCGAATCGAGAGTTGAAGAGCTAAACCCTCTTCCGCTCTTGAACTAGTTATAAGTGAAATACCTTTGCGCACAACCTTTGATACTCCACCTTTAATAATTTCTCCATTTAGAACAATTTTGCCATTGCTATGTGGCAGTGCGCCAGCAATCATTCGACCGACCTCGCGCTGTCCGGCACCATTTAGGCCGATCAGACCTAAAACTTCACCTTCTCTTAAAGTAAAGCTGGCCGATCTTAAATTTTCACCTGCAATCTCGCAAACCTTAAGAACCTCATTTCCATATGTCGCATCACCTAAATGAAAAGCTTCGATTCGTCTCCCAACAATATCTCGAACCAAAGTTTCGGGTGTAAAACTAGTGATAGCTCCATCTTCAACCAATTTACCATCTCGTAATACAACGACGCGATCTGAAACTTTAAAGATTTCATCGAGGCGGTGGGACACATATACGACTGCAACCCCTTGATTACGCAATCCACGAAGAACTTTAAAGAGGTTTTCACAATCACTTGCGTGAAGGCTTGCTGTTGGTTCATCTAAAACTAAGACATCTGATTTAGAATAAAGTGCACGGGCAATTGCAACCAGTGAGCGATCTGCGCGAGAGAGTGATGAAATTGTTTGGTTGGTATCTATATGTGGAGCAACATTGCGCAGAGCATCTTCTGCCATGGCGCGAACACCTGCCCAATTAATTAACCCCGACTTTTTTGGATATTCAGAGCCAAGGGCAATTGATTCGCCAACACTCATCCACTCAACTAAGCCAAGATCTTGGTGGATGAATGCAAAACGCACCGAATCAACACTTGCGCCATTTGCCGCAATAATCGTTCCGGAATCTTGTGAATAAATTCGCGCAAGGATTTTAATTACTGTTGATTTGCCTGCTCCATTTGCTCCAAGCAATGCAAGCACTTCACCTGAATTGATATCAAAGGAAACTCCACTCAATGCCTGAGTCGCACCAAATCGTTTAGAAAGCTCAGTGATATGGATGATTGGCTTTAATGAAGTCTGCACACGCTGAAGTTAGACCATAAAACCCAAAATGCTATCTACTGTCCAACTAACTGGACACTTTATGTTGAATAGATCAGTGGATGCGAGAGTCCTTTAGCTAAGAGATTGAGATCATTGAGAAGAGCCTGGCGAAACTCAGGAGTCAATCGCCCTGTAATGACTGTGGATGAGACCGCTACTGCCGTTGAATCACCTCTAAATCCTTGCACAGCGTATCCAAAACACGTTACACCTTCAGTTGCTTCTTCATCATCGATGGAATATCCGCGGGTCCGCACAGATTCCAGATCAGATAACAATTGGGTAACGTTCTTAATTGACTTGGGAGTCATGGGAACAAAGGCTTCTGGCTTGCCTTTAAACCTTTCTTTAACTTCAGCAGTTGGTAATTGAGCTAATAATGCTTTTCCTGTTGCCGTGCATGCTGCAGGAAAGCGATCACCAATATTTGCTGTTAATCGAATTTGTTGTCGTCCTTCATATTTTCCTAAATACAAAACATCTGTCCCATCGAGAATAGCAATGCGTGAGGACTCTCTAGAGAGAATAGGAAGGCTTGCACAGAGATCGTAATACTCGCGAAGAGCATCAACACTTTGTAAATAATGTCCACCGAGTTCTAAAAGCTTTCGTCCTAATGCATACCCTGCATCTCGACGAACTAGTAGCCCGGCTTCCTCCAATTCAAGGCAGATATTGGCTGTAGATGATTTTGGGAAACCCAACTGCCGCGCTAATTCATTCGTACCGATATGACCGCTCGCAGCCACTAAATCCAAAATTGCAACTGCACGTGCTAAGGCTGGAACTAGCGGGGTTCGCTCCTCAGACAATTTATTCTGTCCAATCCTCTGGACGCCACTCAGCATCCTGATAGTGTCTGACGCTACCAGCGCTAGGCAGAGTGAACAAGAGAGGAATGCCCGTGACTCAAGGATTTGATAATGGTCCTGCACTAACTGCAAAAGAGTTTGAAACCCTCTTTGATGAATTGAAAACATGGAGTGATTACACCCCACAAACTCTAGAACGCGGTGCGCTCAATCACATTACTGCTGAGGTAATTAAGAACGCTGCATCACTAGTGACTAAGGGACACATTGTTCACATGGCGCTGCCGTGGAATACGGTATCTGGACCAGATAACGCTAAACCGGCCACTCACTACATGGTAAGCCTTGCTGAATTTGAAAATCCTGAGCCAACTTCTAATCGTGATTTCATTGGTGTTGATTACCATGGCAAAGCTGTGAGCCACATGGATGCACCTACTCATATTGTTTACCGTGGAGATATTTTTGGTGGCAAGAAATCGAGTGAATTTGTAACAACCCAAGGCTCACACTGGGCATCAATCGACAAACTTGGTCCAGTTGTAACCCGAGGAGTTTTACTTGATGCTGCACTTCTTCAAGGTCTTAACTACCTAGAACCTGGAACTGCAATTCGCGCAGCCGACGTTATTGCAATGGAAGAAAAATTCAGCTTCACGATCTCAAAAGGTGACTGCGTTCTTTTGCGCAGTGGCCATTTTGCACGCCGTGAAGCAGTAGGCGTTTGGAATCCCGATAATTTATCAGCTGGATTTCATGTTGACGTTATGAAGTTATTTAAGGAAAGAAAAGTTAGCGTAATTGGAGCCGATGGAGATAGCGATGTCCGTCCATCGCCTGTAACTGGAGTTGAATCTCCGTTTCATGCACTTGCTTTGCCAGGGATGGGAATTCCACTACTAGATAACTTGCAGCTAGAAGAATTAGCTAAAGTCTGCGCAAGTGAAAAGCGCTGGATATTTCAAATCATTTTGGCACCACTTAACATTCCCCGAGGTACTGGTTCACCTCTCAATCCAGTTGCAGTGTTTTAATGAATCAACTTGACTCCTTTAAGGTTGGGCTTTCACATGATCTCAGTGATGGAAATGGCGGATTTAGCTGGGGTAATATTGATATTAAAAGCCTGCATCCTCTCTCTTGGGATTTTCTTTCCCCTGTAGATTCACAGTTCACGCCTGAGGCGCTGACAGGTTTTCACGCAGTCGCCTTTGCCGGTCCTTCTGTAACCTCTTCATCATTTCCTAAGCCTGACCATTCACCACTTGTTCTCTCTCGCTTTGGTGTTGGCTATGACAATATTGACCTTGATGCATGCACTGCAGCAGGCACTGCATTGACTATTACTCCTGATGGTTCAAAGAAACCCGTTGCAACCGCGGCATTAATGCTCACACTCTCAACCATGCATCGCCTTGTTGCAAAAGATGCCTTAGCGCGTTCAGGTGGGTGGAATCGGCGACTTGAAGGCCTTGGCCAAGGTTTGAACGGGAAAACTGTTGCGACAATCGGACTTGGAAATATTGCCTCGGAGTTTTTCCGATTGATTTCACCTTTTGATGTTCGAAAAATCGCATACGATCCGTGGAAAACTAAAGAGGAAGCAGCTGGTTTTGGTATCGATCTACTGGAACTTGCCGAAGTAATGGCCGTTGCAGATGTCGTTGTTGTCATGGCTCAGCTCACGCCAGAATCACATCACCTCATTGGGCAAGCGCAAATTGAATTAATGAAGCCAACTGCAGTTTTAATTAATATTTCGCGCGGGCCAATAATCGATGAGAAAGCTTTGATTGCAGCACTTAAGAAAAAGGCGATTTATGGTGCTGGATTAGATGTCTTTGAAGCCGAACCACTTGCCACAGATAATCCGCTTCTTACACTTGATAATGTCATTATTACGCCCCATAACATCGCATGGACAGATGAATTAGCCCAAGGCATGGGAAGAAGTGCATTCAAAGCAATCAAAGATATTAGTCAAGGCTCTATTCCTGAATATGTAGTAAATAAGGAAGTTCTCACAACGCCTCAGTTCAAAGAAAAGCTTGCACTATGGCAGAAGTAAAGCGCGAAGAGCGCGTAGCGGTTATTGGTTTAGGAGCAATTGGTTTACCAGTTGCAATCAATCTTTCGAAGAAATCAACTTTTGTTCAGGTGTGGAATCGCAGCGATGCTTCGGCACAAGCTGCAATTGCCTCGGGTGCACACCGAATTGATTCCTTAGCCTCAATTGATGCATCTATAGTCCTGACTGTTCTTCCAGATATGTCTCAAGTTCTCGAATTACTGAATCAAGGTTTAGAAGCTGCACTTAAATCTGGCGATATCCTTGTCGTAATGGGGACTGTTTCTCCAATTGCAATGCGTGAATTGGGAGCACGTTTAGCTATTAGAGGCGTACACGTCTTAGATGCTCCAGTCAGTGGTGGAGATGTTGGGGCTCGTGATGCAACACTCTCAATTATGGTCGGTGGGGGTGCCGCGGTTCTTGAAAAGGTTCGTCCAACTTTTGAAAAAATAGGATCCACGGTTCGCCATTTGGGTCCACTTGGTGCTGGTCAATTAGCTAAAGCTTGTAATCAAATTGTTGTTGCAACAACTCTTACAGCACTTGCTGAAGCAGTGAACTTAGGGCGAAATGCTGGATTAGATGATTCTGTTCTTCTAGATATCCTGGCAGGAGGCCTAGCTAATTCACAAGTACTCACTGTAAAGAGAGAAAAGATTGAGAGTGGTGATTTCACACCAGGAGGTTCAGCAGTTTTTCAACTCAAAGATCTTCGCTTTGCACTTGAAGCCGGAAAAGACACTCACACCGCCCTGCCCGTTACTGAAAAAGTAACAGAGCTTTTTACTTCACTCGTTGAAGCTGGTGACGGCGAATTAGATCACAGTGCGATTGTGCGTGAGATTATGCGCCGTAGTAAATCTTAATTTCTAAAAACTATATTTGATGGTTCTTTACCTGAAGCAATCTCTTGTAATTGCTTTTCAACAAATGCTTTGCCTCTACTCTCAAAAATATCCGAGTCTCCACCAACATGTGGTGATAGCAAAAGGTTTTTAGCGCTCCATAATTTGTGGCCAATTGGTAGAGGTTCTGGATCAGTAACATCTAAGCCAGCGAAGAGGCGGCCTGCGTTTAACTCAGCCACTAGTGCTTCTGTCTCAATGATTGAACCACGCGCCACATTGATAATCACTGAGCCATCTTTCATTAAGCCAAGGCGTTTTTGGTTAAATAAGTGATGGCTGTCTGAATTAAGTGGAAGTGTGAGAAAAACAAAATCAAATGTTGGCAATATTCCATCTAATGAACTCATCAACAATGAGTCCTTACCGCCAGAGCGTGAAAAGCCAGTGACCGTTAGATCAAAGCCACTTAAAGCCCTGGCTAAAGTTTGACCAATCGAACCAAATCCAACGATTGCAATGTTACTTCCATTAAATGAAGGATAACGCTTATGCTCCCACTGACCTCTATCTGCAGCTCTTACGAAATCGTGAAGACCACGTCGAACTCCGATTGCAAGTCCAATTGCTAACTCTGAGGTCGCTGCATCATGAACTCCACGTGCATTACACAAAATCGAACCTTTTGGTGTGAACTCAATTGCGTCTTCAAAGCCAGCATTTGGCACTTGAAAATATTTAAGGCTGCTCATTTTTGCTGCATAGGCAAGAGCTATCTTTCCTCCCATGTATTGAGATACATAAAAGTCAATTACATCTAAATCATCATTTTCTAATGAGAAGTTTTCTGGTGAGAGTCGAGTGAAGCCGGCAGGGATGTCTAAGTCGTGCCACTGAGACCACACCGTTAGATTCATAGGCAAAGAGTACAGATAAGTGGTTTACTAAATACGGTGCAGATGCTGGTGTTGGCGTTGGCACTATCGAATGGAACTCATGGACTGAGGGAGGTACCATGGAGCTAATAGGCTCTTTAGCGCGGTGAAGTGAGCAAGAGGGTTGCTGCAAGGAACAAAATACCCA
>Ga0214919_10010475_pt1 | contig 11735 bp, 12 predicted proteins | sample LL1503_MetaG_FD_177994 | JGI IMG/M metagenome (GOLD analysis project Ga0214919, IMG submission 177994) | Freshwater microbial communities from Lake Lanier, Atlanta, Georgia, United States - LL-1503 | ecosystem: Environmental > Aquatic > Freshwater > Lake | place: USA: Georgia | collected...
TCGCCGCAGCCCATTATGTCGCCCAGCTGGTCGGCTGATGGCGAGTGGTTGGCCTATGTGTCGTTCGAGAACCACGCTTCCGCGGTGTATGTGCAGCGCGTGCGTACCGGCGAGCGGCGCATGGTGTCGGCCCGTGCCGGCATCAACGGCGCGCCGGCGTTTTCTCCTGACGGTCGCAAGTTGGCATTGACACTGTCTGGCACCAGCGGCAACCCCGACATTTACGTGCTGGATCTTGCTACCCAGGGACTGACGCGAATCACCGAGGATTCAGCGATCGACACCGAAGCGGCGTGGTCCGCCGATGGCCGTTTTCTGTTCTTCACCTCAGATCGGGCCGGTGGTCCGCAGGTGTATCGAGTGGCTGCCCAGTCGGGCGAGCAGGCCAAGCGCCTGACCTTTGGCGTGCCCTATGCCGCACGGCCGCGGGTGTCGGCGGATGGTAGCCAGCTGGCGATGATGATGCGCGATGGGTCCGGTTATCACATCGCCGTACAAGACCTCAACAGTGGGCAGTTACGGGTTCTGACACGAGGCACACAGGACGAATCCCCCAGTTTTGCGCCCAACGGAGCACAGATCATGTACGCCTCCCGCGAGCGGGGGCAGGGTGTGTTGGCTGCTGTGTCTTCGGATGGGCAGGTGAGCCAGCGGCTCAAATCCGATCGGGGTGAGGTGCGAGAGCCTGCGTGGGGACCGTTCCCAAACTAAGGCTGTGTCATAATCGGCAGGCTGAAACGCCCGTGATGGGCCTGGAGACGATTCATGCGCAAGATGTCTATGGTGTTGGTGACGCTCGTTGCTTTGGTGGCTGTTACCGGTTGCGGTAAAAAGCCCAAGCCTTCCACTACGCCCAGCGGCGATGTGGTGACGCTGGTGCAGACACCTTCCGCACAGCCTTCCGGTGCTGCAGCCGCAGGGGCCAATACGGGCGGCTTCAATCAGGGCGGCGCTGCCGGTGCCTTGGGCCCCGCGGGCGAATTGGGCTCTCAGCGAGTCATCTATTTCGATTTCGACAACAGCGACATTCGCCCAGAGTTTGTCGATGTAGTGGCCGCTCACGGTCGCTTCCTGGCCGCTAATCCCGGGTTGCGCGTGCGGCTCGAAGGTCATACCGACGAACGTGGCTCGCGTGAATACAACATTGCATTGGGCGAGCGTCGTTCGCAAACCGTGCGCCGCGCGTTGGCTTTGCAGGGCGTGAAGGAATCGCAGATCGCTACAGTTAGTTATGGCGCAGAGCGTCCGGCTGTAGCCGGTGGCGACGAATCGGCTTACACCAAGAACCGTCGTGTCGAGCTCTTCTACATCAACTGATCTGTTGCGTCTGGCTACAGCAACAGCGGCGCTGTTGCTGACGGCTTGCGCCTCGCAGCCGACAGGTCCGGATCCGGTTCAGCAGCGTCTCTCCGACATGGAAGAGCGTGTTGCGCGTGTCGATCGTATCGTCGACAACCAAAGTCTGGTGCAGTTGGCACAGCGCATAGAGCTGCAGCAAGCGCAGTTGCGCGAACTCAACGGCCGTATCGATGAGCTGCAAAATGCCAATGAGCAGCTCAAGCGCCAACAGCGCGATCTGTACACGGATCTGGATCAACGCATCAAGGCCGCGCCAGCTGCGTCTGCCCAACAAGAGCCGGCTCCGGTAGTGGGCACACCGGTGGTAGCCCAAGCAACTGGCGATGAGCAGCAGCAATACACGCGCGCTTTCGATCTGCTCAAGAACGGCGATTACCCTGCCGCGGTAGCTGCGTTCAAACAGCAGGCGGTCAACTTTCCTGCCGGCGCGCTTGCAGACAACACGCAGTACTGGCTGGGTGAGGGCTATTACGTGATGCGTGATTATCCGGCGGCTGCAGCGGCCTTCGAGAAAGTGATCTCGGGCTGGCCCAGCTCCCGCAAGCTGGCTGATGCTCAACTCAAGTTGGGCTTTACACAGTTTGAGCAAAAGCGTTTGCCGCTGGCACGGGCAACGCTGCAGCAGGTGGTGACGCGCTTCCCGGGCACCGATGCCGCGAAGCTGGCAGCAGAGCGGCTGTCCAAGATTCCCGCTGACGCGCGCTAAAGAGCGTGGTCACTGCTACCGCGGTTGAGCCGCGCCTCAAGATCACCGAGATTTTCTATTCACTGCAGGGCGAGGCCGACAGCGTGGGTCAGCCCACCGTGTTCGTGCGCCTTACCGGCTGTCCGCTGCGTTGCAACTATTGCGACACGGCTTATGCCTTTACAGGCGGCCAGTGGATGAGCCTCGAGGCCGTAGTGGCCAGAGTGGGCGAACTGGCGCTACGTCATGTGTGCGTGACGGGTGGCGAGCCACTGGCGCAAAAGGCCTGTCTGCCTTTGCTGACTCACTTGTGTGATGCCGGCTATAGCGTCTCACTGGAAACCAGTGGTGCCTTGTCGCTGGAGGGTGTGGATCCTCGCGTCACAAAAGTAGTCGACGTTAAAACGCCTGCATCCGGTGAATCTCAGCGCAATCTGTACGAGGAGCTCGCGCACCTGCTCCCCCATGACCAGATCAAGTTTGTGATTTGTGATCGTGCGGACTATGACTGGAGCCGCGATTGCATCGAGCGATTGGGCCTGGCAGGCAAGGCCAACGTGCTGTTCTCGCCCAGTGCAGGGCAGCTCGCGCCGCGTGAGTTGGCCGAGTGGATTTTGGCCGATCGGCTGCCGGTGCGTTTGCAGCTGCAATTGCACAAACTGTTGTGGGGCGAGGTACCGGGTCGATGAGCGCGCGTGAGTCAGCCATCGTGCTGCTGTCTGGGGGCTTGGATTCGGCCACGGTGCTGGCTTTGGCGCGTGAGCAGGGGCTGGTCTGCCGCACTCTGGCGGTGGCCTATGGCCAGCGTCATAGCGCCGAGCTGGTTGCGGCAGCGCGCTTATCGCGACAGCTGGGTGCCGTTGAACACCGGCAGATGGGCATTGATTTAGGCGGTATCGGCGGCTCTGCACTGACCGACACCTCCATTGCTGTGCCTGATGCAGGCGGCACCGGAATCCCGATCACTTACGTGCCGGCGCGCAACACTCTGCTGTTGTCTTTGGCGCTGGGCTGGGCGGAGGTGGTTGGGGCGCGGCATATTTACATTGGCGTTAATGCCGTCGATTACTCGGGTTATCCGGACTGTCGCCCCGAGTTTATTGCGGCTTTTTCCAAGCTGGCGCAGCTGGCTACCAAGGCGGGCGTGGAGGGTGATGCCTTCAGTGTCCATACACCCCTAATCGGCTGGAGCAAGTCGCGCATCATCCAGGAGGGCTGGCGGCTGGGGGTCGATTACGCCGCGACGGTGTCCTGCTATCAGGCCACGGCGGAGGGGTTGGCCTGTGGCCGCTGCGATTCTTGCCACCTGCGCCGGGAAGGTTTTGCGGCTGCCGGTTTTTCTGATCCCACACGCTACGCTTGAGGCGTCGCAATCCGGTATCATCCGCGCCCGAACCGGGCCGTTAGCTCAGCCGGTAGAGCAGCTGGCTTTTAACCAGTTGGTCGCGCGTTCGAATCGCGCACGGCCCACCATTTTGCATGTAAGGACTTCCGCCATGGCCAACGACCTCCCCGACGACCAGGAAGAGACCCTCGATGATTACGAGGCCGGCTTTCTCGACGGATACTTCGCTGCCCGCGGCATAGCCAGTCCTAACGAAGAGCAGCTGGTCGAGGCCTTTCAGGTGCTCGACGATTTCATCGAGCGCAATCAGCCCGACGAAGAGTAAGCGCGGGCGCCATCGCTTACGCGATGGTCCTGCAGCGCTAATACAGTGGAATTCGGTACCCTTGGCTGGATCGTGGCGGCATTGGCCGTCCTCGTAACCGGTATCTCCAAGTCCGGGTTAGGCGGTGCTCTCACCGGCATCGCTGTGCCTATCATGGCGATTTGGATATCTCCGCGAGATGCGGCGGCGGTCATGCTACCGGTGCTCATTGCCATCGATTGGTCAGGCATTGGTGCGTGGCGTGGCAAGGCCAGTTGGGCGGATCTGCGTTGGATGTTGGCTGCGGCGGTGCCAGGTATCGTGGGAGGCACCCTGGTTTTTGGTGTATTGCCCGAAGCACTGTTCAAGTTGTTGGTGGGGCTTATCGCGGTCGGTTTTGCACTAGATCGGCTGCTGCGACGCAATCGTCCGCCGCAAGACGCTACTACCCCTAAACCGCTGTTGGCCGTGTTGGCGGGCGCCACCTCGGGCTTTACCAGCACCATTGCCCACCAAGGCGGCCCGCCGGCAGTGGCCTATCTGTTGCACCGTCAGATGCCGCGGCAAATGTTTGCAGCGACCTCGGTGTATTTCTTCGCTGCGCTCAATCTGGCCAAACTGCCCACCTATATCGGCTTGGGCGTGTTCACCAAGACGACGCTGATCGCGTCAGCAGTGTTATTGCCGCTGGCGCCGTTGGGCGCTTGGCTTGGAGTCAAGGTTCTCTCGGGTATCCCCGAAAAGCCGTTTTACTGGTTTGCCACGGCCACGCTGGGTGTCACCGGTGGCAAGCTGCTGTGGGATGTGCTGAGCGCGGGACCAATCCTCAGCCCTTGAGGATGCTCACCACGCGCGGCTCCATGTTGCCGCGCAGACCCAGCAGAGAATAGTTGCGGCCCATGCCCGACTCCTTGGCTCCGCCAAAGGGCACCGTGGCCATGGTATGGCGGTGTTGGTTGACCCAAGCCGTACCCACCTCTAAACGCGCTGCAATGGCCGCAGCGCGTGCGGTATCTGCGCTCCAGACCGAGCCTGCCAACCCAAAACGCGTGTCGTTGGCGCGGCGTACGGCATCGTCGATGTCGCTAAATTTCATGACTGGGATCACCGGCCCAAACTGCTCTTCGGTGACGATGCGACTGCTGTCGCCGGGCTCTGTAATCACCACGGGGTTGATGAAATAGCCCTCGCCAGTGGGCTGCTCCGCTCCGGCCAGTACAATGCCGGGCCCCTTGCGTAGATCATCGATGAAGCCTTTCACGCGCTCGTATTGCCGGCGGTTCTGTATAGGGCCCAGCACGGTGCCCTCGGCAAGTCCATTGCCCACCCGTGCGTTATGCGCCTCAGCGGCCAGCGCGTCGCACAGCGCGTCGTATACGGTCTCGTGGGCATAGATGCGCTTGATGGCCATGCACACCTGGCCGCTGTTGACGGTGGCGGCAAAGAACAGCTTTTTGGCGACAGCCACCGGATCGACATCGTCGAGCACGATGGCCGCATCGTTGCCGCCGAGTTCGAGGGTGACGCGCTTGAGTGTGCCTGCGGCACTGGCCATAACCTTTTTGCCCGTGGCCACTGAGCCGGTAAACGAGATCTTGTCGATCCCCGGGTGTGCGGTCATCAATGCACCCAGCTCATCGCCGCCGGCGAGGATGTTGACCACACCTGCGGGAAAGATGTCGCGCATCAGCTCACCGATGCGCAGCGTGCACAGCGGCGTGAACGGCGAGGGCTTAAGCACGATGCAGTTGCCGGTGTAAAGCGCTGCGGTCATCGGTCCGATAGCCAGATTGATGGGCGCATTCCAGGGCGTGATGACACCGACCACGCCCAGTGGCGCCCAATGCAGTTCGATATGCCGCTCGGCGTCATCGACCAACACTTCAGTCTCGATTTTGATGCGCGTCATGCCCATCGACAGTGCGCCGGCCCGGCCTACCTCGTCGCGTGCCTGGCCCAGTGGCTTGCCTTGTTCCTGTACCAGCAATCGCGCCAGCGGTTCGACCTGCGCGCCAATGGCTTCGGCCAGACGCGCGATGTAGCCGGCGCGGACCTCAAAACCAAGCTCACGCCAAGCCCTAAAAGCAGCCCGAGCGGCGCTGACAGCGGCATCGAGTTCGACATTGCCTGCGGCGGGGCAGTGCGCAAACACCTGACCGGTCGCCGGGTTGATGACGTCCAGTTGGTTGGGTGCCGGTTGAGCCTGGCCGTTGATGCACAGCGTATAGGGGGCGTTGAAGTCGATCATGGCGTGCACCGGTGGTTTGGACGGTCGACAATGCTAAAATCCCATTTTACCCGAACCTCATCGCAGGTCCGTGGAAGGAATATCGATGACCGAGCCACAACTGTCCCCCTACCTCACCGAGTTCGAGGACATACCGGGCACCTACGTCTTCAATACCTTCCGTTCGCGCCAGGGGTTTCCCCTTAATCAGTTCTGTATGTCGCTCATGAAGGCTGACAACCGCGCGGCCTTTAAGGCGGACAACGCAGCCTATCTGGCCGGGTGGGGCCTTACTGATGCGCAGCGCGATGCGGTGTTGGCTCGCGATTGGACCGGCATGATGCGTGAGGGCGGCAATATCTATTTCTTGTCTAAGCTGTTCTCGACCGATGGTCATTCGTTCCAGCATGTCGCGGCGATCATGACCGGCGCGACCCAGGCCCAGTATGCGCAGATGATGCTCGATGGTGGTCGGGCGCCGCAGGGCTGTCGCAGCAAGTCGGACCCTTCTCTGTAATGGCACGCATCGTTGCAGGGGTCACGACCTCGCATGTGCCGGCTATCGGCGCGATGATCGACCAGGGTCGTCAGCAAGAGCCCTATTGGGCACCCATCTTCGGCGGGTTTGAGTTTTCCAAACGTTGGATGGCTGATCTGAAGCCCGATGTGGCTATCGTCATCTACAACGACCATGCCTCGGCCTTCGATGCCAGCATATTCCCGACCTTTGCCTTGGGCTGTGCCGATCGATATCTGCCGGCCGATGAGGGCTGGGGCCGTCGACCCGTGCCGACGGTGATGGGTCATGCCGATCTGGCCTGCCACATTGCCCAGCACATGATCCTGGATGAGTTCGACCTTACGGTGGTCAACCGTATGGATGTGGATCACGGGCTGACTGTGCCGCTGAATCTGCTGTTTGGCGATCTCAAGGCCGATCAGGCTTGGCCGTGTCAGGTGATCCCGTTGCCCATCAACGTCATCCAGTACCCGCCGCCCACCGGCAAGCGTTGCTACGCCATGGGGCAGGCGCTGCGTCGTGCCGTGGAGTCCTGGCCCGGTAACGAGCGAGTGGTGGTGTTTGGCACCGGTGGCATGTCGCATCAATTGCAGGGCACGCGTGCCGGGTTCATCAACACTCCGTGGGACACACGGTTTCTGGATAACCTGACGCGTGATCCGCTGGCACTGACGCGCATCACGCACGCCGAATATGTACGCGAAGCCGGCTCCGAAGGCATCGAACTGGTCATGTGGCTGGCCATGCGCGGCGCGCTCGATGAGCGTGTGCGTGAGGTGTATCGTTTTTATCACGTGCCCTGCTCGAACACCGCGCTGGGTCACATCATTCTCGAGAACGACTGAGGTCAACGTCATGAAGATTGGATTGGCAGGACAGGGCGCATTCGGCATCAAACATCTGGAGGCCGTGGCCAATATCCCCGGCATCGAGGTCATCACCCTCACCGGTGGTAACCAGGAAACTACCGCCGAGGTGGCGCGCAAGTTCAACATCCCGCACTACACCGGCGACCTGGGCGAAAGCCTCAAGCAGCCCGGCCTTGAAGCCATGCTGCTCGCCACACCGACGCAGATGCACGTTGCGCAGGCCACCCAGACTCTGCGTGCCGGCAAGCACGTGATGATCGAGATCCCGATGGCCGACAGCCTGGCCGGCGCAGAACAGGTGGTTCAGGTGGCTCGCGAAACTGGACTGGTCGCCATGGCCGGCCACACCCGCCGCTTCAACCCCAGCCACCAGTGGATCCACAACAAGATTGTGGCCGGTGAGCTCAAGCTGCAGCAGCTGGACGTGCAGACTTATTTTTTCCGGCGCAGCAACATGAACGCTCTGGGCAAGCCGCGCAGCTGGACCGACCACCTGCTGTGGCACCACGCCTGCCATACCGTCGACTTGTTCCACTACCAGACCGGCGAAGTGTCTTCTGTCGCGCGCGGCGTACAGGGCCCCATCCATCCGGGTCTGGGCATTTCCATGGATATGTCGATCCAGATGAAAGTGGCCAGTGGTGCGATCTGCACGCTGTCTCTGTCATTTAACAACGATGGTCCGCTGGGCACGTTCTTCCGCTACATCTGCGACAACGGTACTTACCTGTGCCGCTATGACGACCTGTTTGACGGCAAGGGCAACCAGATCGACGTGTCCAAGGTCGATGTGTCGATGAACGGCATCGAGCTGCAGGATCGTGAGTTCTTTGCGGCTATCAAGGAAGGCCGTGAGCCCAACGCCAGCGTGGCGCAGGCGCTGCCGGCTATGCAGGTGCTCGACCGTATTGAGAAGACCCTCGAAGAGGGTTAACGGTCGACGATCTGCATCATCGCGGGCGGGTGACGCTCGCCCGCGATAGTGACCTGTTCGGCGCGTGCTGTGATGCGCGCCACTTGGGCCGCATCCAGCTGCAAGGTGCCACCGACGAGGTTCTCGTGCAGGTGCGGCAGGGTTTTCATGCCAGGAATGGTGACGATGTGCGGTGCCTGAGCCAGCAACCAGGCGATTGCCACCTGTGCAGGTGTAGCACCACCTAGTTCTTGCCCTAAGTCGCGCAGTACCTGCACCAATTGGGCGTTACGCTCTGCCACCGCATCCTGAAAGCGCGGTTGATTGCGTCGGTTATCGTTGGCCGGCAAGTCTGCAAGACGCGAGAAATTGCCGGCCAGAAAGCCACGGCCCAACGGGCTGTAGGCCACAAAAGTAGTGCTCAGCTCAGCACAGGCCTGCAACATGCCGAGCTCTGGATCGCGTGACCACAGTGAGTATTCACTTTGCACTGCGGCCACCGGATGCACGGCTGCTGCGCGGCGCAAGGTGGCGACGCTGCACTCCGACAGCCCGATATGGCGAATCTTGCCCGCCCGCACTAGATCAGCCAACGTGCCTACCGACTCTTCGATGGGTACGGTCTGGTCGATACGATGCAGATAGAACAGGTCGATATAGTCGGTGCCCAGACGCGCTAGGCTGGCGTCCAGTGAGCTGCGGATGGTGGCAGGCTTGTTGTCGGCCATGGCGCTGCCATCAGGGCCGCGGGCCAGCCCGCACTTGGAGGCGATCACAATGCGCTCTCGATAGGGCGCCAGGATGGCGCCGATGAACTTCTCGTTCTCGCCCACTTGATAGCTGGCAGCCGTATCGAAGTGGTTGATACCGGTTTCGACAGCCTCCAGCAGAGCGGCGGTGGACTGCGCGTCGTCGCGCGTGCCGTACCAGCCGACCAATCCCATGCAACCGAAGCCTACCGCCGACAGGCGGGCAGGGGCCGTGCCCAGAGGGCGAAGTGCAGCAGTGCTGTTCATAGGGGGTGGACTGTAAACCAGCGGCGCGGCTGCCGCAGCTACCGGTCGGGCGCTGGAGTATCATCGCGTCTCGTCCCGGCCTCGGGCCCAACTTGAGAGCGACCCGCATGATCATCGACTGCCACGGCCATTACACTACCGCCCCTTCTGAACTGACCACTTTCCGTGACGCGCAGATTGCCGCGCTCAAGGATCCGGCTCAGACGCCCACCCGCGAGTCGCTCAAGATCAGCGACGATCAGATCCGCGACAGCCTGGAAGGCGCGCAGCTCAAGTTGCAGCGCGAACGCGGTTCAGACCTCACCATTTTCTCGCCGCGTGCGTCGACCATGTCGCATCACATCGGCACCGAATCCACCAGTCTCGAGTGGACGCAGATCTGCAACGACCTCATCGAGCGCTGCGTGAGTCTGTACCCCAAGAACTTTGTGGGTGTGTGCCAATTGCCGCAGTCGCCGGGTGCACCTTTGGCCGGCAGCGTGCGTGAACTGCAGCGCTGCGCCGATATGGGCTTCATCGGTGCCAACCTGAATCCGGATCCGTCGGGTGGTCACTGGACCGCGCCGCCATTGACCGACAAGTACTGGTACCCAATCTACGAGAAGCTAGTCGAGCTCGATATGCCGGCCATGGTGCACGTTAGCTCCTCGTGCAATCACAACTTCCATGCTACGGGTGCGCACTACATCAATGCTGACACCACGGCGTTCATGCAGTTCATCCAGGGCGACTTGTTCAAGGACTTCCCCACGCTGCGCTTGATCATTCCGCACGGCGGCGGTGCAGTGCCTTATCACTGGGGTCGCTACCGCGGTCTGGCGCAGGACATGAAGCGTCCGTTGCTCGGTGAGCACGTCATGAAGAACGTGTTCTTTGATACCTGCGTCTATCACCAGCCGGGTATCGATCTGCTGCTCAAGGTCATCGACGTGAGCAATATTCTGTTCGGCAGTGAGATGGTCGGTGCGGTGCGTGGCATCGACCCGACCACGGGTCAGTTCTATGACGACACCAAGCGTTACATCGATAACTCTGGTTTGAGCGATGCCGACAAGCAGCGCATTTTCTCGCAGAACGCACTGCGCGTGTATCCGCGTCTTAAGGCTCGCTTGGCGGGCTGAGTGGGGCGGTGATTTTTAAACGGATCAGCAGTGCCAACAGCGCTGCGAGGATAAAAAGCATGACCAAGCAAACACGGGTTCGCGCTGCGCTGACTGCAGCCGTTGCGATCGGAGCATTGGTTTGGGCGGTGCCGGGTACTGCGCAGAAGGTGGCCGATCCAGGCTTCAAGAGCGTTGGTCGAGGTGCGCCACTGCTTGCTGCGCTGCCGACGGTGCGCATGCCGCCGTTCGTGCCCGGTGTCGCACCGCCAGCCGCAGCGCAGGCTTTGTTTGTTGAAGACATGAAGAGCTACCCCTTTGTAGGTCCCATGGGTAGCCCGCCGGGAGCTCCACCCCCGCGACTTAACCTGTTCCCGGTCACGCTAGCCGGTGCATGGAACGGCGCTGTGCCAGCGGGCATTACGGCACTGCCAATTGACCTGTTCACCTCCAAGGATTTCTACAAGGATCGCGACTTGTGGAGTGATCCACGCTACTTCCGTTGCAACAGTCCGCAGGCGTTGGAGAACCAGCGTGGCGGCGTGGGTCCGGCGATGATCGGCCCGGATCCGCCGCGGACGGCAGCTTGGGGTCTGTGCGACAAGGGTTTGCCGCGCGCAGCGCTTGTTAGCCCTTATGGCTTTAAGACGGCGCAAGCACACTACAATGCCTTGATGGCCGAGACCCAAAAGCGCGGCGGGCCTACCAAACACACCTATGCCACGGTACCCGGCGAGCTCAATGGCCGTTATGCACCCGGCGGGTTTCTGGATAACTGGTACGCGATGATGCTGGCGGTACAGACACCGACCGTGCTGTCGCTGCTTACGCCGGAGTACCAGAAGCGCATGGTGCAGGACGCCTACCATCAGGCCACTACCGACACGCCGCACTGGCCGTCGCAGTACTGCTGGCCCGAAGGCTTCATCCGCCGCTGGTATTCGGCAGCCATCCAGTTCCCCATGTCCTACATCGTCACGCCCGATCTGGTGCAGTTGATGGCAGGCGTTGCGGACAACTTTGTTACCAACGTGCATGTCGGTCGCAGCTTCCGGATGGATGGTGCGGTGCCGCGCTTGGGTGCTGATGTGCCGCGCTGGTTTGGTGAGACCGTCGGCTTTTGGGACAAGGACGCGCTGATCACTTGGACGTCGAACATTCAGGGTTGGGCGGCACATGGCGCCTTCGAGTTCTCTAGCAAGATGCAGGCAATCGAGATCTATACGCCGGTGCGTGATGCCAAGGGCAAGGTCACTGCACTCAATCACGAGGCCATCTTGTATGACCCGGAAGCGCTGGTTGATCCGATCCGTATCATTCGCAACTACACGCGGCTGAGCGGCTTTGATCAAGGCGACCCGTACGTCTACATCCGCTGCAACCCGACCATTTACCCA
>Ga0214919_10010476_pt1 | contig 11734 bp, 5 predicted proteins | sample LL1503_MetaG_FD_177994 | JGI IMG/M metagenome (GOLD analysis project Ga0214919, IMG submission 177994) | Freshwater microbial communities from Lake Lanier, Atlanta, Georgia, United States - LL-1503 | ecosystem: Environmental > Aquatic > Freshwater > Lake | place: USA: Georgia | collected 2015-03-15
TTTTACATCTTCTTTTACATCTTCTTTTACATCTTCTTTTACATCTTGTAAATTACTTATAATGTTAATATTATTTGGATTTTCTTCTAAATTATATCTCCATAATTCTGTTTCTTCAATACCATTAAACCCACAAGAATTATTAATTTCTCTATATGTTTTTATTATATTATCAATATCATCAAATATCCATTCGTGTGATTTCATCATTAGTTTATCTTGAATTTTCATAAGTACTAAATTTTCAAACATTTTATTATTATTAACATATAATATATATTTTATTTTTATATTTGGAATCATTGTTCTATCTGATTTTAATCTTTCGTTTATGTTATTAGTCATACCAACTTTATATTTTTCATATTTATCATCAGGATTGTGTAATATATAGACACAAGGTTTTATAAGAAACTGGTATCTATAATTATTTTTTAATGCATTTTTACTTATATATTTTTTCATTTTGTTATTTTCTTTTTGTTCTTCAGTTAATGATAATTTAACTTGTTCGTGTTCTTTTTGTTTTTTTAATAATTCATTTTTAATTTCATCATTTTCCTTTTTATATACTTCATATACTTCATTCATATATTTTTTATATAATATTTCGAGTGAAAGATAGAATTTTCTTATTTTTTTACCCATTTCGTTATGTGACATTATGCACATAATTTTAAAACATTCAATTGTCATCTTTACATCTTCTAATGGTCTTCCGCCTGTATTAGTATTGTTTTTAGAAACTGTATAATCATCATTTAAAACAAACTCATCAACAAGTCTTTTTTTAGCATCTCTTTTAACTGAATAGAAATTAAGTTTAACTAATACGTCTATGTTAACTGGATGTTTCTCTTTAGAATTATCACATATAAACATATACTCTTTAATTAAAGATTCATCAATGTCATGACATTGATGTTTAATATTTTCTAAAATATATTCTTTAAGTTCTTCGTTCATTTTTATGTATATATTGTTTCTTTAAGTCTTTTTCGTTATTTTGAAAAAAGTCTTAAATACTTTTTTCAATTTTTTAGAAAAGTATATAAAAAGTATTTTTTTCATAAAAACCATTTAAATATAATTTAAAATAAACTAAATAGTAAATAATACAACTATTCTCCTAAATATGCCAAAAGATAAAGAAAAAGACTTATTATTTGGAAAAGATTTTCAGGATAAATATAACGATGATGAATATGAAGAATATGATTATAATGACAACGATGATGAAGACAATGATAATAATACAAAAAAAGGAAAATCTAGTTCAAATGATACCACATTATATATAAACGAGCTTGATATAAACACTCTTAAACCAGAACATTCAAAAGATTATAAAAATGGATGTAAGCTCGTTATCATTGGTGCACCAGGAACAGGAAAATCAACTATCATCAAGTCTATCATTTATGCTAAAAAACATATTTTATCAATTGGTCAGGTGTTTTCAGGAACAGAGGATAGTAATGGTTTCTTTGGAGAATTTTTCCCAGAATCATTTATTTATAGTGGTTTAGACACATCTGATATGTCACCTCTTGATAACTTCAAGAAACGTCAAAAAATAGCTCGGCAATATATTGAACCTACTGGTGGCCATTCTTGGGCTCTTCAAGTTATAGACGATTGTACCTATGATACAAGCTTCTTAAAGAAGCCTATAGTCAAGGAATACTACAAAAATGGAAGACATTGGGCAATGCTTCACATTCTTTCACTTCAGTATTGTTTAGATATAAAACCAGATATTCGTGTTAATATAAATGGTGTATTTATTTTAAGAGAATCTCGCCTTGATATTCGAAAGAAACTGTATGAAAATTATGGTGGATGTATTCCATCATTTGATATGTTTTGTCAGATCATGGATGCATTAACAACAGATTATACTGCATTGTATATAAATAATATGTCAACGTCGAATAAAATAGAAGATACAGTATTTTATTACAAGGCAAATCCAAATGCGATCCCAAAGGATTGGAAATTTGGTTGTAAAGAGTTTTGGCAATTTCATAACGAACGATATATGACTCCAGCAGCATTTTAAAAAAAATATAATAATAGTTATGTATATTTAAATTAACTACAATTTCAATAAAAATTATTTTTATTTATTTATAAATAAATAAAAATGGGAGGAGCAATTTCATCAACTAAATATGGACAATGGATCCAAATTACAAATTTACCAAGTGGTAATGGATTTAAATCAGTAGATACTGATGGAGATAGTGTGGCTGTTACTAATTTAAATGATGAAATATATGTAGCAACAAGAACAATTAGCAGTACTGATATTAATAGTAGTGTTAATTCATACAATAATGATATATTTACAACACCTTCTTGGATAAAAAAACCAGGTGGTTTATCAGGTGTATCTATAAGTAATAATAAAATAATAGGATTTAATGGTTCAAATGATGTATATTATTCTTCTGGAGTTTCAACAAGTGATTATAATAACTTAACTTCTAATTCAACCACTGGTAAAATGAAAACAATAAGTTATTATAATGATAATAATTTTAATATTATGTGTGGTATTAGAGCTGAAACTAATATGAATAATTTTGTTACATTTACACAATATAAAAATAATACATGGGTTGGAAATCAATATCAAATAGGTAGTTCAACAAAATGGGTATCATTGTATAAAGATAATATATATATAATATTAAATGATAATAGATTATTATTTTCAAAATCAATAACAACTATTGGTGTTTGGGCAAATTCAGGAATAATTGGAAAACCAAATAATAATACAACGGTATTTACACAAATTGATTTTACAGACAATTTAGTAGTTGCTATTGATACTAATAGCAAGGTATGGGCAACTTATGATGTATATAACTCAAATCCATATTGGTTTCAAATTCCTAATGTTTCATTTAAATATATATCTGTTAGTAACAATGGTATAATGGGAATAGATTTAAATAATAATTTATATGGATTACAATACACAATTAATCCAATATATTGTTCAGTTACATCAGTTCTTAATTTTGTAATTAATTATTTTCCTGTTCCAGGTTCTAATGTAAAATCCGTAACTTTAGGTGCTAAAAATGTTACTTTACCATCATTTTATCAAGAATGTCAATACACTGGAAAAAATATAATATTAGATATTGGCGATTATGATTATCCAAATTCTCTAGCTATACCTTATAAATTAGATAATGATTCATTAAGTTCATTAAAAATACCACAAGGATACACTGTTACATTATATGCTGATAACATTTCAAATACTACTAATCCTGTGACCCTTAAAGCTGTAGATAATGACAATAATATATGTTGTTTAAACCCTTCAGTTACATGCAATCCTTTATATACAGGTATTAATTATGACAATTCAACAAGTTCAATTAAAGTAGAAAATAATTTACCAAAAATTACATATAATCTGGATGGGAATATATTTCAATATATACAATCATCAGGAACAGCTTTATCTATGTATAGTATTACTTCTAAAATTAGTGATTTAAATATGAAAGGAAATAATACATATACTATAACATTAAGTATTAATTTAGATACTGGAAATTCATTTTCTTATAATGTTAATTATACAGTTCCACCTACACCTGATAAAGTTATTATTAATAATGTAACATCAAATGCTAATAATATTGGTATAAATTTTAATATACCAAATAGTTACGGTTCTACTTCTTATATAGTAAGAAAATATACAGATAAAAATACATGTTCTTATAAAACAATATATTCTACTGATGTTTTAATATCTGGTAAAAGTGCTGGTACACCTGTTACATATAATTATCCTGTATCAACAAGAAAATCTTTTATTGGAGATACATCTAATATAACTACAAATTGTACTCAAGAAGGTTATGAATATTTACCATATAAACATTTTTTTACTAATATCGAAAAATTCAATAATAAAAACAATAAAAAACATGAAGCTTATATATTTACAGTAAAATCTGTAAATAATATAGGTGAAAGTGATTATTCAGAACCTACAACTGATGTTATTCCAATTATTACTGCACCATCACCTTCACCATCACCTGTACCATCACCAGCACCTGCACCATCACCTGCACCAGCACCTGCACCTGCACCTGCACTATCACCTGTACCATCACCATCGCCTTCATCAGATAATAAAAATTTATATATAGCAATAGGTGTAATTTTTGGTATAATATTAATAGGAGGAGTAATTTGGTATTTTAATAAAAATAAATAAAAAAGGAAAAAAAGAATTTTTATATTTTAATGTATATAAAATATAAAAAGTATAAACAATAATATGTATAAAATTGATAGAACATATAAATCAACAATAAATAAAGTTACAGATGATGATTATTATAATGTTGGTGAAATATCAAAAAGATATCATAAAAAAGAACCATATATATTTACAGTAACTGCAACAAATTCAATTGGTTCTAGTACTTCTGAACCAACTACTACAGATGCTGTCCCATTTACTCTACCAATAATATCTGATATACAAACATCTTATGATCAAATATTTGGAACAATTAATGTAGGTTTTAATGTTAACAATGGTGGAAGTCGTATAAATAAAATAAAAGTATCAACTTCCGATAATTATTTTTCAGCAGAAGCAAAAATTAATCCAACAAATAATGAATTTGTAGGAAGTAGTGTAACAGGTGACACTAGTGGAAATGCTACAAATTATTTCGCATTAACCCCTGTTACAACATCTGATGAAAATAAAAGATATATTATGAGTATATCAAAAAATAAACTTAAACCTTATACTGATTATATATTTGTAGTGACTATTACTAATAGTTATGGTTCTAGTACTTCTCAATCATCTTCACCTTTCACTACAAAATCTCCTTTAAATAAACCAATTATAGTAAGTGCTATAGCTGAAAATAATGGAATAGTAACTTTAACATGTAAACAAACTGGAACAATAGGGAATACCACATTTTTTAGTATTGAATCGACAGCAATACCAGAATCTTCAACTGAAGAAACTAAAATATACAGTGCTGATTATCTTGCTACAGATAACAATGTTATATTAAAAATACCAGGATTAAAATTAGGTATAAAATATTCTATAACAATAATTGGTAAAATAGCAGCAGGAAATTCAGAACAATCTGACCCTGTTACTATTATACCAAAAGGTGTTCCTAAAAAACCAACAGGTGTTACTGCAGTTGCTGATAAAACAAGATCTGGAGTTGTTAATGTTTCTTTTGATTTGTTAAATAATACTTCTGATAAAGGTGGAGTTGATTCAAATAACGTTCCGTATAATGTTACTTATACTGTTACATCTAATCCAAAAAATATATCAGCTACTGGAACTAATTCTCCAATAACTATTACAGGTTTAGATCCTGGAACATCATATACATTTACTGTAACAGCAAGTAATGAAAACGGTTCATCACCTTCGTCAGATGCATCAGTGTCAGTGAATACACCAACATCACCATTAAAAACAACATGGGATACAACTCTCCCAACTGAATCATTAAATAATTCAATCAAATTATTATTTAAAACACCAAATGATGGAGGTTCTAATATAACATCTTATAAATTCAATGCATATTATACAGATGATACAGGTAAAATATTTTTTGAAACAATTGAAATACCTGCAAGTGGTATAACTAATAACAATAATGGTACAAGTACAGTAACATTATACAGTAAGCAACGGAAAAACTATAATAAAATTCCAGTTTCAACGTCTGATTTATATCCATCAGATATAACAAAAAAACCAACAGAAGTAACAACAAATAAAACATTATCATCATCAGTTCAACCATATGCAAAAGTTCCTCTTCTTTATTATCCAATTGGAAAAGAAAGAAAAGAATTTTATAATTCAAATATTAATAATAAAAATCCATACTGTAATATAAAATGTGTATCAGTTATTATTTTTATATTATTTGTAATATATTGTTTATGTACTTGTAAAAAAATAAAGTAATTAAAATTTATCAGTAGTTGTTAACATTTTTTTAATATCATTGTAATTAATATAATCATATTTAAAGTCCATAAAATAAGGATAAGTTAAAATATTTCCTTCTGTTTTCTTAAAAATATTGTAAAAAGTTAAATCAAAATAAGTTCCAAAATTTAATAAATCTAATAAAATACTTTGAGGAAATGATTTTGACAATAAGCTATACAAGTTTGTATAAAATTCATATAAATGAAATATGGTAATGTCATCATTTGATAATATATCAATCCATTTTATACAACATAAAAATGAAATTATATAATGATTTATATTTTTTAACGTATTATTTTCTGAAGACATAAGTTTTCCAGTTTCTGTGTGTTTTAAACAACTAAAATTATCTAAACATTTCATGTTTCCTTTATTAGAACCACACATTTTATTCAAATATGTATAAAACAATTGCAAAGAAGGCATTAATATAACTCGTGTATCTAATAGTTTATAGTATTTAGAATTTCTTGAATTTTTAATAATTCTTGTTCTAAAATTTTTAAGATAATTGTATGTTTGATCAATTATTATATTTTTTAAGTTATCAGTTTCTACAGGTTCTCTTTTTCTTAATATATTTTTTAAGAAATATTTATCAAATTCTGGTTCCTGTTGTCTATATTTTGTAAATAATTCATCCATATAAAGACTATCAATATCAATACGTGTATTTATATTTGTATCTAACATTTTTTCAAGGAGATAAAATATCCGTTTATCAACATATTTTTCAATGTTATTATGTTGATATTTTTTAATAATTTCTTTTATTATGTCATCAAGTATTTCATATTGATTATCAACCATTATTGAATTTTTGATATATTTTTCAAATTGTAATGAAAAGTATTTATTAGGATCTAAAATATACAATATAACAACTCCAAGTGAAAAGATATCACTTTTAATAGAAGGTATTTCATTAATAAAATCAATTTCATCTGTATTATCATTGTCTAATTCAGGAGCCATAAATTCAGTTGCACATTGATTGTAATTATTTAAAATTAATTTTGAAAAAACAAGACTTCCCCAATCGATAATAGATACTCTTTTAAGTAAATCTTTTTCATTTTTATTATACATTATATTTGAAAAAGTAATATCACCATGACGTATATTCGCATAATGAAGTTGCATAAATATTTTTGAACATGAATAAATTATTAAAGGAATTATTTTTAATAATTCAATATGTTTTTCAGTTAGATATACATTTTGTTCTTTTCCCTTTTCTTGTCCCTTTTCCTGTTTTTTATTTTCTCTAACTTCTTTAATAAGAGAATAAATACTTGATCCTTTATATTCGATCAAGATATATATATAATCAGAATTAATATTATAATCAAGCATTTTAGGGATATTACTAAAATTAATATTAGTAATATTGTTTATATCAATAGAATTATTATTGATATTTAAATCATATTTAGAAATTAAGGAATACCACCAAAGTTCTTTGAGATTGTTTAAAATAAAATTATTTTCAGAATTATTATATTTTTTCATCTTTTTTACAATATAATTAGGATAAGATTGAGGATAGTAATATACTTTACCAAATGAACCTTTTCCAATAACATTATTTTTTTTTACAATATTATAAATCATATCATCCATTTTTTATAAAAGTTTATTTAATAATATAAAATATAATAAACAACTTGTTTTAAAATATATTATTTTTTTTTATAAGTAGCAAAATAATATCTTGTTGGATTATATTTTGTATTAAAATTATAATCATCTGAAACAAATTCAAAACCAATATTTTCTAAAAGTTTATTTAATTCAGTAAATGACTTATAAAAAGCAGCATAAGAATTTAATATTTTTAAATTTTGAACTTCTGGTTCGACAACTTCATGAATCATATGTTCGATATCAATTAATAACTGAGTAGATAGAGTATCACAATCATGTTCTTTAATAACAAGAATACCTCCAGGTTTTAAAATTCTATGAATTTCTTTAAGATGAACATCAATAAATTCAATATGGTGCAATACTTGTAATAAACTAATAGAATCAAAACTTTCAGATTTATAAGGTAATTTCTGGTTTTCACTTAACATAGTATATGTTATATTTTGAAATAAATTATCTTTTTTATTACCAAGCCATCTTTCAACATCAGCTGAAAATACTTGAGATTTATCAAGTTTTGTAATTTTAGCAAATTCACTTGCAACACTTCCATCATTACCTCCAAAGTCAAGGTGATAATATTGATCACCACCAATATTTTTATTGTTATATTTTAATGCATCATTAATATATTTATAAATTTCAGTTGCACGTTTTATATTTCTCTTATCTTTTTTACTCGGGTCTTTTTCTCTGTTATTTTCTCTTAGTTTATTATAAATAGTTAAATCATTAACATAATTATTTTCTGATGGATCAAGAATTTCGTCAGAAATTTTTACATTTTTACTTTTATCAAAGGACATTGATAAAATACTTTTTAATGTTGGAAAATCATAATTCACAAAACGAGACACAAGAGATGATAAAGTCTGCATTTGATTATTAAATTGTCCTAATGATAAATAATTTTTGAATTGATTGTAAGAATTAACTGGAACATAATAATTAGGACTTATTATTTTTGATTTTACTTTAACGTTAATAAAACTATTTAAATAGTTGCTAAAAATAGAAGAATAATGAGGATTTAAATTTTGTAAAACAACAATAATATTAGATAAAGTATATACATCATTATTATCTTTATTTGTTTCTTCACTTATTATTGTGCAATAATATTGATAAATTAATCGATTATATTTATTAATACAATCTGAAATAGATAAAACAATATCAAAATATTTCATATTTGGTTCAAATAAATTAAAATTAAATTTATGATTAGATAAATACTGATTTGCAACATCTTTTAAATCACTAGCATAAGTTGTTAAAATAAGATATTTTTCGAATATTTTTATATATTGATACATTTTGTCAATTTGTTTTTTCATATCTTCGTTAAAAAACTCCATAGAAATTTTAGTAAATTTTGGATTCTTATAATATTTAAATAAATTATGATCAATAGTTAAATATAGTGTGTCCATTTGTTTCATATAATCAACAAGTGCGCTTACATCATTATCATAATTTGATTTTATATATTTTATATTATCTTTTTCAAATGTATTAAGTATATCTAATTCTTTATTATTATTTTCAAATAAGGATAAAATATTCTTACAATCTTTTATATTATTATAATTAATAATCATACTTTCTTCATCAACTAAACAATCACTTGAAAAGTTATTTGGTAATTTTTTATTAAAAAGTTCATAAAAAGTTTTCTTTTGTTTAATATAATCATAAATATAAAGACTAGTAAAACAGTTTGAAAATATATAATCATCATATTCTTCTTGATCACATTGTGGATTGAATATTTTATTATAAGAAAGTATTATTTCATTATTTTGAATAACATTTTGATTTACATGTTTGTTCCAAATATTTGACATTTGTGATTTAGCATATTCGATAAAATTTTCTGGAGTTGCCTGATTATAATATACATAATCTTCAGTCATTGGATAGTGATATGTATCTTGTTGTTTTAAAATTATTTTTTTAAATTTATCAAAATTGGTTTTTGATTTATCTAAAAGATATTCGTCCCAAGATGCAGTTACATCATTTTTATATATTTGTCTAAAAAATGAAATTAAAAATTCAAAAACTTCATCGATTTTATTAAATAATTTTTTATGAATATCTTTTTGTTTGTGACACAAAACCATTAAACTAAATGCGGTACTTATTAAAAACTTATACATATCATTTCCAATTGTATTTTTAAATGGATATAAATTAAATCTATTATCAACTGTCACACCAAGTGGAATGTTATTTTCAACAAAACGATTCATTCCGTAATCAATAATAGTTGAAATATAGTTTAATTTCATTTTATATTTATATTTTCCAATAATATATTCATGTTCAATCGGTGAATTAATTGTTCTTAACATTACATTTTCAGAATGTAAATCATTATGTGCATATTGACCCTCTTTTTGTGAGATATCAAGTGATAAAATAATTTGTAAAACACAATTTATAACATCATCTAATTGCTTTTCTGAATTTATATTTAAAATAAAGTCATGTAAATTTAAACCATCTATTTTTTCAAACAATAAATAGATATTATTTTTATTGTTATCATTGCAAAAATTTACAGCCATAGATGTTTGTTCATTATTTCCATTTGTTTTAGTAACATTAATTAACGGATTACACATAAATATTCCATAAGTATACATAAAATTTGGTGTTTTAGATCTTAATTTATTCAAAAATCTTGAACCAATGTAATACTCAAATAACATATTACGTATTTCATCACTTGTTTTTGGTGTTTTAATAACTATTTTGTTTTTTACTTTTATAAAATCTGAAAAAATAACATATCCGTGAACACTTTTTACTGGTTTATGCATCATATTTGGTAATATTTGATTTACATTATTCATGAAATAATTTAAAAAATCGTACCTTTTATTTGAATCAGATATTGATATATTTTTTGAAGTCCAATAAAGCATGTATTCAATCATCATTGAAATACAATGTAATTTATTATTGTCTAAATAGTCATTATTTAATATTTGACTTATCAATGAATCGTTAAAGCTACTTTTTCCTTGATATAAAGGAGGATTTATATCATTATATTTACTTATAATAGTTTCATTGTATTCATCTAATTTAGAAACAATATAATTATAAGTAAAAAATGAATGATTTTTTAAAAAAAAATTGCTGTATATACTCATTTTTCAATTATATAGTATTATTATTAATATTATATAATTATTAGTTTTTTGTAATTTTTTCAATTTTTTATTTAAAACTTTATAGTTTTACTTTTATTTTAAAATACATTTATTAAATTTATTACATCATCTTGAACATTTTCAAGATCAATTAATTTACAAATTATGTTTTCTAATATCCTAAAAAATACTTCTAATTTGTTTTTAATTTTATTAAATAAAAAAACAGAATAAAGTGTTTGATTTATTATTTTATTTATTTTCTTCATTATTTGATTTTTATTTATTTTCTTATATTTTGATGTAATTTTTATTTTATTTTTTTGTTGAATATAATTATCAAATATTAAAGTTGAAAAATTATCAACTACTAACTCTTTTATTTCTACCATAAACTCTTCTTCTGTTTGACTTGAGGTTGGACGATCAAAACCCTGGGTAGAACCTCTTTCTAATTCTTGTTTCGTTTCATATGTATCATATTTTAAAAATATTTCACTAAAATAATATGACAATGTTTCATTATTTATTTTTAAAACATTATTTGATTTTTTTATATCATATTTATCCTTTTTATTTAACTTGAAACTTTCTGGTATTTCAACATTTTTTATTATTGATATTTGTTTACAATATAAACAATTTGTAATTATAAAATAAGTTTTATTTTTATTTACAGAGACCTCTTGAGAGGAAGGACTCTCATCAAATACTTTATATTTTTTTCTTATATTTGATTGTAAGATATTTAACATACAATTTGTATGAATAAAGTGTCCACAACTTAACTTTGTTTCTGTTTCTTCTAAACACACATAACAATTATCTAAATTTTTGTTTATTTTGTAATTAATAGGAGGTGATTTTACATTAGATA
>Ga0214919_10010477_pt1 | contig 11734 bp, 11 predicted proteins | sample LL1503_MetaG_FD_177994 | JGI IMG/M metagenome (GOLD analysis project Ga0214919, IMG submission 177994) | Freshwater microbial communities from Lake Lanier, Atlanta, Georgia, United States - LL-1503 | ecosystem: Environmental > Aquatic > Freshwater > Lake | place: USA: Georgia | collected...
GCTACGCGCCCCATCGATTGCGTTTTACAGCCCGGTCGATGCTGCAGCGCACAGCGATCCAGAAGACCTTCGGCAGTTGCTGCAACGGCAATTGGCAAGTCCAGTGCGCTGGACCGATCTGGTACGCGCACTGCTGGCCGAAGGCGTCACGTCGCTGGTGGAGTGCGGACCGGGCAAAGTACTCACCAGTCTCAACCGGCGCATCGACAAACGACCAGACCTCAGCTGTAGCGCTCTGGAAGACGCTGCCGCCTTTACCGCCGGAGCTGCATCATGAGTTCATCAACACTGCTTGCCGGCCAAACGGCGCTGGTAACAGGCGCATCACGAGGCATCGGTGCGGCCATCGCTGCCCACTTGGCTGGCGCCGGCGCCCGGGTAATAGGCACAGCCACGACTACCGAAGGAGCCGAACGCATCAGCGCCACGCTGGCAGCGCACGGGGGGCACGGCGCGGTGGTGGACGTGGCCGATGCCACCTCTGTTGCTGCGCTGTTTGCGCAACTGGAAGCGGCCGGCGAGATGCCGGCAATTCTGGTCAACAACGCCGCAATCACCCGTGACACCTTGATGCTGCGCATGAAGGAAGACGACTGGGACGCGGTGATCAACACCAATCTCACAGCCAACTTCCGCGTCACCAAGGCGGTGCTAAAGCGAATGATGAAAGAGCGCTACGGCCGCATCATCAGCATCTCCTCGGTAGTGGGCCAGATGGGCAACGCAGGTCAGGTCAACTACTGCGCTTCCAAGGCCGGCGTCATCGGCATGACCAAATCTCTGGCTCGCGAGGTCGGCTCGCGGGGCATTACGGTTAACGCGGTCGCGCCAGGCTTTATCGATACGGACATGACGCGCGGCCTGGACGAGGCGCAGCGCACCGCGTTGCTGGGGCAAATTCCGGCCGGCAGGCTCGGTTCCCCCGACGATATCGCCGCCGCGGTGATGTTTCTGGCGTCACCGGCCGCGGCCTACATCACCGGTCAAACCCTGGCGGTCAATGGCGGTATGTTGATGCCCTGAATCGGGCCGGGGAGGGTACTGGCGAACCCGCCGGCCCCGAAACTGGCAAGGCGGCCAGCCTTCCCCTACAATATCGGGCCCGCTGGCTAGCCGCGGCGTCCCAAGAATCAATTGAACGAGAGGGTTACAAGCAGATGAGCAGCGTTGAACAGCAGGTGAAAGCCATCGTCGCCGAGCAGCTTGGCGTCAAGGCCGAGCAGGTGACCAACGACGCGTCGTTCGTCGATGACCTGGGCGCCGATTCACTCGACACCGTCGAGTTGGTCATGGCCCTCGAAGAAGAGTTCGAGATCGAGATCCCTGACGAAGATGCAGAGAAGATCACGACCGTCCAGCAGGCGATCAACTACATCAACGATCGCCGCAAGTCCTGATCAGGACTTGACCGCGGCGGCGCATCTGGCGCCGCTGCTTTTTCAGAGCCGAGGTCCCGCTTGAGCAAGCGTCGCGTCGTTATTACCGGTATGGGCATTGTGTCGCCGGTGGGCAGCACGATAGACACGGCTTGGGCCGATGTCGTCAATGGCGTCAGCGGCATCGGACCGATCACACGCTTTGATGTCTCGGCTTTCCCTTGTCGGTTCGGCGGGGCGGTCAAGGGCTTTGAGCTCGAACAGTACCTGCCGGCCAAAGAATCTCGTCGCATGGACGAGTTCATGCATTACGGCATCGCTGCCGGCGTGCAGGCCATGGCCGACGCGGGGCTGGACATGAACCGCATCGACCTCGATCGCGCCGGCGTCATCATGGGCTCGGGTATCGGCGGCCTGCAGACCATCGAAGACCAGCACAACGATTACGTTGCTGCCAACAGCCCACGCAAGATCTCACCGTTTTTCGTGCCTTCGACGATCATCAACATGATCGCCGGACATCTGTCGATCCGCTTTGGGCTGCGTGGCCCCAACCTGGGCGTTGTTACAGCGTGCACCACCTCGACCCATGCGCTGGGCCTAGGGCTGCGCACGATTCAGTACGGCGATGCCGACCTGATTCTGGCCGGCGGCGCCGAGATGGCTACCACTCGTATGGGCTTGGGCGGCTTCGGCCAGGCCAAGGCGCTCTCCACCCGTAACGACTCACCACAACAGGCTAGTCGCCCGTGGGACCGTGACCGCGATGGCTTTGTGCTCAGCGATGGCGGCGGCGCCATGCTGCTCGAGGAATACGAACACGCCAAAGCACGCGGCGCACGCATCTACGCAGAACTGTCGGGCTTTGGCATGAGCGGCGATGCACATCACATCACAGCTCCGCCGGAAGACGGCAACGGCGCCTGCCGCGCCATGCAAATCGCATTGCGCGACGCCGGGCTCAATCCGGACCAGGTGCAGTACGTCAACGCCCATGCCACCTCAACTCCGCTGGGTGACAAGGCCGAAACACAGGCCATTCGCAGTGCCTTTGGCGAAGCCGCTTACAAGTTGGCTGTCAATTCCACCAAGTCGGTCACCGGCCATCTGCTCGGTGCTGCAGGTGTTGTAGAGGCCATCTTCTCGGCTCTGGCACTGCGTGACCAAATCGCGCCTCCCACCATCAACCTCGATAACCCCGATGAGGGCTGCGATCTGGACTTCGTCCCCAAGGTCGCCCGCCAGATGCGCATCGACGCCGCCGTTTCCAACTCGTTCGGGTTCGGCGGCACCAACGGCTCGCTCGTCCTGCGCCGCTTCGCGGGCTGACGGCCGTCCGGTAGCACGCGCCATGGGCGCGCCCAGATTCATACGTCATCCGGTCGCTCTGCGGCCGGGTGTTCTGGCTGCGCTGGCAGCCGCCTATCCCGACCGCTACCCGATAGTGCTCGATAGCGCGGCGCAAGGCCCACTGGCCCAGTTCAGTCTGCTGGCGGCCAGCGTGCGCGGCAGCCTCATCAAACACGCTGATGGACGCTTGCAAACTGCTGGCGACCAGCCGCCGCCTGCGTCCATCTTAAACGGCGGTTTTCTCGACTCGTTACGTGCCTGGATGACTTTGGAGTCACAACCAGCCCTGCCTGAGGCTGGCACGCCGTTTCATGGCGGCTGGTTTGTCTATCTAGGCTACGAGATGGCCGCTGAAGTCGAAGCGCGTCTGGTGCTGCCGCAGGGCGATCTGCCGCAGGCATTTGCGCTGCGTGTGCCAATGGCAGTCATTGAACAGTCAGACGGCCAAGCGTTCATCATCTGCGAGCCTGAGGTGACCGAGGTGCAGCTGGCGCAATTGCGCGACGACTTGTCACAGGTCCCGCTGCCCACCAGCAGCCCGTTAGAGATCACCGGAGTATTCGAAGAAGCCCCCGAGCGCTATGAGCATCGAGTTCGCCGCGCCCAGGACTACATTCGCGCTGGTGATGTATATCAGGCCAATCTGTCACGCCCTTGGCGCTTTGAACTGGCCGAGGGCACAACAGCTGGTCAAGTTTATGAGCTCCTGCGCCGAGCCAATCCTGCGCCGTTTGCGGCACTCGCGCAGTACGCTGGCGTACATCTGCTGTCGTCGTCACCCGAGCGACTGGTGCGCATTGCCGGTAGTCGTCTCGATACGCGCCCCATTGCAGGCACACACCGCCGTGGTGCCACACCCGAAGAAGACCGGGAACTGGCCGCGCAATTAATCGCCCACCCCAAAGAGCGTGCCGAGCATGTGATGCTCATCGATCTGGAACGCAACGACCTGGGACGCGTGTGCGAGGCGGGCAGTGTGCAAGTGGATGAATACATGGCAGTGGAAACCTATGCCCATGTGCACCACATCGTCTCCAACGTCACCGGCCAACTGCGCAAAGACAAAGACGCCATCGATGTTCTGCGCGCCGTGTTTCCTGGCGGCACCATTACCGGTTGCCCCAAACTGCGCTGCATGGAAATCATCGCCGAACTGGAAGCAGAGGCTCGCGGTGCATACACCGGCTCGTTGGGTTATCTCAATCGCGATGGCAGCGGCGACTTCAATATTCTCATCCGTACGATGACGCTACACGGCCGCGAGATCCGCTTTCGGGCAGGGGCGGGCATCGTGGCCGATTCCGATCCCACTCGCGAGCTGCACGAGACACGGGCTAAGGCCCGAGGCATGTTGCTGGCACTGGGGCAACGAGGCGAGACACCATGAGCGAGACGGTCTGGAGTTGGCTCGATGGCGTGCCACTGCAGGCCGATTGGATGCTCGATCGCGGCTTGCACTATGGCGACGGTCTGTTCGAAACCATGCTGTTGCAGCGCGGCCGCCTGCGCTTTGCCGCTTTGCATGCCGCGCGACTTGCAGAAGGTTGCAAGCGACTGCAGATCCACTGCGATGCCGCAGCAGCGATTGAGCAAGCCCAACAACTGCTCAGTGACGGCGATGCCATGGTCAAGCTGATCGTGACTCGTGGCGTTGCCACGGAACGTGGCTATGCGCCCAGCGGTAACGAGCGTGCGCGAGTACTGCTGCTGCGCTATGCAGCGCCCACCACCGAAGCGCCCGGCGTCCCGGACACCGCAATCGCTCTGCTGCAGGCACAGCTGGGTGAGAACCCGCTGCTGGCAGGCCTCAAACACCTCAACCGGCTCGAATTGGTGATGGCTCGAGTGCAATTGCAGGGTAGCGGCTGCTTCGAAGGTATCCTGTGCAGCAGCACTGGCAACTTGGCCTGCGGCACCATGAGCAACCTGTTCATTGTTGATAACGACTGCCTACTGACACCTCGCGTTGACCGCTGCGGGATAGCAGGGGTTATGCGGGCAGTGGTGATGCGCGAAGCGCGCCAGATGGGCCTGACAGTGCAAGAGTGCGATATGCCTGCAGCCGTGTTGCAACAGGCAGAACAGGCGTTTATCACTAATGTTCGACTGGGCGTTCGGCCTATCACACGTATAGGTACGCGCGCGCTGCAAGCGGGCCAATTGACGCTGCAGCTGCGCCAACGAGTGGCAGACCTTGAAGACTAGGCGCGCATTGTTTCTCACCGCAGTGCTGCTGCTAGGCGTTGCAGCACTGGCCGGTGCTCTGCAGTTGCATCAGCAGATGCTGGCGGCCGGGCCTACCACCACCACTCAAGACCTGCGCATCGCACCGGGCAGCAGCCTGCGTGCGGCACTACGGGGCTTGCAGGACCATGGTCTGATCCGCCATCCGCGCCTGCTGGAGCTGTGGTTGCGCTGCTGCAATGAACCCACACGACAGCGACTACCGGATGTTCACTCAGGGCACTACCGCATCGACGCAGGCCAGCCTGCACTGGCCGTACTCAATCAACTCTTCACCGGCCGAGTCATCCTCGAACAGCTGACGTTGGTCGAGGGTTGGAACCTGCAGCAGGTGCGCGCCGCACTGGCACAACATCCGGCGATCGAACATCGCAGTCAGGAAGTACCCGCCACCGAATTACTGCAGCATCTTGGCTATTCAGCGGGCTCTGCAGAAGGGCGGTTTGCCCCCGACACCTATCGCTTTGAAGAAAACACTACCGACACTCAAGTACTGCGCATGGCTTATGAAGCGCAGCAAAAACGCCTGAAAAAAGCCTGGGAGAGCAGGGCGGACAATTTGCCGCTGGCCACTGCCGACGAAGCACTAGCTCTGGCATCTATCGTAGAAAAAGAAACCGGTCTTGCCAGCGAGCGGCCGCAAATCGCCGGCGTGTTCATCAACCGACTGCGCAAAGGTATGCGTCTGCAGTCCGATCCAACGGTCATCTATGGCTTGTTTGATCGCTATGATGGCGATATTCACAAGCGCGACCTAATCACTGACACACCCTGGAACACCTATACACGTGCCGGTCTACCGCCCACCCCCATAGCCATGCCGGGCGAGGCAGCCATTCAAGCCACCTTGGCACCTGCCGCCACCGATGCGCTGTACTTTGTTGCACAGGGTGATGGCAGCGGTGGCCATCACTTCAGTGCTGGCATCGAGCAACACAACCAAGCCGTAGCGCGCTATCTGCAGCGGCTGCGACAAAGCAAGCAGGATCACTGATGGCAACGCGCGGCAGATTCATCACGCTTGAAGGCATCGAGGGCGCAGGCAAATCGAGCGTCGCGCGGGCGCTGATGCAGCATTTGCACGCCACGGGGCAGCCGGTGATTGCCAGCCGTGAGCCCGGTGGTACGCCGATGGCTGAGCGCATCCGTGAATTAGTGCTGACGCGCAGCGACGAGCCTTTGCCAGCGGGAGGTGAGCTGCTGCTGATGTTTGCCGCGCGGGCCGTGCACGTCAGCAATCTGTTGGAGCCCGCCCTGGCACGCGGCGACTGGGTGCTGTGCGATCGCTTTACCGACGCCACTCTGGCCTATCAAGGTGGTGGGCGCGGCGTACCGCAGGACGACATCCTTTCGCTGACTCGGTTTGCGCATCCGGGACTGTCGCCTGACCTGACGTTGTTGTTGGACGTCCCGCCTGCCATAGGTCTGCAGCGCGCCAGGGGCAGGGGTGAAAACGGCGATCGCTTTGAAGACGAAACAGTCGCGTTTTTTGATCGCGTCCGTGCGGTGTATCTCCAATTAGCACGCGCACAACCGCAGCGCTGGTGCGTTATCGATGCGACAGCACCATTGCATCAGGTGCTGGAGCAGGCAAAGACTGCAGTGCAGGCGTTGCAAGGAACGCCATGACAGCCACGATCGAACCGCAGCTGCCTTGGTTGGCCGATGCCTTTGCGAACCTGCACAGTGCGGCAGAGGCGGGCAGGCTGCCACAAGGCCTGTTGATACACGAAGCTCCCGGAGCAGGCGGTCTGCACCTGGTCAAATATGTCGCCCGCCTCGTGTTGTGTACGGCAACGCCTCGGGCCTGCGGACAGTGCTCAGCCTGTCGGCGTGTGGACAGTGGCGAACATCCGGACTTGCTGCGAATCGTGCCGGCGGAAGAGTCCAAACTTCAGCAGATCGGTGTCGACGACGTCCGCGATGCCTGTGCACAGTTGGTGCTCAGCAGCTATGAGGGCCGCGGCAGTGTGGCCGTGGTACTACCTGCCGATGCGATGACGCATCAGGCCGCCAACAGTCTGCTCAAGACCCTAGAGGAACCACGTGCCGGCTTGCATATCGTACTGCTGACCAGCCGCCCGTCAGCGCTGCCTGCAACGATCCATAGCCGCTGCCAGCGGCTGCGCTTGCGCGCACCTACAGCAGCCGAGGCACAGCAGTGGCTGACGGCCCAAAGATCATCCGACGACTGGCCCGCGGCGCTGGAAGCCTGTGCAGGCAATGTGTTGATGGCGCTGGATCACGACCCCTCACAGCTGCGCCAGTTGCGCGACGACACTCACCGAGCCCTGGCTGAGGCTGTACGTGGCAGGCTTGATGTACTGCGTACTGCCGACCCCTGGGCCAAGGACGAATTGTCGCTGCGCCTCAACTGCATTGAGAGCTGGCTCACACAGCGGATCCTCCGCGACCCTTCGCTAGGGGGCGAATCTGGTCATTTGCGCACTGGTTCTCACTTGCCCGAGGGCGCTTCGGCCTTGAATATGGCCCAGACCTTCGGATTACTCGATCTCGTCCGTGAAGTGCGTGCCACGCTGGGCACCAGCCTCAACAAGACGCTGTCGATGGAGCGGCTGCTGTGGGCCATCGTGGCTGCCGGCGCAAACTCAAACCCGCGAGGTTGAACACGGTTTTCCATCTGCCAGCGGGGCACAGTGCGAACATGCTCAGTCCACCAACTGCCCGACCGCAGAGCAGCAAACCCGGTTTGCTGACCCTCACCATCCGCGATAAGAGCGCCCTGTACCTGGCGTACATGCCGTTCGTGCGCAACGGTGGTCTGTTCATACCCACCAACAACGGCTACCGCCTCGGCGACGAGGTGTTCATGCTGCTCAACGTGTTGGGTGGCGACGAGAAGTTGCCGGTTGCCGGCAAGGTCATTTGGCTGACGCCCAAGGGCGCCCAGGGCAAGCGTCTGACGGGCATTGGTGTGCAGTTCAGTGAGCAAGATCGCGGTCAAACGCAAAAGCGCATTGAAACCTATCTGGCCGGTGCCCTGTCGGGCGAGAAAGCCACGCACACCATGTAAGTTGACGCGTGCCGCCGAGATGCGGCGCGCTGCTGCACTCAGCCGTTGGCAACCTGCACAACGCCAGGTTGGATGCTGCTCAAGCCATCACGCAACACACACGCCTCGATGCCACGCTCGGCCAGGATAAAGGCCGCTGCTGCGCTGCGCAGGCCAGTGTCGCAGTACACCACATAGCGTGTGTCGGCCTGCAGTACCGACATCTTCAGCCTTAGAAAGTAGAGAGGAATGTTCAGCGAGCCCTCGAAGGCGAAGCCCTGATACTCCGACGGCAGACGCACATCGAGCCAGCGACCGCCATGAGCAACAATCTGCTGGGCCTGCTCAAAATCAACCTTGACTGTGATGGCGTCGGTCAGCAATTCACGAAAGTCCGCCTTGGGCAGGCGCATCACCATGCCATCGCTGAGCATACGCACGGTCGCATTGCGCCTTGCCTCGGCGATCAACGCCTCTTCGCCCAGCGTATCGCTGGGACCTAATTCGGCAAGGCGTATGCCTTTGTTGTTTAGCGGTGTCTCACGGGTTACCAAGGCACGGCCACTGACGATGGCATAGAAATAGTCGCCCTCCGCACCTTGCTGGACGATGACGTCTCCGGCAGAGAGCCTAATGCGCTCAAAGCGCGTAAACAGCGCCTGCAGCTTTTCAGGCGGCAAGCGCTGCAGTACGCGATTCTGCAGCAAGGTAGTCATCCAGTCGTCCTCAGCCACACCGTTGAGCTGCTGCTGCAACTCTGCAACCTCATACGTACCGGTCTGATCCCAAGTGATCATCACATCCAGCAATTCGGTATCGATTGCCAGGTATTCAATGACATCCAGTGCCCGAGCCGTGACCGCACGCGGATTAGTAGACGGCAGCGCTTGGGCAGCCTCTGCACTGCCACCTTGGACGATCGCGGTTATTTGATTGTCGTGACGAATCTCGACAGAACCCGACACGACCCAGTAGGTGCGCTTGTCGATGTCCCCTTCCTTGAACAGCACGCGACCCGGCTCAAGCCGGCGCACAAAAACCTTGCTCGCAAGAGATGCGAGATTGCGCTGCTTCATGCCGACGAGCGGCGTAAAGCGCTTAAGCAAGGTGATGTCTGCAGCCCGTTGGTCACTCATCGACGCGGCGGTTCCTGTTCATTGAGTCCACGCCACCACGACAGGCAGCGCAACCACCGAAAAGATTAGCACGCACCGACTTCACGGCCGCCTAGTGACCGGCGACCTGTGTCACAACTTAAGTAATAACTACCGTTACGCAGACCACCCAGCATCAGGCGTAAAGCGCGCGCCGTGTGTGAGCGCTAACTGCGCCAGACGCTGCGTGACCTGTGTCACACCTGTATCACGCGACCATGCAAGCGTGCCGCCGCGAAACGGTGCAAATCCAGCACCAAACACCAAGCCAGCATCGATCAAATCCGCATCCGCAACGATACCTTCCCGCTCGCACGCCTTACTCTCATTGACCAGCGCCAGTATCAGCCGGTCCTGCAGGTCGGCAGGGACTTGACGGCGATCCATACGCACTTTCACAGCCTTGCCATCAACCCAGGTGTAAAAGCCCTGACCGGTCTTGCGACCCAGCTTGCCCGCAGCAATCAAAGTTTGGATACGCGTCAGTGGTAAGGGTGGTTCACGGCCACTGAGTTGACCCACGATTTCACCCACCTTGCTGCACACATCAAGACCGACCACATCAGCCAACTCGATGGGTCCCATGGGCATGCCCCAGTCAGTTGCAGCCAGATCGATGAGCTCTGGCGCGACACCCTGCTCAAGCGCGATCAAGGCTTCCAACAAATAGGGTGCAAGCACTCTGTTCACCAAAAACCCGGGATTGCTTTTGCACGGTAGTGGCAAGCGATCCAACTGACGGGCGAAGCGCACTGCGGCTTGACGCATTGCATCGCTGGTATTGGCAGATGACACCACCTCAACCAAGGGCATCTGTGCCACAGGATTGAAGAAGTGCAGCCCAACCAAACGTTCGGGTGACTGCAGAACTGTCGTCAGGGACTCCAGCGTCAGACTGGAAGTGTTGGTCGCCAGCAGCGCATCGGGCTTCATGGTCTTTTCGAGACGCTGCAGCAAGTCGTGCTTGGCTTGCAAGTTCTCGTAGATGGCTTCAATGACCACATCAGCCGTTGCAACGCCGTTACCGGCAACATCCATCTGCAGACGCGCCGCGGCAGCCGCGCGCTTTGCCGGATCGCGCAAACGCTTGTCAAACAGCGTCGCTGCACGACTCAACGCCGGCTGCACTTGTTCTGCGGTACGGTCTTGCAGTGTGACGTCCAGTCCACGCAGCGCACACCAAGCTGCAATATCACCGCCCATCACACCGGCACCGACGACATGTACCCGGCGCACCGGTGCAGCGGCTGTGTCCTTGCCGCCGAGCGCTTTCAGGCGATCCTGCAGCAGAAATAGGCGTACCAGATGGCGCGCCGTGCCGGTACGAAACAGCCGCCCCACTGACAGCGCTTCGACCTCGAAGGCCTGCGGTCCATGCGCACCGCTCTCGACCCAGCTGTCCACTAGGGCATAGGGGGCAGGGTAGTGGTCCGGCTTGACCTTGGCACGCAGCTGAGCCCTTAACAGACGTGCGATCTGACCGCGCACCAATGGCCAAGAGAGCAAGCGCTCAAGCAGGGGAGGCTGGTGACGCGGTGGACGCTGGCGCAGCAGCTCAAGACAAGCAGCCTCGCCTTGATCGGCACCAACCACACGGTCCACCAAGCCCATGCGCAGTGCTTTGTCGGCGCGCACCGTACGTCCGGTAAGCATCATCTCCATTGCCGGCCGCACACCCAGCAGTCGCACAGCACGCACGCTGCCGCCGAAGCCTGGATGGATACCCAACTGCACCTCTGGCAAACCCAGTGCCAGGCCACCATCATCAACAGCCACGCGGTACGTGCACGCCATGGCCAGTTCCAAGCCACCACCAAGCGCAAAGCCACGCAGCAATACGGCAGTGGGGCAGGGCAGCGCCTCAATGCGATCAAACAGACGTTGGCCGCGCCGCACCATTTGCACGGCCTCTTCCTCGCTGGCAACACGTGCAAATTCGTTGATATCCGCTCCGGCGATGAAGCCGCTGGGCTTGGTCGAGCGAATCAGCAGACCACGAGGCGGGTCCGCCTCCAGCTGCTGCAGAACCTCGCCCAACGCTTCGAGCACTGCAATAGAGAGTGTATTGGCAGAGCGCCCGGCCACATTCAGGCTCAGTGTGCCGATGCCCTCATCATTCTTTGAATACTGCCAAGCAGAGTCAGCCATGGGATCACTCCTTGGGTTTGATCGTGAAATCACAGACCAGCGGCCGATGGTCGGACATGCGCACATCGGGAATATCAAAACCGGTTACTTCAATGTCGCTGGTCACGAGCACAAAGTCGAGTTCGGCACGCGGCCGGTGTGCCGGGAACGACGGCAGACCAGCGACATTGGCACTGCGCAGACCGGTTGCCTGCTGGAACAGATACAACTCGTGCGAGCCCCACAACGTATTGAAGTCACCTGCCACGATGACTGGCTTGTTTGCCGTACTGACCAACTGGTGCAGATGACGCAACTGATACTGACGATGTCGATAGCGCAGTGACAGATGCACTAGAAAAATACACACGTCGTCTAATTCCAACTCAATGATCAGCCGCTTGATACCCGCATCAAAATAATGGAAGCGTTCACCCACAACTCGTGGCGAGGCCAGGAAGGCATTGGAT
>Ga0214919_10010478_pt1 | contig 11733 bp, 11 predicted proteins | sample LL1503_MetaG_FD_177994 | JGI IMG/M metagenome (GOLD analysis project Ga0214919, IMG submission 177994) | Freshwater microbial communities from Lake Lanier, Atlanta, Georgia, United States - LL-1503 | ecosystem: Environmental > Aquatic > Freshwater > Lake | place: USA: Georgia | collected...
TGCCAGGCAACGCCACATTTTGTTGACAGCGAAGAGCGCTCGCTCGGCATGGACGCGTTAGCACTACGTGAATATCTGTCTAGCATTGCTGAAATACGGGACAATCAATGCGTCAACCGCAGCACCGGCCGAGTCATCCGTGCCATGGTGCCTATGCACACCTTTGGGCATCCGGTCGATATAGATGCGCTTTTGGCCATAGCGCACGACTTCCACTTGCAATTGATCGAAGACGCCGCCGAATCCCTGGGCAGTACTGTGAGCGGACAACACACTGGCACTTTCGGTCTGATGGGTACTTTGAGTTTCAATGGCAATAAAACCATCACCACAGGCGGCGGCGGCGCAATTTTGACTAACGATGTCGAACTGGGCAAGCGGATCAAACACATCACTACGACGGCTAAGTTACCCCATCGCTGGAACTTTGTGCATGACGAGGTGGGATTTAACTACCGGTTGCCGAACCTGAATGCGGCCTTGGGTTGTGCCCAGCTTGAACAGTTGCCAAGTTTCTTGCGCGATAAGCGCCACCTCTTTGAACAGTATCAGGTAGCCTTTGCTAATTTTGCTGGTGTGCACGTAGTTGCACAGCCAGTTGGTTGCGATAGCAACTACTGGTTGCAAACATTGCTGCTGGACAAAGCACATGCCGATCAACGCGATGCTGTATTGGCTGCTACAAACGACGCAGGCCTGATGACGCGTCCGATCTGGGCGTTGATGAACCGACTGCCTATGTATGCCAACTCGCCTAGAGCACCCTTGCCAGTGGCCGAATCTCTGGAGCAGCGAGTGATTAACATCCCTAGCAGTTCTGGCCTTGGTGCTGTAGCCCTATGAGCAACCCTGGCCTGATCTTGATTGGTGCCGGTGGTCATGCCCATGCCTGTATCGATGTTATCGAGCAGCTTGGTGGTTACCAAATTGCCGGGCTGATCGGCATGCCAGACGAGGTGAGTGACCTTCATCTTGGTTATACCGTGATCGGTACAGATACCGATTTGCCAGAGCTGGTCAAGACCATTCCACACGCACTGATCACATTGGGTCAAATTAAAACATCCGCACATCGCATCCGGCTATACCAGCAGGTCGTAGCCCTTGGGTTTCAGTTGCCCACCATCATCGCGCCTAGTGCTTATGTTTCACGTCATGCATCTATAGGCGCTGGGACAATCGTGATGCATGGTGCCATAGTCAACGCCGGAGTCAGCGTGGGGGAAAACTGCATCATCAATACACGTGCCTTGCTTGAGCATGATTCAACCCTAGCTGACCATTGCCATATTTCAACGGGCGCCATCGTCAACGGCAACACAGCCATCGGATCTGGTTGCTTTGTTGGCAGCGGCAGCATCATCAAGGAGGGTGCGTCACTTGGGCAGAATTGTTTGGTAGGTATGGGCCTTGCAGTTCGTCACAACCTGCCAGACAACGCCCAATTTGCTGGGTACAAAACATCATGATCAAGCGTACACTCATCATTGCCGAAGCAGGAGTAAACCACAATGGCGATCTTGGTTTAGCTAGGCAGTTGATTGATGCGGCTGCGGACGCCGGGGCCGATTTGGTCAAATTCCAAACTTTCAACGCCAGCCGTCAAGTCACCCGCGTTGCCAGAAAGGCAGACTACCAAACCCAGGTGACAGATGGCAAAGAGTCCCAGCATGACATGCTTCAGCGCCTTGAACTCACAGAGGCGATGCACCATGAGCTGATCGCCCACTGTGCCAAGCGCAGCATAGGCTTTTTCTCAACTGGTTTTGACATTGAAAGCATTGACTTGCTGCTCGGCCTTGGCCAGGATCACTTCAAAATACCCTCTGGTGAAATCACCAATCTTCCTTATCTGCGCCATTTAGGGCAGCTTGGGAAAAACACCATTCTGTCCACCGGAATGGCGACGTTGGGCGATATAGAAGCGGCCATCGATGTTTTGGAGCTGGCTGGCACCCCACGCACAAGCATCACAGTGTTGCACTGCACCACCGAATACCCTACTCCCATGGCAGAAGTTAACTTGCGTGCCATGCAAAGCATACAAGCCGCCTTTGGCGTAGCAGTCGGTTATTCCGACCACACCCAGGGCATTGAAGTAGCAACTGCCGCAGTGGCGATGGGTGCGACGGTAATCGAAAAGCATTTCACACTAGACCGCAACTTGCCCGGCCCCGACCATCAAGCAAGCTTAGAGCCAGCAGAACTAAAGGCCATGGTGACCGCAATTCGTAATATTGAGGTTGCATTAGGTGATGGCATCAAACGCCTTACGCCAAGCGAGATACGAAACAAGCCCATAGCGCGCAAGTCACTGGTTGCAAGCCAAGCGATCCAGGTTGGCCATGTATTCACTGAACAAAACGTCACAACAAAACGCCCCGGCACCGGTATCTCACCCATGCGTTGGCATGAGGTGATAGGGCACGTTGCACCGCGCAACTTTGCTGCAGACGATTTGATAGAACTATGAGTCGCAAAATCTGCGTGATCACTGGCACCCGTGCCGAATATGGCCTGTTGCGTTGGGTGATGCAAGGTATCAAAGACGATGCAGAGCTGACGTTGCAAATCATTGCCACTGGCATGCACTTGTCGCCTGAGTTTGGCCTGACCTACCGAGAGATTGAAAAAGACGGTTTTCAGATTGACCGCAGGGTCGAAATGTTGACCAGCACAGACACTTCAGTGGGTATTGCCAAATCCATGGGTTTGGGAATGATTGGCTTTGCCGACGCGTTAAATGAATTGGAACCCGACTTAATTGTCGTGCTGGGCGATCGGTTTGAAATATTTGCTGCCGTATCAGCCGCTTTGGTTGCACGTATACCGATAGCGCATTTGCATGGTGGGGAAACGACAGAAGGTGCTTTCGACGAAGCGCTACGCCACTCCATCACCAAGATGTCACATCTACATTTCGTAGCTGCTGATGAGTACAGGCAGCGCATTATTCAACTGGGCGAACAACCTGAACGCGTATTTCTTGTGGGCGGTATGGGAATCGACAATACCAAACGTTTGAAATTATTAAGTCGAACAGAGTTGGAGGCTTCCCTTGATATGAAGTTTGGTAAACATAATCTCCTTGTTACCTTTCATCCAGTTACGCTTGAAATTGCGACTGCTGCGGATCAGATGGAGGAGTTGTTGGCAGCACTTGCCGAACTTAAGGACACGCAGCTCATTTTTACTCTGCCTAACGCAGATACAGATAGCAGGGTATTGATCAAGATGGTTGAGCAATTTGTTATAAAACATGCCAACGCTAGAGCCTTCTCATCGCTAGGTCAGCTGAGATATTTGTCATGTATTTCTCACGTTGATGGTGTGGTAGGTAATTCTTCAAGCGGTTTGATAGAGGTCCCCAGTTTCAAGAAGGGAACGATTAACATTGGCGAGCGACAAAGAGGTCGTCTGCAGGCTACAAGCGTGATCGGCTGTGACCCGAACCGTCAAAGCATTATGAGTGCGATAGCAAGACTTTTTTCACCAGCTTTTCAGCAGACTCTGGCACAAGTGGTCAATCCTTATGGTGAAGGCGGTGCAAGCGCAAAGGTGCTTGAGGTAATCAAGAATTATTCCCTTGAACACATAGTCAAGAAAGCCTTTCATGATCTGCCTGTTTAAAAAATTTTGGTGTATGGATGACTTCAACTGACGAATTCTGGCGGCATGCCATCATGGCTTTTGACTCAACCATGCAGCAGGCGATACGCAACCTCGATCAGGTTGCAATCAAGATCATCATGGTGGTCAATGAAGAAGGCCAATTACAAGGCACGATTTCGGACGGCGATATACGGCGCGGCTTGCTGAAGGGACTTGATCTTAACAGTTCCATCTCAACTATCGTGCATCGCAGTGCTTTCGTGGTTCCGCCTGAAATGCGGCGTGAGACGGTCATGCAGTTGATGGTGGCAAACAAGATTCAGCAGATACCCGTGGTCGATGAGCATCGCCATGTGGTCGGACTGCACCTGTGGGATGAAATCATTTCGCCGCCTACCCGTCCCAACCTGATGGTCATCATGGCCGGCGGAAAAGGTACGCGTCTCCGTCCCTATACGGAAAACTGCCCTAAGCCCTTGGTCGAGCTGGCAGGCAAACCGATGCTTGAGCACATCATAGAGCGTGCAAAGTTGCAAGGTTTCAGCCGCTTTGTACTTGCTATCCATTATTTGGGCGAAATGATAGAGGATCACTTTGGCAATGGCGAGCGTCTGAATATCCAGATCAACTATTTGCGCGAGCAAAGTCCCCTCGGCACTGCTGGTGCATTGGGTTTGCTGAAGCCGTGGCCGTCTGAACCCTTTGTGGTGACCAATGGTGATGTCATTACCGAAATTCAATATGGTGAACTGCTCGATTTTCACGATCGTCAAGATGCTGACGCAACAATGGCTGTTCGGATACATGAATGGCGCCATCCATTCGGAGTGGTGCAAACCAAAGGCGTTGAAATTATCGGTTTCGAAGAAAAACCGGTCGCGCGAAGCCATATTAATGCTGGCGTATATGCATTGTCCCCGAGTGCGCTTAATGCATTGGGTGAGGATGAGCATTGTGATATGCCGACCTTGTTCGAACGATTGCAGGCAAAAGGAAAGCGCACGGTGGCCTATCCTATGCACGAGCCTTGGTTAGACGTCGGCAGACCGGATGATTTGAAACATGCAATGGATGCAGTTAATGGTAACTAATTGAAGGACCTACGAAAATGAAAAGAGATTTGATCAAACAGTACAAGCTTCCCCTTAAGGTGATGTTTTGTAAAAAATGTACTATCTCTAATCAGAGGCCACGCATTACTTTTGACGAGCATGGTGTTTGTTCGGCGTGTAATTACGCCGAATATAAGCGTGCAAAAGTGGATTGGGCTGCACGCGAGGCCGAGCTTATTAAATTGTGTGACGCACATCGGAAGAGTAATGGTGAGTACGATGTCATCGTTCCGTGCAGCGGAGGTAAAGACGGAAGTTTTGTTGCTCACCAATTGAAGCACAAGTATGGGATGAATCCGCTTGCAGTGACATGGGCTCCATTGAAAGCGACTGCCATCGGCCGTCAAAATCTTGATGCATTTATTGCCTCGGGTTTCAATCACATTTTAGGCACCCCAAATCCGCAGGTCACAAAAAAACTAACTCAACTTTCATTTAAGCATTTGGGCGACCCATTCCAGCCATTCATTTATGGTCAAACAAATTATCCGCTTCACATGGCGGTCAAACATAATGTGCAGCTAATTATGTACGGTGAAAATGGCGAAGTAGAATACGGCGGCGACATGAAGAATGCATTCCGCCCGACACGTAATATTGAAGATCATGACACGCACTATTTCTCGGGTCTTCCACCGGAGTTTTGGGCTGAGCATGGTGTTTCCCTTACAGACCTGCACCCCTTTATGGCACCGAAATTCGATGACATCAAAAAGAATCGTACGGAAATCCATTTCCTAGGTTATTACAAATTCTGGGATCCTCAGGAGAATTTCTATTACTGCAGGGAGCATACCGGCTTCATGCCTAACACAGAGCGCTCCGAGGGTACCTATTCAAAATACGCAAGCCTTGACGATCAAATTGATGGGTTTCACTACTATCTTGCGTACATCAAGTTTGGAATTGGACGAACAACGTCGGATGCTGCTCACGAAATACGTGATGGGAAAATCACTCGCGAAGAGGGGGCGGCTCTCGTCAAGCGTTACGATCATGAGTTCCCGCGAAAATATTACAAAGAGTTCCTGGAGTTCTGTTCGATTACGGATGAGGAAGTTCATGAAGTCGTTGACAGCTGGCGCTCGGATCATCTTTGGTATCAGGAAAATGGCGAATGGAAGCTGCGCCACGCAGTATGGCATGACGCTGAATGATTGAGGTGTTGTGAAAAATATTCGTCTTATCGCGCGCCTTGATATCAAGGGACCCAACCTGATCAAGGCAGTCAATCTGGAAGGGCTGCGCGTCATTGGTTCCCCTAATGAGCATGCGCTCCGTTATTACTTGCAGGGCGCGGATGAATTGATCTACATGGATTGTGTAGCAAGTCTTTATGGCCGCAATCACTTGGGTGATATTGTCAGGTCTGCCGCGCAAAACATTTTTGTCCCGATGACGGTGGGTGGCGGCATTCGTTCGGTTGATGACGCTACGCAGATCTTGCGGCAAGGCGCCGACAAAGTCGCGGTTAATACCGCTGTGGTCGCCAACCCACAGCTGATCACCGACATTGCGCGCCGCTTTGGTAGCCAGTGCATGGTGCTCTCCATAGAAGCCAAGCAGGTAGGTTCCGAGCGTTGGGAAGTCTATACCGACAATGGTCGTGAGCGCACTGGATTGGACGTCATTGAATGGGTCAAGCGCGGAGTGGCGATGGGGGCCGGAGAGGTGCTGTTGACCTCAGTTGATCGCGAGGGCACGCGCAAAGGTTTTGATGTTGAGCTGGTGAAGGCGGTGACTGCAGAGGTCTCCGTTCCGGTAATCGCCAGCGGCGGTATGGGCAAACCGGACGACATATTGGCAGTCGTCAACGATGGCGGTGCCGATGCCATTGCGATGGCCGACATTCTTCATTACAAACGTGCCTCCATTGGTGACGTCAGAGTCTTGGCAGTGGCGGCGAATTTGGGAGTGAGGCATTATGAGCGCGCCTGAAGTGACCGTGATTGACTACGGCTTGGGAAACTTGCTCAGCGTGCAGCGAGGTCTGGAGCATTGCGGCGCAACTGTCACCTTGACTGGAGACCCTGAACAAATCCTTGCTGCAAAGAGGGTGTTGTTGCCGGGTGTCGGCGCATTCGGCAACGCGATGCAAACCTTGCATCAGCTGAATTTGGTTGCAGTCATTCGAGAGCTGGCACACCGCCAAACGCCGTTACTGGGGATTTGTTTGGGCATGCAGCTTCTGCTTGATGAAAGCGAAGAGTTTGGCAGTACGGTGGGTTTGGGGCTAATTCCGGGCCGCGTGATTCCGATTCCTGCCCGCGGCGTATCGGGCGAGATTCAGAAGATCCCGCACATCGGCTGGAATGCATTGCAGCCATCTGCTGCATCCGGTGATTGGGATGCGGCGCTGCTGCAAGATACCAGACCTGGAGAGGCTGCCTATTTCGTGCATTCGTTTATGGCGGATCCCCGGAATTATCAACATCGCATCGCCGAATGTGTGTATGGCGGCCACAAGATCGCGGCGGTAATTGGGCATGAAAAAATAACCGGTTGCCAATTTCATCCAGAGAAGAGTGGCGAAGTGGGTTTGAAAATTTTGCGCAGGTTTATTTCTCAATGAAAATTCTTGCCTTGATAACCGCACGAGGCGGGTCCAAACGATTACCGGGAAAAAACACTCGACAGCTGGCTGGTAAACCTTTGATCGTCTGGTCGATTGAGGCTGCCCAAGGCATTTCCGACATTTGTGACATGCTCGTCTCTACCGATGATCCCGCGATCGCGGCTGTGTGCTCGGAAGCCGGCGCCAGTGTCCCTTGGCTGCGCCCGGCAGAACTGGCGACCGACACAGCAAGTTCAGTTGACGTAGCCTTGCATGCTCTGAATTGGCATGAGACCGAGAAGGGTGAGGTGGACGGTCTTCTGCTGTTGCAGCCTACATCACCATTCAGAACCAAAGAGACAATACAACGAGGCATTGAACTATTTGCCGAACATGCCCGGCAACCAGTGCTGGGCGTTTCGCCAGTTCAGGTTCACCCGATGTGGGCGTTGAAGGTTGAGCGCGAGTATCTGGTTCCTTTCCTGCCGGAACACGGACTGGACATGCGCTCGCAAGATCTGGCTCCGGCTTATGTGGTTAACGGCAGTTTTTATTTGATATCCCCTGCAGATCTGCGCGCGCGCAGGTCTTTTGCGGGTGGGAAGACCATCCCGCTTCTAGTTGAATCACCGCAAGAGGCGTGGGATATTGATACCGAATGGGATTGGTCGATTGCATGCGCCATCGTCGCCGGTTTCAAGTACTGAATTCCATTTTGGTACGAAATGCAAAATTAAGGACAAGATAAAAAATGATCTATAGCAGACCAAGTTCAATTCAAATATCTGATGCTGACTATCTGACTTTATATGGCAGTGCAGCGAAAGCAAAGAAACGGCTCTACAACATTGGTGCGGGGACCTGGATACAGGATTTCTGGACAAATATCGATCTGCCGCCGCAGACGGAAGCATTTGCCAAAATACAGGCGCCGTGCATCCACCACGACCTGACCACACAAGCGGCTCTCCCGATTGAAACCGGCACAGTCGACGCATTTTACTGCTCGCATGTTGTAGAGCACCTCCCTGACGATACCGTTCTGAAGCTGATGGCCGAGGCTTTCAGGTGTTTGGACAAGGGCGGAGTTTTCAGGATTGTCACTGGCCCCTGCGCCGATCTTGATTGGGATGCGTTAATGAGAAAAGATTCAGACTGGTGGTATTGGTTCAGCGACACCAATCTGAATAAAACGGTAAAAAAGGACATGCGCTTGATGTCCATTTATGATCAGTGGTTGTATTCGGTTGCCACACCTAGATCTCCCTGGTCCGAGTCTGCGTGCGAAAAAAAATATGACTCTGATGAAATCAGGGCCTTGGTTGAAGCCAATATTTCTGATCCATACAAGTTACTGGATCGACTAACCGACTCACTTCAGTTTGATTATGCATGTGCCGGCAATCATATGAGCTGGTGGAATGCGACTAAGCTGCAAGAGTATTTGAGGAAAGCCGGATTTTCCAATGTGCGTATATCGGGTTATGGACAAAGCACATTAAAATTAATGCGCGACCTGGCATATTTCGACCAGACGTATCCTCAAATTTCCGTTTATGTTGAAGCGTTAAAGTAAGTATTCGCTGATCAGGATTTTTGTCGTGTTTACTTTAGCAATCATTGGTGCCGGTCAATTAGGCAGTCGTCATCTGCAGGCTTTGGCTCGCTTGTCCTTGCCTTGTCAAATTGATGTGGTCGATCCATCACCCCAGTCGCTTGAAATTGCCCGTCAGCGTTTTGACGAAATGCCTCCCAATGCCGCCATCCGCGAGGTTCGATACCATTCGACGATTGATGCGCTTCCGCGCTCGCTAGATTATGTGATTGTCGCGACCACAGCCAATGTACGGCTGCGCGTGATTGAGGCATTGCTGAATCACGCGAGTATTACATCAATCTTACTTGAAAAAGTTCTCTTCCAGCGTGCGGATGAATACGCTTTGGCGCTTCAATTGTTGGAAAGTCATCGTGTGCGAGCCTGGGTCAATTGCGTCAACCGTGTTTTTCCCATTTACGCCGAAATTAGCAAGTTCTTTGCGACGGAATCCTTGCGCTATTTTCAAGTACGAGGCGGCGATTGGGGATTGGGCTGCAATAGTATTCATTATTTGGATATTCTCGGCATGTTGACCAATGCCTTGCCTGAGTTGATTTCGACTTTAGATCTTGACCGGACTTTGGTATCCAGCAAGCGTAAAAACTATCAGGAATTTACAGGTGTATTGCGTGGCAAATATGCAGGCGGTATAGAGTTTGAAATTGCATCGTTCGCTGCGTCTTCTGCCCGTCTTCAGTTGATATTTCGTTCTGAAAACCGTACCTGCGTGTTCGACGAAAGAAGCGGTGCCGCAGCGTTCTTTAAGTCGGAAGATGACTGTGGGTGGGAATGTAAAAAATTCAAAATGCCGTACTTGAGTGAGACCGGCACGATGGTCGCTACGCAAATCCTCAGCGAAGGGACTTGCGCGTTGCCGACCTTCGAGCAATCAACCGCATATCATTTGCCGCTCATTCGGGCCTTGGGTACCCATGCCGCCGCATGCAACGGGACATCGTCCGATATTTGCCCCATTACCTAAATATCTAAACGGATTTCAAGTGACTATCAAAAAAGTATGGCTTATCGGTGCCGGCGGCATGGCAATCGATTATGCCAAGGTATTGACTGCATTGCAGGTGCCGTTTCTGGTGATCGGACGCGGACCCTCTTCTGCACAGGGATTCACGGAGAAAACCGGTTTGCCGGCTATTCAAGGAGGCTTGGATGCCTTTTTGCAAACCGCGCCGGAAATTCCCAGTGCTGCCATTGTTGCGATCGGCGTGGAATCTTTGGTGAAAGAGGTGCGGGGGTTGTTAGCTAACAATGTGCAGCGGATACTGGTTGAAAAACCGGGCGCACTGATGCGTTCACAAATCACTGATCTTTTGGCGCTTGCCGATTCAAAGAATGCACAGGTCCGGATAGCGTATAACCGCCGGTTTTACTCATCCACCTTGCGTGCTTTGGAGCTGATTGCGGAAGATGGTGGAGTCCAGTCCATGAATTTTGAATTCACTGAGTGGGACCATGCTGTCCGCGGTGTGCAAACCGCGCCAGGTGTCAAGGAGGCATGGTTCATTGCCAATTCAACGCATGTTGTGGATTTGGCTTTTTTCCTAGGCGGCGTACCGACCGAGATTCAGACCTTTACATCGGGCGGGCTTGACTGGCATCCCAATGCGTCGGTTTTTGCTGGAGCAGGACGCACTGACCGTGGCGCACTTTTCTCTTATCAAGCCAACTGGGGAGCGCCGGGCAGATGGGGGGTTGAAGTGATTACCTCAAATTACAGGCTGATTTTCCGTCCGATGGAGACGCTGCAAATCATGCGCAAGGCATCGGTAAAGATTGAACCAGTCGAAATTGATGATTGTCTGGATAAAACCTTCAAACCAGGTCTATATGTTCAGGTGCAGCGTTTTTTGAATGATCAACTTTCGGATTTCTGTACACTGGAAGATCAGATCGCACATTGGGATGTGTATTCAAGCATGGCGGGTTATCCATTGGCGCCCAGGCAAACAGCTGGAACACTGGGCAAGTGAGCATCAAGACACTTTCCAGTGATATTGCCTTTTATGGCCTTCTGGATCTGCTTCAACGGTCTGTCAGCATCATCATGGTGCCTTTGTACACCCGCATTCTCAGTCAGAAGGAATACGGGGATCTGGACATAATTCTTGTTTTCGCTTCTTTTCTTTTCATCCTGGTTGATTTGCAGTTCACCGCAGGTTTCTCTCGTCTGTACTATGAAAGCCTCGCCGAGGGAAAGAGCAAGCGCTTTGTCGGTACTGCTCTTGCCAGTCGCCTAATTGTTAGCATTGTTCTAATAGTTGTTTTTTTCATGCTTGGCTTCTCTGGTCTGCTTGAATTTGATTTCATCCCTTCTTTTCAATCCAATATCATTGCATGGGCTCTTGCTGCAATCAGTATTCCATTGACGTTGAGTTACGATATTTTATTGCTGCAAACACGTATGTTGCGATGGAAAAAATGGTTTGCAATCGGCTCTTTCTCGAATGTTTTGCTTTCGTGTGTTCTCAGCGCCCTTTTTGCTATTGTGTTCAAGATGGGAATTGTAAGTGTACTTTTGGGAATGTTGATCGGGAAACTAGTTGGTTTGCTTTTTCTCGCATGGGGACTGCGCAAGGAATTCACACTGTGTCTTGATCTGGAACCATTCAAAAGCCTTCTTGCCTACACGTGGCCTCTGATACCAGGGTTTTGGCTGGCACACAGTTCCGGATACATGAATCGTTTTTTTGTATTTTCTGAATTGGGTGCGGAGGAGAACGCAATCCTTTCCTTATGCATGAAGATAGTCAGTGTTATGGCGATGTTTGCCATCGCTTTTCAATCGGCATGGCAACCGCTAGCGATGTCACAGATAGGGAGCAGCGGTGGAAACGAGTTTT
>Ga0214919_10010479_pt1 | contig 11732 bp, 10 predicted proteins | sample LL1503_MetaG_FD_177994 | JGI IMG/M metagenome (GOLD analysis project Ga0214919, IMG submission 177994) | Freshwater microbial communities from Lake Lanier, Atlanta, Georgia, United States - LL-1503 | ecosystem: Environmental > Aquatic > Freshwater > Lake | place: USA: Georgia | collected...
AGTATCGTTACCTCAGATTGACGGTAGTCAAGTACGAATATGAATGGTGTTTGTTCTTATCGAGATCCTATATTTCACTTACGTGCGGTTTTTTAAATTTTCAATACTTATTCTTTCCGATCCGTATCAACTTGATTCAACACCACGCTAAAGCGTCCAGACTCTGGACACCCCTTGACCGTCCAGAGTTGACTGGCATAGAAAAAAACTCAGCCTATCTGAGTTGCAAAGAATTAAATTGTTCTTTCTGCGTGGCTTTCAAATTCTGGGATTGCCATCTGGCTTAAAACCAATGGCTTTAAAAACTAGATAAACCAAGACCAAACCTGCTTCAACAGTTACTACTTAAGGGTTTTCCTTAGACCAGTAGCTATTGCGGCTTAAGAAAAATTGGAGCACTATCATCACATGAAGTTAACCACGGGTAACCATATTACTGGCAAGAAACAATCATCGCGAAAAGTTGATAGTTCACGCTTGCGAGTAAAACCTCTTCCAACTGCCCGAGCGACAGTTGATGAAGTAGCTTCTCCTTGGAACTCGATAACAGATCGCTCAAAAGAGCGAGAAATTAAACGCGAAGCAGTACTTAAAGTTTCAGCTCAACTTTTTAATGAGTTTGGATATCACGCCACTTCGCTTGCAATGATTGCTGAGAAGCTAAAAGTAACTAAACCAACGCTTTATTACTACATCAAGAATAAAGAAGAAATCCTATTTGAATGCCACAGAATGGGAATTGAACTTCTGCGCAAAGCTGTTGCTGGGGTCAGCGTGATAGAGGATTCAGCATCGCAACGACTACGAGAAACCATGCTGGCCTATGCGTCTGTGGTCATCGACGACTTTTGTAGATGCCTCATCCGCGTCGGAGAAGAGCCGCTACCTGAGTCAAATAGGAAGGAACTCGGACGGCTTAAGCTGGCGCTTGATCGTGAATTCCGCTCTATCGTCCAGAGCGGACTGGACGACTCTACGTTTGAGCCCTGTGACCCAAAGATTGCCGCATTCACGCTGGCCGGGGCACTCAACTGGATGGGACGTTGGTTTGATTCCAGCGGACCGCTCAGCAAAGAAGAAGTGGCCGAACGAACCACTGATGTTCTACTAAATGGCCTTTTGCGGCGTACCAAGCAACCCACAGAAATGTCTGTTCCAGTCCGTCGAAAAGCTGGCAAAGGCAAGCCTGTTGGCAAATGAGAAAAAACTTTCTAACAATTAAGGAGACATAATTTATGTTTAGACAACTTGTAAGTGCCATAGGCTGCGCTGGCGTGCTTTTGACAGGTAGCGCTTTTGCCCAGACCAAAGAATTTAAGCTCGGCGTCATATTTGACAACACCGGCCCTTTTGCCGATGCAGGCTCTTTTGCGGGTCACCTGGGCGCTAAGTACGCCATCGAAATCTTTAATGAGCGCGGTGGAGTTGAAGGCTACAAAATCAAACCGGTGTATGTAGATGCGCAAAGTAAGGTGGATGTCGCGATCAACGAAGCAGAGCGTTTGATTCACCAGGAAAATGTTAATGCCTTACTGGGCATGTATTCTTCAGCCCAGTGCGTTCCTACCATTCAGAAGGCGGAGCAGGCTAAGCGTTTCATATTGCTACCAATGTGCGTCTCAACGGCGATGTTGAAGGATAAGAACCTCAAGTACGTTTTTCGTACGACGGCACACGCCGATCAGTTCGGCCAGACGTCTTGTGACTTTTTAAATTCAGTCTCCAAATCTCGCTTAGCTAAAGACCCAAAGGATCTTCGCGTTGCTATCATCCATGAAGACGGAGCTTTCGGAGTTGGTGTTGGTGCTGGCAACGAAACGTTCTGCAAGGCACATGGTATGAATATCGTTCTTAAGGAGGGTTATTCAGCGCTTACTGCCGACATGTCACCTCTTATCACTAAGCTAAAGCGCGCGCGACCAGATGTTATTTTGCATGCAGGTACTAATCCCGACATCATGATGTTTCTGCGTCAGTCGCGCAGTCAGAACCTTAAGTGGCAGGCTCTGATTGGACACGGTGCAGCTTATGGCGTATTCGACAAGCTTTACCAGACCTTCGGGGACGACGCCAACTATATATTTGACTCCGAGCCCGGTGGTGCGCAGCTGGTAGACCCAAAAGTGCTCGCTCCAGGGATGGCCGCCCTTACCAAGGAAATGGTTCGTCGCTACCAACTCGAGACAAAAGCTAAAGAAGTACCCCCACATCTTTCAATGAGTTTTAATGGCACATGGGTGTTGCTCAACGACATTCTTCCGCGCGCCATAAAAAAATATGGCGGCATTGACTCTGAGGCTCTGCGCAAGGCTGCGCTTGATACCGATATTCCGGTTGGCGGAACGATACAGGGCTATGGCGTAAAGTTCAACCCGCCAGGCCATGTTATGGCAGGACAAAACGATCGCTCATCTATGCCAATCGTGCAATACATAAGCCGTGAGGCGGTGATCATTTACCCGCCTGACATCCGAACACGTGAGGCTGTCATACCACTTCCTAAGAGTAATCCATACGCTGCTGATTAATAGCGACTTAAAAATAGAGAAAAACTTGTTAGTTATTCAAAATCTAACGAAACGGTTTGGAGGTTTCACTGCTGTCAATTCGATTTCGTTCGAACTTGGCAAAGGTGAAATTCTCGGTCTAATTGGACCCAATGGGTCTGGCAAGAGCACTACATTCAGTTTGATTGCAGGCCTTTACGCGCCAAGTTCAGGTGCTATACGCCTAGATGGACGCGAGATTGCCGGCCTTCCATCCAATGCTATTTGCAAGCTCGGTGTGGGTCGAACCTTTCAAATTCCAAGACCCTTTCGTAAGTTGTCGGTACTTGAAAACGCCAGCCTTGCTGCGTTTTATGGTTCCTCCTCACACATTAGTCGAGAGGAAGCCAATAAGCGCGCTGCAGAGGCGCTCAGACTTGTCGGTATGCCCTCTGATCATGGTTTGCAAGTCGAGGGTCTGAGCGTTGCTGGGCTTAAAAAACTTGAACTCGCCCGTGCGCTGGCGACTCGCCCAAAAATACTCCTTGCAGACGAAAGTCTGGGTGGGTTGGACGAAAGCGAAATGAGGCAGGCTGCACTGATGCTTAGACGTATACGTGACGAGCGAGAGCTAAGTATTATTTGGGTAGAACACATAATGGGCGTTTTGATGGGTGTAGTGGACCGATGCCTGGTTTTGAACCATGGCGAGATCATCGCTGAAGGCACGCCCAATGAAGTCACTAACGATCCTCATGTAGTTGAGGTCTACCTCGGCACAGAAGCCAATGACCTGCAGCAACAAACTCAAGATAGGCATTCAGCCAAACAGTCAGTTATGACGGATGTCTCACCATGACGGTCCTACTTGAAATAAAAGAGGTATCGGCTGGCTACAACGGCCTAAAGGCGCTATTTGGGGTATCGATTCAGGTCAATGCTGGTGAAGCGGTTGCCGTTATCGGCCCGAATGGTGCCGGAAAGACGACCCTTTTGCGTGTGATTTCAAGACTGGTTGCAGCCACCGAAGGTAGTCTGGTAATGGAAGGACTTAGCTACGCAGACCTGCCGGCTCACGAGATTCTGGCACTCGGTATCGCGCATGTTCCCGAGGGACGAAGGCTTTTTCCAAGGCTGACTGTATTGGAAAATCTTCGTCTAGGTGCTTACATTACTTCTGCGCGTGGCCAGTACGAAGATCGGCTGGCATTCGTGTACTCATTGTTTCCCAGACTCCGTGATCGAGCCAGCCAACTCACCGGGACAATGTCAGGCGGTGAACAACAGATGTGCGCTATTGGACGTGCTTTGATGTCCAAGCCTAAATTGTTATTACTGGACGAGCCCTCAGCTGGTTTGGCACCTGTGATGGTGCAGTCAATGTTCGAGATGATTAGGCAAATACGGGACGCGGGCTTTACCGTGCTGATCGTTGAGCAAAATATACAACAGGTACTCAAGCTTGTTGATCGAGCCTATCTCCTTGAGGCTGGTCAGATTCGAAGGTGCGGTGGTGCAGCAGAACTTCTGCAAAGCAGTGAAATTCGCCAAGCTTATCTTGGTGTCTCCTGAAAGCCCTCAAACATGATGCAGATTTTCGACATTTTTTTACTAGAGGCAGTTATCAATGGCTTGATGCTAGGTGGTCTGCTGGCTCTACTGGCCCTGGGTCTGAACCTGATTTTCGGTGTGATAGAAGTAGTCTGGATCTGTTATGCAGAGCTCATCATGGTCAGCATGTATTCCATTTGGTGGCTATTCAAGGTGATAGGCGTCCCCTTGCCCATAGCCATGACAGGTGGTTTGGTTTTTGGCTGTGTCATTGGCTACGCATTGCATCGTTTCATCATACGTCCTGTGCTGTCAGCTGAGCCGATCAACCAGCTACTGGTAACTGGTGGCGTTTTATTTTTCTTACAGGCAGCAGCTACAGTTGTCTTCGGTATCGAGTACAAAAATATCGGCGTCAATCTACCGTCATTAAATATTGGCGAGATTAGTTTGTCATGGTCGCGCATCATTGGCTTTATTGTGTCAATAGCTGCCATTGCTGCAACCTATCTGTTCCTGAACCGAACTTTTCTTGGAACAGCTATAAGAGCAATTAGCCAGGATCGGCAGGTGATGCCGTTAATAGGTGTGAATGCCGAGAAAATATATCTCCTGACATCTGCTGTTGGTGGAGCTATGGCGGCGCTTGCAGCCTGTCTACTAGTGCTTCAATACGATCTCCATCCAGCAGTCGGTCTGACATTCGGACCAATTTTGTTTGTCATATGTGTGCTGGGCGGACTTGGAAATCTAATTGGTGGTTTTATTGCTGCATTCATTTTGGCGCAAATCATCTCAATTGGCGGCTACTTTTTGCAAGGCGAATGGGGCTATGTGATCGCTTTTGGATTCTTTATTGTCGCCATGTTTGTCAGGCCTCAGGGGCTGTTTAAGCGATAGCTTAAACAGTGATTTACCAAACGCAAAATCACCCCAAGACAATCACAAGGACTTGACATGATAAAAAAAATTGGGTGGCTTCTTTTGGTCATTCTAGGTACTTTGCCACTGCTTGGCTTGGGCTCCTATCCTATGCATTTGTTAATAGTCGCACTTTTGTGGTCGTACATTTACACAAGCTGGTCGATCATGGGGCGGCTTGGTCTTGTTAGTTTTGGCCATAGTGCCTTTATTGGCGTAGGTGCGTACAGCGTTGTGATGATGTGGAACCTGTTTGGCTGGTCGCCCTGGGTGGGTGCACTGGTAGGTATTGCCGTGAGCCTAGTGATCGCGTTCCTGATTGGCTGGCCATGCTTTCGTTTCAAGATCGTCGGAAATTATTTTGCGATGGTCACTTTGGCGCTATCAGAAATCGTTCGCCTAGTGATCGTCGCCATGAGAGAACAAACCGGTGGTTCCCTTGGCATGACGCCCAAAGCCGCCGTCGCTGAGGGATCAAGCTACTCAATCTTAGCCCTACAGTTTTCGAACAAGATAGTCTGGTTTTATGTAGTTATGGGTTTCTGGCTTTTGGGTCTTTTCATATGGCATAAGGTAGATCGCAGCATGAGCCGCTTGGCACTCGAGGCTATTGCCGAGGATGAGGAAGCAGCTTCGTCTATCGGCATTAATATTTCTCGAACCAAGATGGCTATTACTTTACTGTCGGCCCTCATGACTTGCATCGGTGGAATCCTCTATGCGCAGTACCAGCTGTATGTCAATCCACAAACAGTGGCCAGCCTCACGGTTTCCTTGCAAATTGTCTTTGGCGCCATCGCTGGCGGCATGTTCGTGATGCTCGGACCAACAGTAGGTGCTTTACTTTTGCTATTTCTGTCAGAGTCGCTGCGTATCGTTCTGGGAAGTCAGTCACAAGGAGTAGATCAACTTATTTACGGCGCGCTACTTATTCTTTTCATCATCTACATGCCCAAGGGAATTCTGGGAACGCTCTTAGCACGTTTTGATCAAAAGCCTGTCCGAGTCCATACAAGCCCCACCTCCTGAAATCTGAATATTTTTATTACTTATCACCATGAACCTTCATGATATTGACGACTTGCCATTTCACCAAACTCCAACGCCATTTAATGTGCTGGCGACATCGGATGTGCATTTTAGCGATGGCTACTATTTCGCAACTTATGCCAAGGACTGGTACATTTCTGCCGGACTTCGCCTACACCCAAACAACAACGTTATTGATGGCTTCGCCACCATCGCGCACCATGACGAACAGAGGTCCTGCAGATTTTCAAGAGCACTTCGTCCTGATTACACAGTATTGAAGATCGGCCCATTGAGTCTGGAAATCACCTCACCCATGAAGTCGGTTCGCATGATACTAAAGGAATCGCCAATTAATCTTTCATTTGATCTTACTTTTAATGCTGTTGCGCAGCCCCACATGGAACTGCCCTACCGACACTGGAAGTATGGTCGACTTATTAACGACCTGGTCCGTTATACGCAGATAAGCCGTGCCAACGGCTATGTCGAATTTGATGGGCATCGGACTAATCTAGACGCCTGGTATGCCATACGCGATCACTCTTGGGGTATCCGCGCAAGCATGGGCCCGCGAACTCCTAGTAAGGGCGCGCCAGGAGAGTCTGACGAATCAGACCATCGTAGGTTTCGTATCTGGGTGCCCTTTGAGGTTGAAGGGCACAGCGGCTTCTTCCAGACTCATGAAGGGGTAGACGGCTCTATTCTTGACTTCGAAGGAGTTCTTGATTTTGAAGACGGTCGCCGCATCAAGCTTGTAGGAGTAGAACACCAGATTAAATATCAGGAAGGAACCCGTAATGTGATTAGTGGGTCATTTCGCTTGCGCGACGAGCTAGGTGGGTCACATGACTACACAATGACTTCTGCGGGTACGTCTGCAGATGTGCAGGGTGGGGGCTACTCTGGCGGCTGGCATGACAACGAGCGACCAGGTACTTACCGTGGAATCGGTCCGGTAGTAGAGTGGGATAGATACGCCACCGGTAAGTACGTGGCTAATTCTGGCCCACCGCACATTCCTGAAAAGAAACGTTTTGGTCAAACCGAGTTTCCCTGTTTCCTCGAGGGTCCAAACGGTGCCAAGGGGATGGCACATTTTGAACATTACATATTTGGCACCTACACACCCTACGGATTTGCGTGATACGGAGCTGTCAAATGAAACCCTTTGATCCGATTCGTCCATGGTTAGAAATTTATGACTCGGGCGTTCCTTTGATGATGGTTCCAAGGGGCAGCACCATTGTGTCCGGCTTTCGTGAAGCTATGTGCTACGACCCGCAACATATTGTGATCCGTTACTTTGACTGGTCTATGACTATGCGGGAGCTCGACAAGGCCAGTGATAGCTTGGCCGTGGCACTGCAGGAAAAAGGATTTTTGAAAGGCGATAGATTAGCAGTTTATCTGCAGAACGTTCCACAGTTTGTAATTGCGTCGCTGGCGGCTTGGAAGCTTAGCGGCATCGTTGTAACAGTTAATCCAATGTACCAGGCGCGTGAGCTGCATGAGGTGCTATTCGATAGCGGAGCAAGCGTTCTGGTTTGTCATGGTGGGGACAGGCTAGTTATGACGCTAGAGGCTGCGCAAAGGGCTGGTGTGAGACGTATTTTGACTTGTGACGCTCGCGCTTACCAAACCCGCAACGATGTAAGAGCGTTTGGAGCGTCTAGCGGTTCAACAACGGCCATTGCAGAAAGCTTAGGACGGGTTGAGGGCATGTCTTTAGTGACAGAGTGCTTTGAAGAACTTGTCAAAAATAATCTGACCAGAGTTCCGTCCAACCACAATGAGCCGCTCTCTTCTGACGTAGCAACATTAATCTACACTTCGGGAACTACTGGCCCTGCCAAAGGCGTTGTCAGCACCCATGCGAACATGGCACAAAGTGTTGAGTTATACCGGCAGTGGATGCATCTTGGTCGCAGTGACGTGATCCTTGCAATAGCTCCGCTGGTCCATATTACAGGCATGCTGGCATATATGGCGACAGCATTGTGGATACCGGCCACGCTAGTTTTGACACACCGCTTTGAGGTGTCCCTGTTTTGCGACATAGTGCGCGAAACTGCTGCAACTTTCACGATCGGCCCGACAACCGTCTTTGTAGCACTCCTTGAGTCGCAAGAAGTCAAAGGCGACGATTTAAAGTCACTTACCAAGGTTTACTCGGGCGGCGCACCAGTGCCAGCTTCCATTGTGGAGCGCTTCAGAGCAAAGTTTGGCTTCCAGATTCTTGGCATTTATGGCATGACCGAAGCGACAGGGCCAACCCATATGGCACCCCGCGAGCACAACGCACCAGTTGATCATGTCTCAGGCGCATTGGCTGTTGGAATCCCCGTTTCGCAAACGGACGTGCTGGTGCTGGACGATATGCGCCAGCCAGTTGCTTGCGGGTCTTACGGTGAACTGGCTATTTCTGGCCCTCAAGTAGCTACACGCTACTGGAACAAACCCGAAGAGAGTGCAGCCAGCTTCACAACCAAAGGTTTCCTAACAGGTGACATTGGCTTCGTGGACGAGAAGGGCTGGTTTTATATAGTGGATCGCAAGAAGGACCAGATTAATGTATCTGGGTTCAAGGTATGGCCACGTGAAGTGGAAGACACTCTATTCAGACATCCTGCAGTTGCAGAATGCGCAGTAGTTGGTATGCCTCACAGCTACCGCGGCGAGGATGTGTGCGCCTTTATCGTTCTCAGATCTGGCGAGCTTGTTACAGAAAATGAGATTCGCGACTTCTGTACCCAACAGCTAGCCCGATTTAAGGTCCCAGGAATAGTGAAATTTGTTTCTGAATTGCCACGCACTGCCAGTGGAAAAGTTTTAAGACGCGAGTTAAGAGACGGTAAAGCGGCGTGAAGTATTTAAATATTGTCAAAGAGCAACTGCGGGCTTGGGTGGCCGAGTATTACGGGCCAGATGCAGTGCTCTCTGGCGTTTCATCTTTGGGCGGACATTCTGGTGTTACCGTTGGTTTTGTTGTAAAACAAGTTGACCAGCCTGAAGAGGACCTAGTTCTTAAAGTGCCACCGATCGGTGTTCGGCCCAAGGATAATTTTGATGTCTTGCGGCAGGTGCCGTTGATGAGCGTACTGGTCGACCATGGAATTGCAGCGCCAGCAATTCGCTGGTTCTCAGATGAGATTAAATGGTTTGGCCAACCTTACATCGTAATGAAGCGCCTACCGGGCAAGTCGCTGGCCGACATCTTTGACAGGAACGCGCCGCGAGTCCCCAACGAATTTGGCCAGCTATTTTTTAAGGCCATGCATGAACTGACTCAGATTCATTCAATTGACGGCATGCAAACACTTCATGGCTGGAGCACACCTCGCTCGCTCGTGATGGAGATTGACCATTGGGTCAGTGTGCTTCAAAAAAGCTCCAACCAGGCGTGGATACGCGAGGGGATGGAGCTGCGCACACTGCTCCATAAGTATGCACCCCGCCATTGGGTGACGGGCATTGTGCACGGCGACTTCTATTCAAACAACTGGCTCTTTGACGAAGGCAAGTTGACAGGAGTTGTTGATTGGGAAAGTACGACGCTAGGCCCCATTCTTTTAGACCTAGGTTGGGTGAGCATGATGTACGACGTGGAGGCTTGGGGACCAATGCGCAAAGATCGCATGGGTTGGCATCCGTCCCCAGAGGAACTAATTGCCTTCTATGCAAAAAGTACGAGTATTGATATGTCAGACATTAACTGGTTCCGCGCATTGGCTGGGTATCGCCTGGCCTGCAACACAGCCTATTATTTTGAGATGCACCAAAGCGGAAAACGCCATAACCCAGCCTGGGACGTACTAGGTGAATCATTCCCCTTCATGCTAGAGCGCGCGCGCTCGATGCTTAAAACCTGACAAGGAGACGAGAAATGCCTACATTGAATCAACCCAAACTTAAGCCAGAGTTCAACGCCTGGACTGGCAATGCCATCCTGAAATCTGCTGTGGTAAGAGAGGGAGGCGGTTGGGTGGACGAACGGGCCACAGAACTGGGCCAATTGATCGGTAGCCACCGCATGCAGTCTCTGGCGGACAAGGCTAACAGAAATGTCCCGCGACTACACACACATAACCAGTTTGGAGATCGTGTTGACGTAGTCGAATATGACGCTGCGTACCATGAACTAATGTCTCTGGCTATGGGTGCTGGGCTTCATTCGATTGCTTGGAACGAGAACCGTCCTGGTGGATTTGTTGCCCGTGCTGCCCTTAACTATCTGTGGAACCAGGCAGAAAACGGAACATCTTGCCCAATCACGATGGCTTTTGCCTCGGTGCATTTAATTCGAATGAATTCGAAACTGGCAGCTGAGTGGGAGCCCAAGATGCTGGCGTTGAGTTACGACTCACGGCCAATACACATATCGCAAAAGCACTCAGTTATTGTTGGCATGGCAATGACTGAAAAACAAGGTGGTTCTGACTTGCGCAGCACAGTAAGTAAGGCAACACTGCAGAGTGATGGAGTATATCTACTGAATGGGCACAAATGGTTTTGTTCGGCTCCAATGTGTGACGCTTTCCTTACCCTTGCGCAAACAGGGGCGGGTGTAACTTGCTTCTTGGTGCCTCGGTGGCTTGCAGACGGTAGCAGCAACGCGATTCATATTCAACGCCTGAAGGACAAATGCGGCAACCGGTCGAACGCCTCTGCAGAAATAGAATACAACGGTGCCCAGGGGCTACTCATCGGAGAAGAGGGTCGAGGTATAGCTACTTTGATTGAGATGGCTCAAATGACTAGGCTGGACCTCGTCACTACTACCGCAGGCATGATGCGCGGAGGTCTTAACGAGGCGTTGCACTACTGCGGAGAACGAAAAGCTTTCGGCAAAACCTTAATTGACCAACCTATGATGCAATGTGTTCTGGCTGATTTGTGCCTCGAGACTGAAGCTGCTGCGCTGCTTGCTTTACGCTTGGCACGTGCACTTGATAGTGCGCCCAGGGAACCTGCAGAAAGCTTGCTTGAACGAGTCCTGACGCCAACAGCTAAATACTGGCTTGCTAAGCGCAATCCAACGTTTATGGGGGAGGCAATGGAGTGTATGGGTGGAAATGGCTATATCGAGGAAGGTCCCATGGCTCGCTTTTACCGCGAAGCGCCGCTCAACAGCATATGGGAAGGAAGCGGTAACGTGGCTTGTCTGGATGTGTTGCGCTCAATTCAGCGAACACCAGATTGCGTGGATATATTGCTTGATGAAATTCGAGCGGGTTCATCTGGCGATGCACGATTAAGTAAATTTGCTGAGAGGCTTCAGCGTGAAATTTCTGCTGACAGCACGCAAAGTAATGGAAGACGTATCGTTGAGATGGCAGCCCTGGGTTTTCAGTCTAGCCTTATGGCCCAATACGCACCGTCTTGGGCAGCAGATGCGTTTATCAGCTCTAGGCTGGATGGTGACTGGGGACGGGCCTTTGGTACGTTGCCGCATGGCACCCGTTTCAGTGAGATTATCGAGCGCAGTAAGGTCAGTTAATATGAAAAGTCCAACAAAAGCGTCCAGACTCTGGACACCCCCTACCCTTCCAGAGCAGCTCAAGCGTCCAGACTCTGGACGCTCTGATACCAGCCAGAGCACCCGTACCGTCCAGAGCAACAAAGCGTCCAGAGCTGGACGCTTTGTTAAAATATCAGAGAATAGGCAATTACACAGTTTATTGCACATCAAAGTTTTATGGCTTGCAACCCGCATAAAACAAGCATAGTTTAAAGAAACTGTTT
>Ga0214919_10010480_pt1 | contig 11732 bp, 10 predicted proteins | sample LL1503_MetaG_FD_177994 | JGI IMG/M metagenome (GOLD analysis project Ga0214919, IMG submission 177994) | Freshwater microbial communities from Lake Lanier, Atlanta, Georgia, United States - LL-1503 | ecosystem: Environmental > Aquatic > Freshwater > Lake | place: USA: Georgia | collected...
AACTTGACCAATGTTCAACAGAACGCCACAGACTCACGCAGCAAGGTCGAAGACACCGACTACGCGGCGGCCACCAGCGAATTGGCCAGAACGCAAATCATTGCACAGGCGGCTACAGCGATATTGGCACAGGCCAATCAGCAACCGCAGTCGGTGCTGTCCTTGCTGAAGTAAGCCACCTTTCAACCAACGCCCAAGGCGTTGGCATTTAATGGGTTGGCTGTTGCGTTCTAACAGTCAGCCATTTTTTGTTAGGAGAAACAAATGCCAAAAATCAACACCAATATCAATGCTTTGACTGCCACCAATGCGTTGACAAAGAATGCTCGCGAACAGCAGTTGACCATGCAAAAGCTGTCGACGGGTCAGCGTATCAACGGGGCATCTGATGACGCAGCCGGTATTGCCATTGCTACCAATATGACAGCGCAGATAACTGGATTGAATGCCGCCATTAAAAATGCCAACGATGCCATGTCCATGTTGCAGACGGCAGATGGTGCGCTGAATGAAACAAGCTCGCTGGTGCAGCGTATGCGTGAACTGGCTGTGTTGGCCATCAACGACACCTACTCAACCACCCAAAAAAGTGCGATGAGTACCGAGTTCACTGCTTTGGCTTCACAAATCACTTTCATTGCATCCAACACCCAGTGGAATGGCATGTCTTTGCTCAATGGCAGCGCTGGCAGTGCTGGCTATACCTCTATCATCACTTTTCAAGTAGGTGCCAATACCGCACAAACCATGGCGGTTACCTTGACCAGCATGGGTCTGGGCGCTTTGAGTTTGACAACTGCTGGTATTGGTGCTGCTGCCAGTGCTACAAGCGCATTGCCCGATTTAGACACAGCGCTCACAGTGATCAACACGGCACGCGCTACTTTGGGGGCTTCGATCAATCGCCTCACCCATGCGGTTGATAACCTCAGCAATGTGGCACAAAACACCACTGAATCCCGCAGCAAGATTGCTGATACGGATTACGCTCAGGCAACCAGTGATCTGGCAAGGCAGCAAATCATTCAGCAAGCAGGCACGGCCATGCTGGCACAGGCAAACCAAATGCCGAACATGGTGTTGGCCTTGCTTAGATAAGTTCGTTGAAGACTCGGCGTCTAAAAGCCCATGCTTTTCAGCATGGGCTTTTTTAATGGGCCTCTAACATGCCAAGAGTTGACAATGGGACCTCGTGAGGAAAGGACAAGTCAAGTGCGCGGCCAATGATGAGCTTGATGGCCAAGGTTTCGTAGGATTGCCCAGCGATTGCATGGTAGTGGTACATTAGTCGATCTGAAAGGACATCGCCAGCCTCTATTTCTAAGCTGGCCAATAAACAAGCTGCGCGGTCGTCCTGTAAACCTAATGCGGATTTGACCAACACCAGTGCTGTAGCCTTATCGCCAGAGGCTTGAGCAACTTTGGCAGACAAGTACATCAGGTTTGTAAAGTAACTGGGGTTCTGCGACACTTGTTGGTGTAAATGCTCAAGGGCCTTGGTGGCAGCCAACAGATCGCCCACACTTAATTCGATTTCGACCTGTTCGCAGTCCAAAGCGGGTTGATCCATTTCGTTTGCAAAAGCGCTGGCTTTTTGCAACCATTCCCACGCTATTTCTGTGCGCTTGTTTTTTCTGGCCAAGCCAGCCAAGGAAAGGCAAGCTGAGACAGCTTGTTCGTTATGGGCAGGTTCCATCAATGGATGTTGACAGGAATGGGATTGTTCTAGATACCGCCTCAAAAATTTCTCAGCCTCATCAGCGCGCCCTGCGCTTGCCATGGCCATGCCCGTGGCAAAGCACAAGGGGTCGCCCACCACAGCGTGTAATTTTGCGCACCATTGCGCAGATTCCTCTAGCCGACCTTGGCCACGCCTCATGTCCATCACTACCGCCACCAGCTTGGGCAGATAAGCCAAGCCAGACCATTCTGTACTGGGCAAGTTATCGATGAGTTTCACCACTTTCTCCAGTATCTGTTGGCCTTCTCGGGGGTGTTCATGCAGCAGGGTCGCGGCCAATTTATAGGCAGGGAAAATTTCATACGGTTGCTCTTGATGAACGCGACGCAGCAAGAGCAAGTTGCGATGGCGTTTGCGGTCCCGCTCTTCAGGCAGCGCATACCCGTGGTCTGCCAACACCACGCCAGAATCTGGCCAATAGCTTTGGCCTAGACTGAGCAAGCTTTTAGAAACGTCTTCATGCACCCGTCCCGAAAAGCGGATCTCGGGGTGGTTTCTAAACAAGCGAAGCGATTTGAAGGCAAGCTCTACCTCAGATTGACCTATGGTTGGGTCAGAGCTGGTGGTTGGAGGTCCGTACAAATCGATGGTCACCACTTGCGCCATGCAATCGCTGCGCTGCAAGGCGATTGCTAAAGCACTGGCACTGTCGCTGGCCAATATTTGATCGGCGTCAAGACTCAATATCCACGGCTGCGTGGCCGCTTCAAGGGCTGAATTGCGCGCGGCGGCAAAGTCGTCTGTCCAATCAAAGTGCAAAACCTTAGCACCCATGGCTGTTGCAATGGCCACGGTGTCGTCAGTGCTGCCAGTGTCCACCACCACGATTTCTGCAGCGATTCCTTGGACCGACGCGAGAGCCTTTGGCAAATGGAGGGACTCATTGCGCACGATCATGCAAACGCTCAAAGGCAAGATTTCGGACATGTGGCCACCCTATGTTAAGGACACGAGTAGGTAGCTTAACGCTGGCCTGCAATTTGCGTTATTTGATATGAAGCACATGTTTATAAATGCTTTTTAATTCATTTTGTACTGTTTTGTCGAAAATTTGAAGATGCAGTGGATGCATTGAGTCGGTTGAGCATCAAAATGATCGCGGGAAAAAATGGATAAATATGCAATTGACAGCCATAAATTGATTTATCACCCCAAAAGGATGGCTCAATTTTTAGACGTGCAAGACAGCTGGGAAAAGGCCAAATCAGTCTATCCCATCTACATTGAAGTCTCACCCGTGGGTGCATGCAACCACCGCTGTACCTTTTGTGCGGTTGATTACATTGGCTACAAAAGCAATATGTTGGATGCCAGTTTATTTTCTGAACGGCTTCATGAAATGGGTACGTTGGGTGTCAAAAGCATCATTTATGCAGGCGAAGGCGAGCCCCTGCTGCACAAAAAAATAAACGACATGGTGGAAGCCACCAAAGCGGCCGGCATCGATGTTTCATTCACCACCAATGCAACTGTGGTTAATGCTGAATTCATCGACAGATCATTACCTCTGACATCATGGATGAAGGTGTCTATTGGTAGAAATCGCGAATTTTCGCAATTGTGTAAGCGACTTCCTCTTCTGTAATGTGCTGATGTGCCGGTAGCGTTATAGTTTCTTCTGACTGACGCTCACACACGGGGAAGTCGCCGCGTTTGTAGCCCAAACCTCGGGCTGCGTTTTGTAAGTGAATTGGAATGGGGTAGTGAACTTTGGCTTCAATCCCTCGGCTAATCAAGAATGCCAAAAGTTCATTACGTCGCACTGCTGTCACCAAATAGAGTTGGTATACCTCACGATAGCCAACAGGCCGAGAAGGTGGCCGAATGAAAGACTCCAAGCACTTCAAGCCTGCGTCGAACAACTTGGCATTGCGAATGCGCGCTTCAACTAAGCCCTCAACCGTGTCGAGCACACGAGCGCCCACCACTGCCTGAAATGGCTGCAGCCGCTCGTTGACACCCCATATCTCCACGTGGTCACGGTCCACAAGGCCATGGTTACGATAAAGCCGTAAAAATTCAGCCAACTTATCGTCATTGGTGACAACGATGCCTCCATCACCCCACACATTAAGCGGCTTCAATGGGTGCATGCTGAAGGCATTGACCTTGCCAAATGTGCCAGCGAATTTCCCATCTATTTTTGCACCTACTGCAGGGCAAGCGTCTTCAACTACAGGTATTGCGTGGCGGTTGGCAATCTCCAATATCTTCTCGAGCTCTGGTGGGCAACCGGCCCAATGGACAGGCAAAATGGCAGTGGTCTCAGGGGTAATAGCGGCTTCGATCTTGTTCACATCAATTTGGTAACGTTCATCACAGTCCACAAATACTGGGCGGGCACCTGCAGCAACAATTGCCCCCACCGTTGCGATAAATGTATTGGCAACGGTAATTACCTCGCTACCTGGTTTCACGCCAGCGGCTTTGAGCGCCAAGGTTAGCGCACCCGTACCAGTGTTGGTACCAATGGCGTGCTTGACGCCAATATAGGTCGCAAATTTTTTCTCAAAATCCTCAACGAAAGGCCCCAAAGTGAATTCACCACTGGCAACCAGCTTGCGAAGGTCGGCAAAGTGGGCATCTACTTCAGCAAATTGTTGCTCTAGGTAGGAGTACTTAACGTGCATATCAGTAAGTCTTAGTTAGATTGATAAAAAGTGGAGATCAGTGCGGCCACGTGGTCTTGCTGGGCGTGAGAAAGCGTGGGGTACAACGGAATGCTGAGAATCTTCCCCACGTGCTCCATGGTTTTCGGGAAGTCTGCAGGACCATACCCCAACTCTTTAGCTGCAGGCTGCAAATGAATGGGGGTTGCGTAGTGGATGAGTGCTTCCACGCCGTTCGCGTTCAAATACTCTTTGAGCGCATCACGCCTCTCGGCCTTGATCACATAAGTCTGAAAAACGCAGCGTTCTCCGTGCCCTTCGTCAGGCACGCCGACATATGGGCGCAACAAGTCGTTGTAGCGCAAGGCCAGATTGCGCCTGGTAGCGGTCCAGTCGTCCAGATGGCGCAATTGAACACGCAACATGGCAGCTTGCAGTTCATCCAGGCGGCTGTTAAAGCTAAAGAAATCACATTGCTCACGATTGAGCAAGCCATGGTTCCTCAATTTGTTCAAACGGGCAATAAGGACTTCGTCATTACTTGTGACCATGCCTGCATCCCCAAAGGCATGCAGGTTTTTGAGGGGGTGCATGCTAAAGCAGGCGGCATCGCCCCAACTTCCAACCCTTTTACCATTTAACTCTGCACCAACGGCCTGGGCCGCATCTTCCAGCACAAAGAGGTCTCTCCTGCGGGCAATATCAAGAATCGCTTGCATCTCGGCTGGGCGACCGGTCAGATGCACAGGTATAACGGCACGAGTGCGTGTTGTTATGGCATCCTCCAACTGCTGTGGATCCATATTGCCGCAGTGGCAAATATCTACAAAAACGGGCGTACCTCCGGCGAGTGATATAGCGGCCGCGGAGGCTACGAAGGAATTGGGTACAGTAATAACTTCATCACCCGGCTTTATGCCTATTGCGCGCAAGACCAAGTGCAAGGCAGAGGTGCCGTTGGAAATACCAGAAGAAAATTTCGTCTGGCAATAGATAGCGAACTCTTGCTCAAAAGCTGTTACTTCAGGTCCGAGAATGTATCGCCCCGAATCCAGCACGCTTTCCACTGCACGCATGAGTTCATTTTTAATTGTTGAGGCTTCTATCGCCAAGGCAGAGTAGGGTACTGTATAGATAGACATGAGGTATATTAATCTCGAAATGTAGTTTTTATCCCATCTTTTCTAACAGCAAGGGTATAGATTGTCACCAACAGGGTTTCTAACATGCGCTGCGATCTGATAGGCGAATCAACTCTTGAATACGAACAACTTTTAGTTCTCCTAAGTCTTGTTTTTATAAATTATTGATACCAAACCTGGTAAGTACAGAGGAAGTGTGCTCTATTGTTGATTGACTTATGACTTTTATCTTTCCCTAGGAGTTTCACTTTTTATGACTGCATTATATTCAATTTTCAATCGAATTATTATTGCATAAAGGTAAATGCAATCTAACAAACGGCCCCGCTTGGGATATTACATATAGTTAGTTAATAGCCTTCGATGTGATAATGCCAGACGCGAAAAGAACACGATCCCAGACATTCCATAAATGAACTGGAGTTCGAAAATTTTTGGCTTCAGATCGCTTTAAAAATGCTAGTGCTTGCCCCTCACGGCAAGTAACTTTTTGAGTGGAATCATAACGACACCAAAAGAACGTTACCTCAATCTCGATATCGAACTCGTCTGTTTCATTTATAGAACACAGCAACCGCAGATCATTGGCATCGTAATCCGTTTCTTCTAGGAGTTCACGTTTTGCACAATCGAGCGCCGTCTCCCCATGCTCGACATGCCCGCCTGGCAGCCCCACATACCAGCACATCTTAGTCCCGGCTTTTCGTCACGATGCTGCATGAGTATTGCTCCATCTTCTCGCATCATGAGTATCGCCGCAACTCCTTCAATCAATAGGAATACCTTTTTTATTATTGAAACCTAAGTTTCATTCATTTGAATTTTCAAAGACAATATAGCCACATCAGCTGCAAGACAGACTTTTAGCAGCCAAGACCACCCAGTCTCTCTACCCATCAGCTTTCTTCACTCAAAGAAATAATCTCTACCTAAGGGTTGAGTTTTGCACCTCCATATCTTCCACCAAGGAAATCGGTCTTTATTTCAGTCACCCTTAGCAAATATAATTCTCTTAGCTGCTATTAAGGACCAGATATCTTATAAGCGGCAACATTATGTCTATCAAAAACTCTGCAGATTTTCCTAAGAAAAAACTGCCCATATGCTTTGATTTTAATGTCGTTAGGGCTTATGTCCAAAAAATCAGTAAACCCATCTAGAGTCTGCAATTCATCCTTGAAATAGTCAATAAAATCTATCTGAAATTTTTTGTTTATAGATTCAAAATTTATCTCAAGATTACATAAAAGACCAAATATTACATCTCTTATAATAAGATCCTTTGTATTCATTACGTATCCCCTCAATGTCGGGAATTCATCCATATCTAAACAAGCGTAGTACTCTTTCAATTCATATACATTTTGAACATAGTAATTTCCGAACGCGGCTGTAGAAGTTGGACCAAGACCAATCATATCTTTCGTTCTACCTGGCGTAAAGCCATTAAAAGTTCGCCATATTTTTTTTTCATTTGCAGCTAATGCTAGATCATCCGTACTTTTGGCAAAGTTATCTATGCCGACCCATGTATACCCAGCCTCTGTTAAGCTCAAAACTGCATCAATGAACATATCAGGAAGTTCGTTTTCGCCGGGTAAATCGCTTTCCTTAATTAATTTCATATGTCGTCTTAAATCCGGTAGGTGAGCATACTTAAGCAATGTAATTCGCTCTGGTGAAAACTTCTTAACCAGATCAATAGTATTCTGGAAACTCTTCCTACTTTGAAATGGCAATCCGTAAAGTAAATCAAAATTCACTCCTTTAAACAAGCTGCGAATCTCAGTTGTTAAAAGCTCGTCTATCATCTCCGGCGGCTGAACGCGATTGATTGCCTCTTGAACCTTTAGATCAAAGTCTTGGACTCCGAAGGAGATTCTCGTTACTCCCATAGATGCAAAGGACCTTAAAGATTCTCTTGTTGTAGTTCTTGGGTCGATCTCCATTGTGACCTCTTGCAGACCAGCAAAGTCTAAAATACTTTTTAGCTTCTCTAAGAGTTCATTGAATTGATCTTCGTACAAATGTGATGGAGTCCCACCACCAAAATGTATTTCAGTTATTTGTGGCTTGATATTGTTTTCCTTAAACAATGCAGCCAATAAGTCAATCTCCTTAAGTAGGTAATCTAGGAAGTATTGAATTTTTTCTCTGTTGTTTGTTACCACAATATTGCAGACGCAGTACCAACAGAGCTTTGCACAGAAGGGAATATGGATGTATAGATGAACAGGGTTGGACTTGCCTTCGCCTTGAAAATATTCAACTAGATAATTTTTATATGATTGGTTATTTATTTTCTTAAGCCATAGTCCAAGTGTTGGATAACTTGTATAGTATGGTCCAGGATCGAGCAATTTATCTTGTATTTCTGCAAGTTGATTTTCTGCTAAGTCAATCATTTAACCCTCTTTTCAAAATTTCTTTTTTTATTGCACATAACTGACACCCTCACCAGCATCTATTGGGACCATGCATCCACACATCATAGATGCTTCATCGGAAGATAATAATCTAATCATCGGAAGCAATTCTGTAGCTTGGCCCATTACCCCTCGAGGCAGCCTTTTATTTATGAACTCTTCATACTCAATTGGATTCTTCTTTAAGAACCGATCCATAGCATTTCCTGTCGATACAAAACCCCCAGGCAAAATGCCAGTTGCAATTACTTTTTTTGTTGCAAGATATTTTCCAAGGCTTCTTACATAAGCTGCTAAACCAGCTTTGACTGTGTTGTATCCAACAGAGCCAACCGCCTCCGATGATGCGATAGATCCAATATGGACTATGTTACCTGAACTATTTTTTATCATTTCTGGACATACAAGCCTATTTATTTCAGCTGGCCCGCTTAGATTCAAGGTAAATAATTTATGCAATTCAACATTGCTTAGAAGTGGATCCTTAAATCCCAAACCACCACCCGCAGCATGCACAACGACATCGATACCATTGAGAAATTCTAACGCCTTGCCAACTGCTGCTGATATAGATTTTGGCTCGTTCAGGTCTAATTTCAACCCTAAGTGCAAGTGGGGATCTACAATGCTCTCAATTATATTTTGCAAGTCTTCAATGGATCTTGACATAAGTGCTATGCGCGCACCTTTTAAGGCAAAATCAGCCGCAATCACTGCGCCAAGCCCTCGAGATGCCCCAGTAATTAGTACTTTTTTGTTTTTCAAGGACACTTATTGAGTTCCAACCGGAAAATTCAACGTTAATAGATCATTGGGATCAAGTCCAAAATCATTAAAGCGAGCCGTCCAATAGGAAGATTGCTTTAATCTTTCCCTAAGGACGCTGATTAATGTGGGTTCTACCACCCCATTGACTTTGAACTGCAAGTAACCTTGAAAATACATTGCAATAGCATTCTCTGGAGCTATAACATCTGATATATTTGTAACATACTGTAGTTTTTGAAGTTGCTTCAATGGTCTTTTCTCTAAAAAAAGCGGCCCAAAGTTCAAATGATAGTTCATGTAAGCCCAAATATGATCTAATTCAGAACGAGTTGGTATTGTATTCATATCCTTGCCCTTAAATGCATCTTTAAAGTCAGACGCAAGCAAGTCGTTGTCAGCTTCAGCTTTCTTTCTATGTTTTCCGTAAGCACCGCTGTTATATCTTATATCCCCGAAATCAATATTTGCAATATCTAAGTAGCCCTGCTCCAACATTGCATCAAAGATCGGCGTGTTCGGCAACGGCTGGAGAATAGTGACATTATACCAATCTAGGCCCATCTGCTTAGAGAGATCAATCGTATCAAATATCATTTCATATGACTCATCTGGAAAACCGAGCATCAAAAATACTCTGGCATTTATTTCTTCGTGTCTCCTTATGACTTCAGCCGCTCTGAGGAAAGTGTCTGGATTCCCAGGTTTTTTAATATCTCGCAGAATCTTGCTGTTACCCGACTCCATTCCAATATTCAGTCCGATACATCCACTTGCAGCAGCCGCCGCTATAATCTCTTCCGTACAAGAAGATGCAATCACACCATTTGTACAATCCCACGTTATATTCAAACCTTGCCGAATGATTTCATTGAAAAGTTTTAGTGTCCTTTCCGTACCTTTCAAAAAATCGTCGTCTAGCCACATTACATGATTAATGCCATATTCATACTTTAGGATCTTTAACTCATCTATAACTGATTCAATTGATCTGGATCTAACTCCAATACCATTAAAATTTCTGACGCTACAAAATGTACACTGAGCTCTACATCCTCTGTTGACTAGAGATGTTGCCAAGAGAGTGCCGGGTTTTAAGTGGGAATAAAAACTACCTATTTTTCCATTTCTCGATAGGTCATCGATCTCCATCAGATCAAGGGCAGGTATTATATTTAAATCTTCCTCACCTGGGAGCAATCTTCGATCTAATTTAAGCTGATTTCCTTTATGGTTGAGTATTATTTGACCGACCTCTTTCGAGTTTGAATTATCATTCACCGCCAATACAAAACTTTTCAATGAAAGCTCCGCCTCATAGGTAAAGAATACGTCGACATTAATGAAGTCTTCTGTAAATGTCTTTAACGTCTTTGAATCGACAAGGCAATTAGTTACATGTACACCACCTAATCCTATCGGAACTCTTGATGCAATTTCTTTTACTAGTTCAACAACCTTGATAGTTGATTTATGTGTCTGTGAAAACATACAAGATAAACCAATGAAATCAGGTTTAAAACTTGATATCTTGTCTTCTAATTCTGTTCGTATACACGCATTGAAGTTGAATTCATGCTCGCTGTTGCTGTTTTGAGATTTTTTTAAGACTAAATTGTTTAAATTTATAATTGAAACATTAATATTAATCAGTCTTAAATGGGAGGCGAGCACTCCAACCCCATATGGAGGAAAGTTCCAGTATCGTTTCCGCTTTGCCGTATTGTAATTAAACATACTTGAATCGGCGTCAGGTGGAATTATTAAAAGTATATTTTGAATCCTTCTTGACGGAAAGATCAGATTGATGTACTTGAAAAACTCTTCATCTTTATGAGTTTTTGAGAAGACTATATCTTGCATTTGAGTCCTATTTTAGGTTACGCATTGCAACTCCTACCGCTCTATTTTTAACTTCGTCTGTAGAGTTACTGTATAAGCCGAGCCACCATCGCCCACTTTTTGATTTCCAATCGACTTCGCCCTTAGGGTCTACTGTTCCGACCCCATGAAGTACCGTTGCATACCCAATTGCCAGATCACCAATATCGACAAATGGCTCCACATCAATTTCTTTACCCTCACCACTTACAACATAAAATCCACCGTGTCTATAGTGAACACCTTTTTTGCTCATAAACGCGGAAATGAATAACCGCTGATTTTCATATGGATCTGAATGTGTCTCAGACCTACCAATGCCTGGTAAATACCTTGCAACTTGAAATCGATCTACAATGCCGTCCTTTGGTGTATTTTTTTCGTATGCTGTCTCATCTAATCCGCCTAATAATTTAATTACTCTCCATCGTTTATTTATCTCCGGAATAACGCCTAGTGGGTCACCGTTCCAGTGAAACCAGTAATACGAATGTCTGACTGATTCAAAGACATACTTTTTGGCAATCTCCTCATCCTGTTGTCTGTGATAATCGGGGCACCCCTCTATCATTTTATGAAACTGTGATGGAGTACCCTGCCAAGCCTCATAAACGCTATCTAGGAGGCGCCCCATGAATTCTTTTGAGAATGCATTTTTTAATATGTAAATATCTCCATCGTAAAGCGATTCAATAGTCTTTTTTGCAATAATCTTACTTTGACTTCTAATTTGATTTTCAAAAGTCTGATATTCAATTTCGATAATTGACCTTGCTATCAAGGGCCTATTTGACTTTTTCTCTTTTAACTCCCATATGTCTTTATACATTGATGACACAAAGCTTCTCCTGAAAATGACTTAGTTAATTGAACATGCCTTTTAAGCAAAGTATGAAAATTTTCAACGCCTCACAAATCTACTGCTATTTATCCTATGTATCAAGTTAATGTGCCCGGAACATTTGACTAAGGTTGGTTCTATTCAACCAAAAAAGTTTATTTAACCCCCAACTTATATCTTTAGGAAGGTGGATTCAAGGACGAAGCGCAACGCGCTTGAGTGATTGATGAAACACCTCTGCGGGTGTTTGAAATCCAAGTCTTTTCCTCGGTCTGTTATTCAATCTGTTTTGAATCATTCTAATTTCCTCTTCTGTAACTGTAGACA
>Ga0214919_10010481_pt1 | contig 11732 bp, 7 predicted proteins | sample LL1503_MetaG_FD_177994 | JGI IMG/M metagenome (GOLD analysis project Ga0214919, IMG submission 177994) | Freshwater microbial communities from Lake Lanier, Atlanta, Georgia, United States - LL-1503 | ecosystem: Environmental > Aquatic > Freshwater > Lake | place: USA: Georgia | collected 2015-03-15
CCGGTGTGCGTAATCCAAAAGGACTGCGCGCGAAGTTACAACAACGCGCATCTAGAGCGCATCAAGAACAAATTGAGAAACCTTCCGCAAAAGATGTGTTAGAACTGGGTGAAGGGCGCTACTGAATTAGTTCTGGCCAGATCTGACGAAAGTCTTTCCTGTCTCAAAATCACGATATTTGGCCTTTCTTAAACAATTTCTCTTAAATCAGGAAAACTTCTATAATGAAAATTATAAAAAACTGACACAATATATCCCTAGATGGATCAATTCAACTAAACACTGTCGGCGTCAATTGCCACCACAGTGTCGTAGAGACCGTAATGGCGTAGCCGAGGATGCGAATCAATTCCTGTATATGCAAGTGATGAGTCTTCATAACGTCGGAATGCAAAGACTGCCTGGTTCATGTAGGTGGCATTAAATACGCCAAGTGAAACCAGGAGATCGAAGTCTTTAACTGTCAATCCTGTGACTGACTTAAATAATTCTGGTTCTAGCTTAGTGATTACGTCGTGGAGTGTGTTTTCTCTAAAGTCCGTTAGATACATAAAAGCAGGAATTCGAGTTGCAAATTTTATCAACTTTTCTTGAATTTGCTTACGTTTAGATTTGTACTCCTTTTCATCATCAGTCAATTCTCGTTTTTGATTTGGGGTTAATTTGCCCCCTTTTTTCTTTTTCGTATCTCTCACGGAGGTGCTGACATTTACAACAGTAGAAAATATGTCACTTCCGAGTGACCTAAAGCCTTCAATATTCATGACCGCTTTCATAGCTGCTTCGCTACCCATGATGCGTTTAAGCGTGTCATTGTCAACATTTACCAAAATTGCCGACTGCCACTTCCTTGCCAATAAAGTCGCCGATGTTCCTGCCATTGCAATATCGAGAATTCCACCCGCATCCACTTGCGTCATATTTGATCCGTCGTAAGCCAAAACAGGGAGAAACCTAACCAATTCCTCTACTGCAACTTCTGGGTCAGAAGTCTCTGGAGATAATCCTGCTCCATACTCAGCTATTTGACGAAGGGCTCTCGTCGGAGCAAAATCGAAAACAAAGCACGCTGGCTTTAGAATCACTTCTTCATGAGGATTGTCTCCATTGGGATTCTTAATCGACCAGGGTGACTGGACTCTAAATGCAGCTTGGAAATAAGTTACTGGGGAATTCAAATTTCTCAGCATTAGCATTGAAGACCACTGTGGGACGGTTACGCCTGTTGTAAGTTTTCCACATGACAAGGTAATCGTCTTAGTCTCAAAGCCGCTACCTATCGCTTTACGCACTGGGGGTAGAGCTTCTAAACCAATTCCTGCACCAGTGCCCGCAACAGTCAAAACACCGTAGTCATGCCAGTAAATGTTGTGCTTCTCCCTGAGTAGATTTGCCATTGCGTGACAAGCTGCAACATTTGGAAGAAACCAAAATGAATGCTGCATGTAAGGCAATAAACGCGTATCAGAATATGGAAATGGTGGGCGCTTGCCCATTTTCATCGCATCAATCTGGGAGGGCATGTAGGCCCCTCGAATAATATCCAGCCACTTTTGAACATCATCTTTATATTTAAACTGCGCAGATTTGCCCATTCCTGTTGCTTCAAAAAAAGCATTGAGATCAAACTCATCAAACTCACCTTGATTAGCAATGGCAACTATTTCATCTGGCATTTGATAGGTCAGGAGCCTCATTTCGGGGAGTGCAGCATAAGGATTCCATTTTTCTGGATGTTTCTCTGAAAACTTGGCTTTCGCCCGTTGTTCATCCGTGTAAGTCCAGTTGAAGATTTGCTCTTCGATAAACTCCCCAGTAGCGAGTGCTTTGAAGGGAGTACCAGACAAATACAGATAAGCGCGTGTACTTATAGGTAAAAAGTTGTCTTCCGAACCGCTGAGTTCAGAAAGTGCTTCATCAAAAACATCTAACTCAGCCCCGTATTCATTTGCCACTTCTTTCTTGGCCTCGATTTCATCTTCACCTTCAAAAAGTTCCTTTGCACTATCTCGCCAGGCTCCGAAGTGATACTCATCAAAGATCACTAAATCCCAGCTCGTCGCATGTACCCATTCATTCTTTGCCTTAATGGTGCCCGTAGCTTTGTCGCGACCCAGAAGGTCCTGAAATGAGCCGAAATAAACAAGTGGGTTCTTCTTATTCGCAGACGATGGGTCGCCGCCAGTGTTCTTCGAAAAATACTGCCACCCTTGGAAATCTGTGTGAGATTCCAGATCTACCTGCCATGCATCCTCCACAGCTGGCTTAAATGTAACAACCAAGATCTTCTTGGCTTCTAATTTCTTTGCTAAGTGATAGGAAGCAAAGGTTTTTCCAAATCGCATCTTTGCATTCCAGAGAAACCTGGGAGCCGACTTTTTATTCTCACTCCAGATAGAGTTAAAGTAGTCCGCTGTTTTTTTGACTGCGGCGGATTGCTCCGTGCGCAGTTTAAAGTCTGCCGTGTGTAGGCCCGTACGAGCTTCCCCAGTTTGTAACTCTCTAATGGCAACCAGCACATCATTCGATGAACATCGCATCCACTCTAACTCGACATTTTCAAAACCTTTTTGCTTGAGACGTTCTCTTACTGCACTATCTCTAAAAAATGTTCCATCCAGTTTCTCCGCTGGTTCATCTACCTCCAGAATGTAAGGAACCTGAGCAACGCCTTGAGATTGTTTAATTCGAACATTCACATCTTGAGTAGTTTGGCCAACTTTGAGGCAGCCCTCAAACTTTTTGATTTCCTTGGTCGACCAGGCATAAATTCTTAATCGAGCCTCAGATTTCTGGGGAAGCAATTCTTCAATCGTTTTGCCCAAGGTATTACTCCAAAACCTTAATCATTTTCTTTATATAAAGGATTTCTTCAGGTTCAAGTTTGTACCTGGCAAATAAAGCTTCATCAGTCCACTCCCGATCCCAAGTTAGCTTTGGTACCCACGTATAAGTAGATTTTGTTGCGTCTTGCGTGATCTTCCGCAGTGAAACGAGAAACCTGAATAGTCGAGTTTTCAAGTAGGACTCGACACTCTGAGCTTCTTTCTCGGTGCCCATATGGAAAAAAATGTAAGTTTGAGTACAAACAGAAGGGGAAGATGCAATGAACGGCTTTCCTAGAACTACATCGGGAAGTCGCTGACCGCCATCTGATCCTGCCTTAGGAATCATAACTTTCCATTTATCTACAAGATGCGCACTCTTAGTAATTTCTGAACGGTTTATATAACCAATTAGTCGTTTTCCTTGACGCCCATAGTGCAAAGGAACATCATTCTTCAATTGCTTGGCGTGGAACTCTTCAAAGTTTGAAGTCCAACCGAATTCCTTGTCCACCGATAAAATTTCCGTAATCGACTCTTCGTTATGCGACAGGATTTTGCGCAGAATAATTGATGCCTGATTTTCACGCACGAGCACGTCGAATTCAGAAAGATCTCTTGGATAGGGGCCGGATGCGGCACCATCTCGAATACTTGTTACGGAAGTTTCGCCTACATAATCCCTCTCCCAAAGAAAGAAGCAAATTCCACCTTTCACTTCTACTGATGGGAAAACTTCTTTAGACACTGGGTAGTCCGTCAAAGACTTCAGACGTTTGTCCGTCAGCATTGTTTGTCTAAAATCGGATAGTCCCAAACCTCCTGCCATCCATCTAGCAGGAATGACCATACTGAGGAAACGGGGCTCTAAGGTCTTGGCCTGTTCAACAAACTTTTGATATATCGGAACGTCTCGGGTTCCTCCGTCGGATCCGAGCTGGTATGGAGGATTACCTATAATTACGTCGAATCTCATTTTCTCTCCGAACATTTTCTCGATGGTTAAATTCAAGTTATCACTATGAATAAAGGCGTAGGCATACGACTCAAGCTCCGTAGCCCGTTCATACTCGCTCATACTCGCATTACAGAAAGAACATTTTCCTGAGACCCAATTATGCTCAATCCTCTCAAACCAGATATTTCCAGAGTTCGTTTGAAAAGTTCTTGCAATTGAGTGAATTCCATTGGCATTTTTTGAGCAGTAGATACTTCTTCGGGCCAGCAAACTAGTAAGTTCTGTAATACCGATTCCAAATACTTGCTTCGTTAATATATGGTTAATTCTCTCAGTTAAGTCTGGGATAGCTCCTGAGAGTCCCGAATTTAGCCTTTTAACGATCTCTCTCAGGTACACCCCGGATTTGGTGCAGGGATCTAGAAACCTCAAGTCACCATTAGCCCAAACATTTTCTCCTGAATTACTTTCTGCCCAAGCTGTTTCCAAAGTATCAAGCATTTGGTTGGCAAGATCGGGCGGAGTAAACACTTCGTCATTTGAGAGATTCGCTATGCATGTGATTACGTCAGGATTGTGACTTTGAAGCGCAAAGATAGCTTGGCTCATTTTGTAACATCCTCAACGCCCATTGGTGGGTGAGTCTTAGTTGGCACGAATAATTGATGTTCCTCGAATAATTCAAATAAAGTTCCATGTATTGAAGACCTTTGTGTCAGTGAATCGTATCTGAAGTCACGTCGTTGAAACTTACCCATTCCCAAATAGCCCCATTCTGGGAATTCAATTGCCTTGCCATCTGTCTTGGTTAGTGTCAGTGCATCACCTTGAATTATATTCACATTCAATACTGCTTCTCCCGCCAAGTAAAACTTATGTGTCGAATCTATGGCCAAAAAATTAGCGAAAGTCTCTAGAAGGATTACGCGACATTCTGCAACATTGTCAGCCAGAAGTTCAATTCCATAAATACACATAAGAGCAAATAATGCATGGTGTTGTTTTTCAAATTCACTTTTGCCATATTTTGACTGAACCGTTGCCAATTTTCTCGCTAGTACTGCTTTTAGAAAATTACCCGAGCCACATGCAGGTTCTAGGAAGCGTGAATCAATTCTTTCTGACTCATCTTTAACTAGGTTAAGCATGTCTTCCACCATCCAAATTGGAGTAAAAACCTCACCATGATCTGAAACTCTCTGACGAGATTTCACCAACGTCTCACCTGCAGGAGCTTCTGAACTCTGCACCACGGGAATTTTGTTCATGAATCAAAACCTAGCCAATATGGCGACAAATTAGTCATCCGAGCCATCACTATCCTCGATTTCATCTTCACCATCCTCTAAGCCAATCAATTCGCGATACTCCTCACGAAGATCTGCCATTGACTTCCTAGTCTTTTCATCAACTAGCCAAAAAGTCCATCCGTTAGTGTTTCGTTTACGAATTTGAATTCCTGCCAGAGACAGAGAATCAAAAATAATTTCCTCGCATTGAATTCGGCCATCGTCGAGAATTTGAGCCACTTTGCCAGCATGTTTGTTTTGCTTTGGATACAGCGTCTGGCCTGCAGAAACTAAACCAGCACTGATCAGATCGATGACACCTACTTTGATTTGCTTCTCGGGTTTTTCTGAGAGGATTCTAGATTTGTGACCCGCTGGAACAGGCCAAATATCGATCAAAGATTGAACAATTGTTTCGGTGCGAGACTTGATTAGATCTTCGCTCCAACCGTTACTCCCTAATTCTTGTACCTGTTTATTTATTAGGAGAACATCGTGTTTGGTCAGCTCGCCACTCTTGGAAGTCCAAGGGCCATTGGATACCGAGCTATTTAGTTTTGTTGTTAACAAAGTCAGGTTACCTATTGTCTGAAGCAGAGCTTCTCGCTCCTCCTCGGAATGACTTCCTATTGGCCAATTCGTTTGCCATCTTTGCGGCATGATGTGTTCGATTGCAAAAGTGCCACGTTTCATACGCGTGCCCGATTTGGAAGTTTCTCCACCTACCCAGCCGCGAGAATGATCTTCCAGCGCTTCTAAGATCATGCGAATACGAGATCTATAGAGGTTTCTGTAGATCTGCATCTGGGATACAAATCCAGACAGCTCGACGTCATCAGGCCAATACGAACTAACGCTGCTCTGCTCCGAGAAATATTTCTCTAATCGCGTTCCAGCATGTTCACGATCCTTGTTGACTACCTGCACCATTTCGACAACCAACTTGTTGTAGTTTTTATTGGTGGCTCGAACGAGTAGGCGACGGACCATCCAGCTTTCGATTACAGAGACTGCCTTCTCAAGCTCATCCTGCGGAACTGCCACCTCAGTTGGATCTATCAAAGTAATAAGTATCGGACGAAGTACATCCAGTTCCATTGAATTTAGACGGTAGGCGAATAACTCAACCCTGTTGATTTCTCCTTCTTTATTCTCAGAACCATCGAAGACTTCCTTGTATTTCACCGCTGCTGAATGTATTTGCTCTAAGAGCTCCAACATTGAAATTCTTGAATCGTGGTCGGCATAATTCTTAAAAGTTGAAAATATTTCGCGGTTCAGAACTTCTTCACCGATTTTTGCAATGAGCCAGTGATTGATGAATAGGGAGGAGCGCTGAAATTTTACGCGGCCGTAGTTGATCTCTTTCTCCCAGAAAGGTGTCTCGAAATCTTTCCAGAATTTGAGATAAGCATCTTCGACATCTACCTTCTTCTCGCTAAGTCGCTGAAATACGAAATTCTTGATTAAGTCCGCGGCTGTGAGTACTGCTCCGCGAGCGTTAAGGGTTTCGAAAATTTCTTGTGCATTTTCATTGACGGCGAGATCAATTACTACGATTTGCAGAAGCTCTCTGCAGCAAAGGTCCAACACTTCTGCACGTTGCTGAGCTTCATCTTCGCCATTTTCCAACAACCATTCGCGTGCGCTTTCAGAAAAGAATCGATGGGCAAGTGCCATTTTCGATTTTGAGTGCTCCAGATTTTCATAATCAACGGGAAAGGGCGCTGCTAAGACCTCGTTGAATGCAGGTCGATCTTTATTGGTTGGCCAAACTTTGAACTTGTCCTCGGGCTTGTTGCAAGAATCTTCGTCATTTTCAATTAATTTCTTGATTCTTCCTGCAGGACGTTTTGCGCCAACAGATTCAAGCTGTGCATGAATTGCATCAAACATTAGTTGAAGAGTTGTGAGTCTCTGCTGTCCATCAATAATGGTTCTCTGCTGAATCTCACCTATAGGACTCTGGACTTGCTGAACCACAACGGCTCCAAGGAAGTGGGGCTGATGTTCCACGTCTGGTTGAGCCATATACCTTTTTAGGACTCGAGTTAAATCGCGCCACATCGGTTCCCATTGCAGCTCTTTGTTCCAGACATATGGGCGCTGAAACAGAGGCACGAGCAAGCGCTGCTGAGCCCTGAATATATGTTCGGGCGTGTGCGTGTCAGTTTTCACTTGGTCAGCCTACTTTGTGCCATCTTCGGCGGATAGGTTTACGGATTAGGTCCCGATTTGGTCATTTTGGCGATTAGAGAAAGTGCCTCATCTTCAGTGAATCCACCCGTCATTAGAGATTTGTAGATCTCGTGCAGACGTACGGCGGACTCCTCTAGGGCTGACAAGCCCTCAAAACCTTGTAAATTCTCCATATATGAAAAATTAGCAGTGACCACTGACATTTCTACAAGGATTAGCTTTCGACATATCCAGGAAGCCTTCTGACCTGGTTTCGGGGGCCCCGGATTCATTGGGGGCATTCTTTAATGTCGGACGCGCCACTAAAGTCGGTGCATGGAGTTAATAGTTACTTTGGCGATCCTCTGGGGCATCTATAAATTCGCATCTATGTTGTTTTCTTCGCCCAAGAAGGAACCGATTAAGAAGAGGGCCTCGCCGAGAAAATCAACCTACTCGACCACCACGAGAACTACTTCCCCGACAAAGAAATCAACGACAAACACTTCCAAATCCACGGCACCGGCATCTACAAAACCAAAGGCATCCGCTCCGAAGAAGGCTAGTTCTACTAGTGGTAATCGAACTTACTCTGGACCCTTATTCGCACAAGCGGGGGAAAAGGGTAAGTTGTTTGGATTCGCAGCTCAGAGTGGCATCCATGAACTTGACGGCCCATTCTCGATCATCGACTTGGAAACATCAGGGTTTCATCCCCCTGGAAGCAAAATTCTTGAGATTGCAATCTTAAAGATTGATAAGGATGGAAATGAGTTAGATAGATTCGAAACTTTGATTAACCCTGAAGATGGAAACGTGGGTCGCACCGACATTCATGGCATCGAATTGAGAATGCTTAATGGGCGCCCACTTTTGATGAAGTAAGTGGAAGAATCTTAGAGTTGATTCAAGACTCCATAATCGTGGCTCACAACGCAAGATTCGAAGAAAACTTTCTCGCATCGGAATTGAATGAGGCGGGGCACGATCTCGATTTGATTCCAGCTTTAGACACACTCTGGTTGGCAAGAAATACGATCGAACTGCCGAATTACAAATTGGATACCGTCGTAAATGGTTTCAACGAACGGATAGTCGATGCACATACCGCCTTGGGTGATGTCATAGCTGTCTCAAAAATTCTGCCAGAAATGCTGAATCGAATTGGTCAGTTGTACTACCCAATTGCACATCCTCAATTACCCAGCGCCTCTGTACCGTTTAAGGCTAAGACACGTTAACAATGGCTAAAAATCTGATCCCTCGCTCCCTTGCCATAAAGAAGCGCCAGATAGAGGTAGATGTATTCAACTTCATCAGTTTACGTAGAGGCGTTAAAGAGAGAAAGGCGCGTAGCAAGTACAAGGAGCTTTTCACCTACACACTGACCAAGAAGCTAAACAAGTCTCAACAAAAAGTGGCTACTTCCTTCGCGCCCGAAACTCTTGTGGTCGCTGGAGCGGGAACGGGTAAAACTTCCGCCCTTTTAGGGCGTGCAAAATATCTAATTACAGATGAGAGAGTTAAAGGACCAGAAACACTCTTATTGGCCTTCAACAAAAAGGCTGCTGAAGAAATCGCTGAACGCGCTGAAAAGATGGATTTGGATGTGGTCAGCCGCACTTTCCATGGGTTTGCAAGACAAGTGATCATAAAGAGTGTGAATCAACTTGGAAAGGCTTCACCTTCTGATTTCAATTCAATGGAATCCCTTGAAGGTATCGCATTTAGTAATGATAAAGATCTGATTGATTTTATCGAAAAATTCTATGACCAAGGGATCGAAGAGGCTACAAAGAAGTTACTTCAGCAGTTCTTTTCTCAATTGCTCGTTCCGTACTTTCAACATGATGAATTCAAAAATATTGAAGAGTATGCACAGTTTGTTAGAAGTGGAATTCCATTAACTCTTTCTGGTGACAGAGTTAAGAGTCATGGTGAGTGGTTGATATCAAACTACCTGTTTTGCAATCAGGTTCCATACAAGTACGAGGCACCGTATGAAGAAACGAAGGGTTCAGGTTTGTGGTATCGCCCTGACTTTAGCCTTTTCCAAGGAATCTATATTGAATACTTTGGAATCGATAGAAATAATCAAACTTTACCTTGGATTGATTCAGAGAAATACGTTGAGGAAATGGTTTCTAAAGTTGAAACACATAAAGTAAATAAGACTTCTTTGATTAATCTCACGTATCAGGATCTTCTCGATGGAAAACTAATAAGTAAACTTGAGAAATACCTTCGAGATTTTGAGATACCCATTCGCCCTTTGAGTTCTTCCGCGATACTTGAGGCCGCCAATAAAGCTGGTTACACATCCAAAATTTTCCAATTAACTAAAAGATTCCTGGGCTTCTATCGTGCTAGCGATTTCAAAGATTCGGAATTGCTTTCTAAATGCAAAACGGAAAGAGAAATGGTCTTTGGCAAAATTTTCCTGTCGTTGTATGAGAAATATCTAACTGAGTTACACAAGATGAAGCAGACTGATTTTACGGGCTTAATACTTGAGGCGACAAAGATTCTCAATGCTACGAGTGACTTTCTCCCATACAAACATATTATGGTTGATGAGTTCCAGGATATTTCAAAGGATCGCTGGGCATTAATTGAAAGCCTAAAAGCTAATAACCCAACCATCGAATTTACTTTCGTAGGTGATGACTGGCAAGCCATTAATGAATTTGCTGGCAGTGATCCTGAAATCATGATCAGTCTCGGTAATTGGGAAAAAAAGCGAGAACAATTATTCTTAAGTGAAACTTTCCGCATGCCTCAAAGTCTTTGTAGATATTCAGGAGAATTTGTAATGCAGAATTCTCGACAAATTCCAAAAGAGTTGATCGCAAAGGGTGAAACTGCAAACTTTGATCAATCCTTAAACTTCTATTGGGATACAGATCCGATTACTCATGTAGATAATATTAAGAAGGTTATTAATCAGATTGGTGAGGACGCCCAAGACCCTAACAGTGAGCTATTCATAGTAGCGAGATACAACCGAACTTTGCCCAAACTCTCAGAAGTCGATGGCCTTTGGGAAGGACCAGTCTCTATTTCCACGATACATAGAGCTAAGGGATTAGAAGCTGACCATGTGATCGTCCTTGACGTAAATTCCTCAGGTGCAGGATTCCCTTCGCTGATTCAAGATGATCCGCTATTGGACTTAGTTAGAGATCAAGATTTTAGCTTTCCTAACGCGTCTGAGCGCCGAGTTTTTTACGTAGGAATTTCAAGAGCTAGAAAAGCAACGCATGTAATTTCTTCAATCAAAGCTCCTTCAACCTTCGCTCTTGAGATGCAAAAGTCTGAAAGTGGAGAACATATTGGTTTTGAAGAATCAAAGATCTCTAACTGCCCATCTTGTAAATCAGGTTGGCTCATCAAGAAAGAAAGAGTGCGAGGTCTTTCTTGCACCAACTGGCCAGTCTGTAAATTCAAAACACCACCATGTCTTATCTGCGGTGAACCGACGGAGATGGATATTGATACTCCCAGCATTTACAACTGTGAAAATCATCCAAAGGATGGCGTTAAGCGCTGCAAGAAGTGCGATCTTGGGGCTTTTGAAGTTAAGACTGGAAGAAACGGAAACTTTTTCGGGTGCCATTTATGGATGAGTACTGGATGTCGAGGATCAGAGAGTCTTTCTGAAATTTCCGATCTCAAGCCTTTGCCTAAACTTAATTCTGAATCGGGGTCCGGAGCAAACGACTTTAGTGGAAGTCGGTCAGGTAAGAGATGGACGCTCGAAGAGGATTTGCTTGCCCTATCCCTTTTCAATAGTGGAAACGATCTTGAGGAGATCGGCGATCAATTGGGACGAAAAGCCACAGCAATTCAAGGTCGATTCGTAAGGTGGATCGAAATGGCTGAACCTCGATTACAAATCCAAATATCCAAGAAGTCGGTTGAATACGAGAATCATGAAGATGAGTGGACGGAGCCTCAAAAGGTTCAACTACTCAGCCTTTGGGAGCAGACATTAAGTTTGGTGGATATAACCGAAAAACTTCAACGCCCAAAGCACCAAATCATCATTACGTTGTTCGAACTTGACCAGTTTGAGCTAAGCGATAAGCATATTAAAGCGGTTGAAGATCACTATTCACTCAAGAATTAATTGCTACTTTCTAATTTGCAGAAAGGTAATCAATATTCAAGCAATAGGTTCATCATAGAGATCTGCTGTCCTGGGGGTAAAAAATCAGGGAGGTCCAAGGTATTGTCAGGAAGGTAAGACAATTGTTAGCAGTACGGTCATCAGTAGCAGCAGTAATGTCAGGAAGGTTTACCTATTTTCCCCTTGGAAAAGGTCAAAACCCCGTCTATTATTTCTTTAAACAAGCTCAGATTGTCACTGTCCTATAACTCTTAATCAACAACTCTGATACTTAGCCAGCAGGCTATTTCTTTTTGTACCCAGCAGGACATACAGGTTTCACCGCGGTAACTTTTTTAACGCTCTTACCCTTA
>Ga0214919_10010482_pt1 | contig 11732 bp, 11 predicted proteins | sample LL1503_MetaG_FD_177994 | JGI IMG/M metagenome (GOLD analysis project Ga0214919, IMG submission 177994) | Freshwater microbial communities from Lake Lanier, Atlanta, Georgia, United States - LL-1503 | ecosystem: Environmental > Aquatic > Freshwater > Lake | place: USA: Georgia | collected...
GCTCGGTTTCTATGCCCGCGAGGGTCTGCAGGTCTCGATGGTGAAGACGGCTGGGTGGGCACTGATTCGGGATAAGGTAATCAATCGTGAATACGACGCCAGCCACATGCTGGCTCCGATGCCGATTGCGATGTCGATCGGAGTCGGATCGGCGCCGATCCCGACCAATGTCATGACCATCCAGAACATCAACGGGCAGGCGCTCACACTCGCGCTCAAACACAAGGAAAACCGTAACCCAGCGAACTGGAAAGGCTTCAAATTCGCCGTCCCGTTTGAGTTCTCCATTCATAATTTGTTGCTGCGCTACTACCTGGCAGAAGCGGGCCTCGATCCGGATCGTGACGTGCAGATCCGGGTCGTTCCTCCTGCTGAAATGGTCGCAAACCTGCGTGCAGGTAATCTCGACGGTTTTCTTGGCCCCGATCCGATCAACCAGCGCGCAGTCTTCGATGAGGTGGGCTTCATTCACCTGCTTTCTCGCGAAATCTGGGACGGCCACCCTTGCTGCTCGTTTGGCATTCCCGCGGACTTCATCGCTCAGAATCCCAACACCTTTGCGGCGCTCTATCGATCGATCCTGAAGGCGGCAGCGATGGCGCGCGACCCCAAGAACCGGCCCATCATGGCCGAAGTGTTGTCGCCGGCCAATTACCTCAATCAACCAAAATCTGTCCTCGAACAGGTCTTGATCGGCAGGTTTGCCGATGGATTGGGGAACGTCAGGAACGTGCCCGAGCGGGTCGATTACGATCCATTTCCCTGGTACTCAATGGCAGTCTGGATCATGACCCAGCTCAAGCGATGGGGCTATCTGAAGGGAGACGTTCGCTATCGCGAAATCGCCGAAAAAGTCTATTTGCTGACCGACGCCCGCCGAACCATGACCCAACTCGGCATGAACCCACCAAAGGAAAGCTATCGCAAGATTTTCGTGATGGGACGGGAGTTCGATCCAGCCAAACCGGATGCCTATGTTGAGAGCTTCGCGATCAAGAAAGCCGCGGCCTGAAGCACATGGCAACCATGGCTTCGAGGAGTCTTTCGCGCACTGATCGCTGGACAGCCGCTGTCCTGTCGGTTTGCCTGTTCGCGCTATTCATCGCGGTTTGGCAACTCGCCACAAGCCCGTCGATCTCGACTGCAGGGGCATCGCCGGGTCTGAGCCCTGGTTCTGACACCGGTATTGCCGTTGCGAACGACAAGAGCTCGGGGAGCCCAAGCGCGGAAGATGCCGAATATGCGAAATTGATGGGTAAACCTGTTGTCGGTGCCGACTCGGGAGCGTTGAGCGCTGGTGAGGCCAAGGCGTCCAGTGGCTTTCCGAGACCGGGCGAGGTTGGCAGGGCGTTTCTGCTCCATCTGAGCGATCCCTTCTATGACCGGGGCCCAAACGACAAGGGCATCGGGATCCAGATCGCGCATTCGCTGGGCCGTGTTGCACTGGGGTTCGGCCTCGCGCTCGCGTTGGCCGTACCGCTTGGCTTTGCCATCGGGATGTCGCCGCTGATGTTGCGCACACTGGATCCGTTCATCCAGATCCTGAAGCCGATTTCACCGCTCGCCTGGATGCCCATCGCGCTTTACACCCTGAAGGACTCAACAATCTCCGGCGTGTTCGTGATCTTTGTTTGTTCGATCTGGCCGATGTTGATCAATACCGCCTTTGGCGTCGCCTCGGTTCGACGCGATTGGCTGGCGGTTGCGGCAACCCTCGAAGTACGACCCTTACGTCGCGCACTCGAAGTCATCCTACCGGCAGCGGCCCCCACCATTGTGACCGGGATGCGGATCTCGATGGGGATCGCCTGGTTAGTGATCGTCGCTGCCGAGATGCTCGTGGGTGGAACGGGAATTGGGTATTTTGTCTGGAACGAATGGAATAATCTTGCGCTCCCTAATGTCATTTTTGCAGTCACGATGATCGGGTTTGTCGGGATGATTCTGGATCATCTGTTTGGCCGTCTGCAACGCTGGGTGACGTGGGTCGAATGAGCTTGCCGTTTCTGCGCGTTGAAGGCTTGATGAAGCGCTATCCGGGGCATTCCGGGAAGCTGGTGCAGCCCGTTTTTGAGGGGCTCAGTTTCGACATTGAACGCGGCCGGTTTGTCTGCATCATCGGACATTCAGGGTGCGGCAAGACCACGATTCTGAATGTGCTGGCTGGCCTCGAGGTGCCAACGGCAGGGCATGTGTTCATGGCGGGGCGCGAGCTGGGCGGCCCATCACTGGATCGAGGCGTTGTCTTTCAAAGCCACGCGCTCATGCCCTGGCTGACGGTCCGGGGAAATGTCAGCTTTGCGGTTCGATCGCGCCATCCGGACTGGAGTCGCCCGCGTGTCGATGCCCATGTCGAGCACTATGTTGCGATGGTCGGACTCTCATCGGCGCTCGATCTGAAACCGGCACAGTTATCGGGCGGGATGCGTCAACGTGTCGGGATCGCACGAGCGTTTGCCATCGAACCGAAGATGCTCTTGCTCGATGAGCCTTTTGGTGCATTGGATGCACTGACTCGGGGCACCATTCAGGACGAACTGCGCGCGATTGTCCGGGCAACTGCGCAGACCGTTTTCATGATCACACATGATGTCGACGAGGCCATCCTCCTGGCTGACGAAGTTCTGTTGATGAGTAACGGACCTTGTGCTCGTATCGCTGAAATTGTCGACATCACGTTGCCGGCAGATCGCAAACGGGAGTCCATGCATCATGATCCCCAGTACTACCGGATCCGCAATCACCTGGTCGATTTTCTCGTCCGTCGTTCGAAAGAACTGTCCACGCCCGGCGCAGCGCAGTTCGTTCCGGCCGGCTGGCGACCACCCCGGGTGCAGCCTGGACTCGACCCGAATCCGTCAAATCCACCGGCTCTCAACCCTTCCTTCGCACTCGATCCTGCAGGATCGCATTCCAATTCCAACCCGGAGTCCGTATGAATCGTCATGATGTCACTGAGATGATTGTTGCAGCCAAGATCGAAAAAGGACTCAGCTGGGTCACGGTGGCCGAGGCGGTGGGTGCCAGCAAAGAGTGGGTCACAGCAGGCTGTCTGGGTCAAATGACCTTCACCGCCGAACAGGCCGCGGTCGTGGGGGGGCTCTTTGATCTGCCGCCGATGGCGGTCAAGCTGCTCCAGGTGGTTCCCTACAAGGGTTCCCTGCCCAGTCAGGTACCCACCGACCCCCTGATCTATCGTCTTTACGAAATTGTCAGTGTCTACGGGACGACGATCAAATCGTTGATTCATGAAGAGTTTGGCGACGGCATCATGAGCGCGATCGACTTCTCGATGGACATCACACGCGAGCCCGATCCCAAGGGCGATCGCGTCCACATGGTCTTGAGTGGCAAATTTCTTCCCTACAAGACGTACTGAGTCTTCAGGTCGGACTGGTCGGGGTTGCTCGTTGTTGCCTGGCCCGGTAAAGGGCGTCCAGCGTGATCTTCCTGACTTCGAGTTTGCTCTGCTCGACATGAGCGCGCAGCAGACGTTTCGCCTCATCCTTGCGGCGATTGAGGATGGCACGCAGGATCCGACCGTGTTCATCATAAGTCGCTTCAATGCGGTTGGGTTTCGTGAAATCCAGCCTTCGGATGAGGCGAATACGATCCGTAATGTCCTGATGCACCCGGGAGATTTCGCGGTTACCCCCAGCCGCCACCAGGCTGGCGTGGAAGGCTTCATCCAGTTGCCCGACGGGGGCAACCTCGGTTAGACGCTGTTCGACCGGCACCAGCCAGGTGGCATTCAGCGAATCCAGGATGGTCAGGTCCGGAGACTCCACCAGACGACCAATCGCATCAGTTTCCAGCAGGATGCGCAGGTCATAGAGTTCGTCCATGGTGTCGAAATCGATGGGCGTGACAAACCAGCCCATTTTGGGATACACCTGCAGCAACCCTTGACCTGCAAGTCGTTGTAGCGCCTGGCGCAGCGGTGTGCGGCTCACGTTGAGCCGGTTGGTGAGGTCTGATTCTGAGAACCGTTCCCCAGGGATCAGCTCAAAATCAAAGATCATTCGCTTGACGGCTTCGAATGTCTGGTCGGCGAGTGAGACTGGGGCTTCCGCGTCACTCATGCCGAGAGGGCCTCCAGGAGGGATTGAGCGGTGCAGGTCCAACCGACGATGGCGCCTTGCGCCGTGATCATGGCAAGGGTGGCGGCCTTGAATTCCGGGAAATAGCTCGCGGTTGCGTCTTCAATCAAAAGGCAGTCGTAGCCACGGTCATTGGCCTCGCGCATCGTTGTCTGAACGCAAACCTCGGTCGTCACTCCCATCAGAATGAGCTGCGTGATGCCAAGTTCCTGCAACCGTGGATGCAGATCGGTCGCATGGAATGCGCCTTTGCCGGGCTTATCGATGACGACTTCGTCGGCTCGTGGCGTCAGTTGCGCGACGATCTGATTACCCGGCTCCCCGCGTATCAGGATGCGCCCCATGGGGCCCGCGTCTCCAATACGAAGTCTGGGAGCGCCCCGGTGTAATTTTGTCGGGGGACAGTCGCTCAGGTCGGCCAGGTGCGACTCACGCGTGTGAAAGACAGGAGCACCGATCGAGCGCCATCGGTCCAACACGTTTGCAACCGTGGGAATGATCGCCTGCAGGGGCTCGACCTGATTGCCCAGCGTTTCACCAAACCCCCCGGGCTCGACGAAATCGCGCTGCATATCGATGATCAGCAAGGCCGCATGAGCGCGAACGAGTTCGAAGCTGAAGGGGCTGGCGCTGACGGGTGTCATCACAGGAGTTCCTGTCGTCTGAAATCGCTTGTAGGCAAGGGATGTGCCTTCAAACCGGCCATGTGGGCCCCGATGGTCTGTCGATTGGCGCTGGCGGCATCGGTCTCATGCACGATGCGGCCCCCACTGATGACGGCCAGGCGGTCGGCCAGTTCAAGCAATTCGTCCAGATCTTCGCTGATCAGCAGGACTGCCGTACCCCGGTCACGGGCCGCCTGTAATCGGAGGTGAACCTCGGCGGTCGCCGCGAAGTCCAGTCCAAAGGTCGGATTGCTGACCAGTAACAGGCGCGCATCGCCCGAAAGTTCCCGCGCAAGCACGGCGCGCTGAACATTACCCCCTGAGAGCGCGCGGACCGAAGCATCCGGACCCGGGGTCTTGATGCCGTATTCGTCGATCCAGCGCGAGGCCGTCTGACGCAACCGGCCCCAGCGAATAAAGCCTGCCCTGGCATTGGGAGATTCGTCAAAGTCACGCAACGACATATTTTGTGTGACGGTCATGCCCGGAACACAGGCGCTCTGCAATGGCTCTTCGGGCAGGCTGCGAACACGTAATACCCGGTTTTGAACGCGGGTCCCGCTGAACGGTTTGCCGTCAACGCAGACTTGACCGGCAAGAATCTTGCGCTGACCGGTCAATCCCTGAAGAAGCTCTTTCTGTCCATTACCCGAGACACCGGCGATGCCGAGGATCTCGCCTGGGCGCAAGTCCAGGCCGAGCCCGTTGATCGCGAGATCCCCCCGATCTCCCATGACCTTGAGATCTCTCACGGTCAGGACCGGGTTGCCACGAGGCTTGCTGGCTGAATGGCTGGTACCCATGGGGGGGGGCAGGGTTCCATCTACGCCGGTCCCTCGCAGTTGCACCGCAGCGTCGCCGACCATCGCCTTGGCCAGTTCGTCATGGGTGACCTGGTTGACCGGTTTGCTCAGCACCAACCGACCTCGGCGCAAGACCGACACATCGTCTGCATACGCACTGACTTCATGAAACTTGTGCGTGATCAGGATGATCGAACAATCGCCGGCATGCGCGCGCACTCGCAGCGCTCCGAGGACTTCTTCGGCCTCTTGCGGCGTCAGGACCGAGGTCGGTTCGTCGAGGATGAGGAGTCGGGGCCGTAGCAGGATCTGCTTCAGAATTTCGAGTTTCTGTTTTTGTCCTGCCGCCAGGTCGCTCGGCATCGCGTCCAGATCGATTGAGAACGGCGCCGCCTTCATGAAGGCTTCGAGTTCGCGGTGCGCCGTTTTCCAGTTCACGATGGCGGGGATATCACCGCGGGCCAGCAACAGGTTCTCGGCAATACTCATCCCGGGAACTACGGTGAAATGCTGGTAGACCATGCCGATACCAGCGAGGCGGGCCGCGCTGGGAGAGTCGATTTGACGCTCCCGTTGGTCAAGGATCAGTGATCCCTCGTCGCTTCGATGGTAGCCGACGACACATTTGACGAAGGTGCTTTTACCGGCCCCATTCTCGCCCAGCAGCGCGTGTACGGTACCGGGCCGAACCCGCAGGGAGACCCGATCAAGCGCCGTGAATCCCCCAAATCGCTTGGTGAGTTGGATGCTTTCGAGTTCGAGTGCGTTCATGCAATCGCTCAGGTTGGGGTTCCGCTCAGAGACTGTCGAGCGTGGTGAGGACGGCCGATGAGTCCGCGACCGCGCCGAACACGCCACCCTGCATCTTGATCATCTGAATCGCCGCGAGGTGATTGCCATGGTCGGTGGCACCGGTGCAATCTGAGAGCATGAGACATTCAAAACCGCGGTCGTTGGCTTCGCGCATGGTGGTGTGCACGCAGACATCGGTCGTAATCCCGGTCAGAATCAGATTGCGAATACCGCGGTTACGCAGAATGAGTTCGAGATCGGTCGCGCAAAAGGAGCCTTTTCCAGGTTTGTCGATGATGATCTCGTGGGCGAGCGGCGCCAGTTCGGGGATGATTTCCCAGCCGGGCTCGCCGCGCACCAGGATGCGCCCGCAGGGGCCTGCATCGCCGATCCCCGCGCCGATGCGCTGGGAGCGCCAACGTTTGTTGGCGGGCAGATCCGAGAGATCGGGTCGATGTCCTTCGCGCGTGTGGATGATCTGCAGTCCCTTGGATCGTGCCGCACCGAGCAGACGCCGAATCGGTTCGATCGGAGCGCGGGTGAGCGACAGGTCATAGCCCATCTCGTCGACATAGCCCCCGACGCCGCAGAAATCGGTCTGCATGTCGATGATGACGAGCGCGGTGTTCTCGGGCACCAGATGCCCGTCATAGGGCCAGGGATACGGATCGGCATCAACGATGCGCTGCAGGGTGTCAGAGGGCGTATTCGAATCGGTCATGGGTCGACGCTCCATCGCGGGCGGTTCGTTCAGGATGACAGCAGCTCAGGATTCCAGAAGATTGGGCTCTTCACCGCCGAATCGCCGGGTCGGACTCGGGAAACCGCAGGATTGTCCGTCCTTGTGCACGACCTCTTCCTCCCATGGCAAACGGAACTGCCCGCTGACCATGTCGCGCATGAAGGTGTACGGGCAGTCCTGCGCACCGCCTTGTACGGCCACATAGCCTCGATGCCAGAGCTGATAAATATTATTTTCCACACCCCAGTGCAGACGCGCTTCGCGAATCAGGTCAGGGCGGACTTCAGCGCAAATGATCTCGTCCGCGCGGCCACCACCTTGCGTGATGACGGTGCCTTCGTGATCGCAGAACATCGCTTCGCCCATCGAATCGAAGGTTCCATCGCTGCCGCACAGGCAGACGCTGGCCGTGGCCATGAGATTCTGGAAGGCATTGGCCTGATTGGTGATCTGCCAGGCGTGTCGAATCGGCGCGGTGTAGCCTGCCGTACGGATCATCAGTTCAGCGCCCTTGTAGGCGCATTCACGCGCCATCTCGGGGAACATCCCGTCGTGGCAGATGATCAGGCCGATCTTCAAGCCCTTGGGACCCTCAATCACCGGTATGCCCATGTTGCCTGGTTCCCAGGGTTCGACCGGTATCCAGGGGTGGTACTTGCGGTAGTACAGGCGCAGTTCACCCAGGTCATCGATGATCAGACCGGTGTTATACGGATTGCCGTGGGGATTCTTTTCCATGATTGAAAAGCAGCCCCAGATGCGGTGCGCAATGCAGGCCTTTCGGAAGGCTTCAACTTCCGGCCCGTCGAGGCTCACCATCAATTCTTCGGCGGTGCTCATCGACAATCCGTGCAGCGCGTATTCCGGAAACACCACCAGATCCATGGTCGGGTAACTGCGGCGCGCTTTGCCGACCATCTCCACGATCCGGGCCGTCTGAGCGCTGAGTTGGGCGGGTGTTTCCACGACCGGCAACTGCAGTTGCACCATCCCGAGGACCACGCCCGCAGGGGATTTATTGAGTCCACTCAAGCCATTCATACCAGTTCCTTTTCAGAGGGGCGATCGGATGGGGCGTCTTCGCAGTGCAGTTGGCCCACCAGCGCCTCAGATAGCGGTCTCATGTGGGTACGCCCAGTTCAGAGGGTGCGCCGCGGATCACGCGTTGGGGCGCGCACGTGATGATCAGGATGAGTAAGGTCAGCACGTACGGCATTGCATTGAACAGGTAGTAATAGCCCGTGATGCCGACCGACTGCAGGGCTGGCCCCAGGGCACCGGCGCCACCAAAGAGCAGCGCAGCCCAGAGGCATGCGGTTGGTTTCCAACGCGCGAAGATCACCAGCGCGACCGCAATCAGGCCCTGACCGCTCGACAAGCCTTCATTCCAGCTTCCGGGGTAATACAAGGAGAGCGAAGCGCCTCCCAGGCCCGCAATCGCGCCCCCTGCGGTGGTCGCCAGGATCCGAACCCGTGCGACCGAGGTGCCGAGTGTGCGGGCCGCATCAGCAGAGTCACCCACCATTCGAACAATCAGCCCCCAGCGCGTATTTGCCAGTGCCCAATCCATGGCAACGGCCAGTACGACCCCGATCGGGAAGAGGGCGTTCAGATTGAGGGCGGCACGAACCTGGGGCGAATCGCTCCAGGCACCCAATGGAATCGAGGCGATGATCGGTGCCTGCGGTTGAATCAAGGGCTTGCCCAGATAGAATGCCAGACCGATACCCAGCAGCATGACGGCGATTCCCATCGCGATGTCGTTGACGCCCCGCATCGAACAGGCCAGCCCATGCAGAAGGGCAAGCAGGGCGCCACTGCAGGCGCCGGCCAACACACCGAGCCAAGCTGAACCCGACAGGTAGGAGACGCCAAAGGCGGTCATTGCCGAGAGGACCAGAACGCCCTCGAGGCCAAGATTGATCCGACCGGATTTCTCGGTCAGGCACTCACCCAGACTGACAAAGAGAAAGGGGGTGCCAACTCGAATCGCCCCTCCCAGTACAGCAAGGGCCAAGGCACTCAGGGTTTCCCAGGTCATGGCTGGCGCTTCACTGGTCAGAGTCCATCAGGATGCACCCTGCGGTACAACGGACGGATTCGCGCCCCAGCGGAGTTTGCCTCGCGCCGCTTCGACCGCCAGAATCAGCACGAAGGCAAAGCCGAGAAGAACCTGGACCGAAGCATCCGGCAGGCCCAGGCGCCGCTGCAGCAGGCTCCCTGCGGCGCCAAATCCCCCCATCAGGATTGCCACCGGAATGATGGCCAGCGGTTGATGCCGCGCCACGAAACTCACCAGGATTCCGGTGTAGCCAAGCCCCGCAATGACCGAAGCATTCGCTGCCGTATGGACGGCTGCGATCTCAAGCCCTCCGGCCAGCCCCGCGGCAGCCCCCCCGAATGCGCAGGCCCAGATGATCAACTGGTTCGTCGGCAAACCGACCAGTCCAGCCGCGCGTGGATTGCCCCCGACGATGCGCGTGGCAAATCCATGGGTGGTCAACGACAGCCAGAGTGCTGCGATCAGGCACGCAAGACACCCCCAGAACAACCCCCAATGGACGTCGAACTGCGCAATTGAACCAATTTGCAGACCTGGATCCAGTGGGAACGTGGAGGGTTTATTCAGGCTCGCTGGGTCTCGCATGGGTCCTTCGACGAGATGCTTGAACCCATTGATGGCGACATAGGCCAGCAGCAAGCTGCTGATCGTTTCATTGACCCCGCGAAACTGGCGCAAGGCACCAGCCAGAGCCACCCAGAGACCGCCCGCTGTGGCTGCCGCGATCAGCAGCCACGCCGATCCAATCCAATTCGCTGGTAGCGTGACCCCATAGGGCAGGCCCGCGCAGGCGAGTGCGCCGATGACAAGAGCTCCCTCACCACCGATGATGGTTAGGCCCGCACGCGCAGGGATGGCAACGCACAGTGCAGTCAGCATGAGTGGTGCGGCACGTTGCAGCGAATTCTGGATCGAAAACGCATCGCCGAATGCGCCGACCAGAAGCAAGCGCCAGGCGTCGATCGGGTTGTGCCCGCCAAGCGCGACGAATCCCCCAAAGAGCAGCAGAGCTCCGACAAGGGAGAGGGCGGGCAGAAGCACTGCTTCGCCACGCGCCTCTCTGCCCCCTGGGACTGCGCCATGCATGGTCGGTCGACCCGGTGACCCCGCTTGATCTCAGATCTTGCCGATCACCCCTTCGATGAGGTAATTCATCGATTCGAGTTCGATCGCGGTCTGTTTGTAGGTGGTTCCCTTCGGAATCACGACCTTGCCCGTGTTGTCTTTCAGTTCGCCACTGAAGATGTCAAATTCACCCTTGATCATCTTCGCTTTTACGGCGTCCGCCTGCGTTTTGGCGGCAGCGGTGACCATCGAACCGTAGGGTGAGGATTTGACGAAGCCATCCTTTAAACCGCCACGGACAAAGTTCGGATGTGGCTTGCCGGTCCGGGCTGCATCGACAATCGTGTTGACCGCGGTGATCCAGTTCCATTCAGCGCCGGTCAGGTAGGCCTGGGGAGCCAGTTTTGACTGATCTGCGTGGTAACCACACACAAACTTGCCCCGACGCGCTGCGGTTTCCACCACCACTTTGGGGGCGTCGACGTGCATCGTGAAGACATCGATTCCCTGATCCGCGAGGCTGTTGGTGGCTTCAGCTTCCTTGACGGGCAGGGACCAGTCTCCGGTAAAGATAACGGTCGTTGTGATTTTCGGATCGACCGATTTGGCACCCAGGGTGAACGCATTGATGTTGCGCAGGACCTGCGGGATCGGTTTGGCTGCAACAAAACCGATCTTCTTGCTCTTGCTCATGTGGCCCGCGATCACACCATTGAGGTACTGGCCTTCATCGATATAGCCAAAGTAACTTCCGGCATTGGCCGGATGCTTGCCCTGGGTCCAGAGGCCACCGCAATGCGCAAAGCGGACATTGGGATTTTTGGCGGCGATCGCCAGGATGTGCGGGTCGAAATAGCCAAAGGAGGTCGGGAACAGCAGGGTTGCACCGTCCTGCGAAATCATGCCCTGCATGCTTTTTTGAACGGCCTGAGTCTCGGGAACGTTCTCTTCTTCAACCACCTTGATGCCGGGCACTTTCTTCAGAGCCGCAGCAGATTCGGCGTGTGCCTGGTTGTAACCATAGTCGTCACGGGGTCCGACGTAGATGATCCCAACGGTCAAGGGGGCCTGGGCAAACGAGGCGATCGGCAAGCTACCAGCAGCAACACTGGCACCTAAGGCGCCTGTTCCGAGAAGCCATTGCCGTCGGTTCCAAAGATCTGATTGCATGAGAGTTCCTTGTTGAAGTCACGGAAGCATTTGAAGAGCCTTGACCTCGGTGGGCTCCTCAAGTTGCCCAGCCTTGTATTCAAGACGAAATCCCAGATGCAATTTATGCGCCAATTTGTTTCAACCAGATCATTGGAGATTTTGCCTCTCGTTGGTGCGCCAGCGTTCGACGCTTGCCCTGTCGAAGTGCGTCATGCCCTTCGACAGAAGCAATCGATGCGAACCTCAGGACGCCGGCACTGTAAGCAGGCTGACATGGGCGCTGACCACTCGCCATCCTTCGGGCGTGCGCATCCAGGTCTGACTTTGACGCCCGCTCTTGGCGCTGCCCTC
>Ga0214919_10010483_pt1 | contig 11732 bp, 8 predicted proteins | sample LL1503_MetaG_FD_177994 | JGI IMG/M metagenome (GOLD analysis project Ga0214919, IMG submission 177994) | Freshwater microbial communities from Lake Lanier, Atlanta, Georgia, United States - LL-1503 | ecosystem: Environmental > Aquatic > Freshwater > Lake | place: USA: Georgia | collected 2015-03-15
CGCCCGACATTGGCCTCATTACCGAAGCCAATACGGCCACCACCCTCACCAGCAACGTAGCCGGCGACAACATCTTGATCTTGCGAAACGCCTACTACGCAGATGCAGCCGCTTTGAGTTCAAGTACCCTGCTGTTTGCAGCTTCGTTCAATGCTGCGGGCAAGGTGGTCTTTATTTATGCCAGCTCGGCCACGGCAGATGCGCGCATGGCCATTGCCACCATTTCCGATCCAGGCGTGGTATCGGCCGCAGTTGACGTTGCTGTGTTGGTTGGCATTACCGTTACAGAAGCTGCCACTGGATTTGCAACCACCAACTTCAGTTTGTAGTTGGCAGCAGCTCCCTGGCTTTCACTTCCCATTCTTCGATATCGGGATTGACAGCAGGGGGGCTTGGTTGTTCAGGCCAAGGGCCTGCACCCACGCGCATGTAAACATAGATGTCTGTCCATGCCACTATTTTGGCAGGCAGCACTTTGAGCAGCACCAAGCCTGGGTGGTCTAATTTGAAAGTGGTGGTGGTCACCAAGCACCCCTCGGGTGCTTCGTTGGCCAGCTTGTGAGCCAGCTTGTGAATGAAGGAGCCAAAGCAAGTGCTGTACATGAACACCAAGTTGGCCTGACTGACATCGCAGGTGAACATGTCGCCCATCTGAAAAATGGTTCGCGTTGGCAAGTTCAGCAAATGCAACAAGCGCATGTCTGAAGTCCAAGGCAGCTCAATCGGATCTGCTGCCGTGACAGGCACTGTGAGTTGATGCAGAGATTCTTGGGTTTGCTTGAGCAAGCTGGCAAAACGCTCGCACGCCATGCGATGGCGGTAAGGCACAATTTCGATGCCCTTGCACGTTGCAAAGGGAAAGTGCAAGCCTGCGGTCATGACCACTTTGCCCAGGCCACTGCCCAAATCTACAAAGTTGCCTCCTGGCTTTAAGAATGGCCCAATGGCGGCAAAGTATTTGAGGAGTTCTTCGCCCGTTAGCTCGCCATAGACCAAACTGCCATCGTCCACAATCCACTGGTGCAGTTGCTCGTCTGACACGTCTTTCAAGTCTAAGGCTTTGAAATTGGGGTCTGCCAACTCTTCTGTCGTTGGCAGCAAGCCTTGCGTTTGAATGCCTGGAGGCAACACACCAATGATCACATCGACATGGGCCTTCAGCCGCTCTATCAATTCTTCATGGCGCTGCGGGTTCACAAAGCACTCTTTGAGCGCCAAGCCGATGCTTAAAAAATCGGCATACGCCAAGCTGCCACTTTCCTTGATCTTTTCTCTTGCGTGATATTGCCCACCTTCTATGCTGAGCAGCATGGCATCCCGAATTTCTTTGACAGAGTTCATGGCATCAAATGATCTACTGGGTTTGAAAAACTAAGTTAAAGACAACATCGAACTGCGGCATTTCTATTGGATTTTCAAAATACCCAACTTCAAGAACCAAGCCAAAGTTCTAAACACAAAAGGCTTTCTTGCGTCGTCTATGTGCGTGACAAATTCTAAAGCTGCTTGAGGCCCATTGGATGCTTGCTTTAAGACAGCTGCAATTTCGGCATCGCTGGGCTGCACCCATTTGGCAAAACTGACCATGGCCATGCCTTGGTAAGTTTGAATACGCGCAGTGGCAGCCTCTAGGCTGACATCGGCCAAGCACAAAACCGTGCTGGCAGTTAGCGCCTGCGTGGGGTAATTGGCAAATGCATAGAAGGGGTCCATGCGGGCAGGCCATGGGTGTACCAACTTGGCAGGTGGTGTGCTTGTACTTTGTAAAGCAGCCAATCGAACACTTTCTTGTTCGGCCCACAAGGCCTCGTACTGTGCAATGATCACTTTCCAGTCGTACACCTCTTGTGCGCGTTGGCGGCCTGCTGCCCCCATGCTTTGGCGCAAACTGGATGATTCAAACAATTTAACAAACGCATTGGCTGCTTGGTCAATGTCAACCGACACCAAACTGCAAGTGTGGCCGCAGTACATGTCGTAAGTGTCAATTTCTAATGCATGCCGCAAAGCCAAGTCTGTGGCCAAGCCCGCCTCGGGCATGGTGGTGTTAATGCGAAAGCCATCGACATCATGGCGCACGGTGTCTTTGTAGCCATCCCAGTCGCTGACCACCACAGGCAAGCCTGCGGCCATGGCTTCAATGGGCACAATGCCAAAGGTTTCTTGAATGTTGTCAGACAAAGAACAAAAAACATCGGCACCGGCCCATGCGGTTTCTCGGTCTTCTGCCTTGCGGCCATCTAAAGTGATCACCTCGACATCGGGGCAGGCCTGCAAGGCTGCGTCACGGTAGGCTTTTTCAATGAACTCATTAGCATGCCAACCGCACTCGACCAATTTGATTTTTTTGCCAGCAGTTTTAAGCTTTTGCGCGGCCATTTGCAAGGCTTGGTACATGGCCAAAGGATGGGCCTTGGCATGAAAAGACAAGCGCCCCATGAACAGCACCACTAGGGTGTTGTCCTTGGCTTTGAGTTTTTGGCGCGCTGCGTTTTTTTGCGCATCAGTAAACACAAAATCTTGCGTGTGAATGCCCAGCGGAATAACTGGCAGCATGGGCAATACCAACTTGCCAATGCCCAAACGCTCTTGCAGCATATTGACTTGGGCTTGTAAGAGTTTGCTGACGTTGTCTTTCACAGCGGTGCTGGTGCAAATAACAGCATCCCAGGGTTGCACGGGTGCCGTAATGAGCTCACTGATGGCATCCATGGCGCCAGCAGAAGAAGTGGTGTGCGTAATGCCACACAAACTCCATGCCGCGTGCGAGCCTGAGGCCACACTGCGGTGAAACGCATGCTGCCCAATGCCGGGGCCTGGGTAATACACCATACCCGCTTGTGACAAGGCGCTTAAATTTTGCGGGGTCACTGCATTCACCGGTTCTGTTCGGCCTTGCGCTTTGACTTGCGCCGCAAAGTGTTGCCCGTGCTCGGGCTTTTGCACCTGCGCCCAAAAAGCTGTGGTCTTGCTGTAACTTAAAAAACCACGCAAGAACGATTCACCCGCTGCATTTCTGCCCATCAGCTTAGGACCGCTGGTGGTGTATGCCTCTGGGTGATAGTAAATAACAGTTTTCATAGCCTTATTATTACCATAAATGCGGCTAGGACTTTGTTAAATAAACTTTACTGGACTAGCAAGGCAGCGTTCACTTGGTCGACAGATGAAACCGCATCCTCTCCAGCCAATGCAGACAACCTGATTTTGGACATCAGATAAACAAATCTTGCTTGCGCCAAATCGCGAAGGGCAAGGGTATATTGTTGTTGTGCATTAAGCACATCTAGTTGCGTGCGTGCACCTGCTTTCAAAGACATTTGGGTGGACCTCATCATTTGCTCTGCAGACCGAACCGCTTGCTCCAAAGCGCGAACTCTTAGCACGCCTTCTGTCATTCCACGAAATTCTTTGTGAACACGGACACCTAAGTCTCGTCGCAATGCTTCTAGAGTTTCCTCAGCCCTTACTTTTTCAGCCACTGCCTGGCGAATTGTGGAGTTGACATAACCGCCAGAATACAAAGGGATGGACAGTTGGATGCCAACTGATTTAGTTTCATACCTAGAGTTGATGCGTGTGATGTTTTCGCTGCCACTGTTAGACCACTGGGCAACTGCGTCCAAAGTTGGCAAATGACCAGCCTGCGCTTTACTAACCTCTCGTTTACTTGCTTCCAATCTGGCTTGGAGTGATCTAATTTCAGGGCTCGCTTCTTCAGCTTTTTGTGTCCACATGTTGACATTTGCTGGCTCAGGCAATGCCAATTTCAAAGCACCAACATTCAAGGCCGCCAATTTAGTCACAGGCTGATTGATCAACAGTTGCAACTGGCGCTTGGTCAAATCTTGATTTTGCCTTGCCTCTAATTCTTGCGCAGTTGCCATGTCCAAACGAGATCTTGCGTCATCTATGTCTGTCCTCGTGCCAGAGCCGGCAACAATGGCCTTTTGGGCCGCATCTAACATTGCAGAGAATGTTGTCTTTTGGGCCAAAACGAGTTCCAGCTGTTCATCTGCCAGCAATGCCTCAAAATAAGCGCCAGCAACTCGCACCACTAAACTTTGCAAATCTCTTTCTAAATTTGCCTCAGCTTCTTCAACAATTGACTTGGCTTGTTCAAACTGCAACCAGCGTTGCATGTTCACAATTGGCTGACGCAATTGTATTGAGCGATTGTCACTGAAATATTGATCAGTGGTCGTTACGGGCGTTCCCAGTAGATTAGGTGAAGTACTTGAAAGATTGTTGTCATTTCTACTTGCACTTGCAGAAATTTGAGGCATCAAACCCGCTCTTGCCTGTGGTAATTTTTCACGCCCAGCATCGGTTGCAGCACGTGAGGCTCTGATGCTGGCATCTTGCTCCAAAGCGGTTTCATAAATTTGTTTCAAATTTAAAGCCGTCATTTGTGCTTGGCATGCCAATGAAGCACAGCAAACCAAGCCCATTGTCAGGGAACGAATCGTGTCGAACTTCGAGTTCATCATTCCTCCTTCAAGGAAGCTGCCATTCGCTTCATAAAAGGATGCATCAAGTAAGTCAGCAGAGATCTGGCCCCAGTCTTAATCACAATTTCTACAGGCATACCTGGTTGCATTTGACGTTGACCCAAAGTCTTCATACCTTCTGGCGTTACCTGAATTCTTGCTAAGTAGTACATAAACTGCGGCGCTTGTGGATCACTCAATAAATCACCAGAAACAGACAATACTTTACCTTCAACCACGAGTTGAGGCGAATGAGCAAATGAATTGAAACGAATATCTGCAGGTAAGTTGATTTGAACTTTATCGATTAAATGGGGCGGAATATGGGCTTCAAGTAAAAGTGTTTGGCTATCAGGTACGATGTCGAGCAGTTTCTGACCCGGTTGAAGCACCGCCCCAACAGACTGCACCGTCAATCCGACAACTTGCCCACTGGCAGAGGCTCGAATTTCCATGCGATCTAGGTCTGCTTTCACAGAGACAAATTTTTCGGCATCAGATTGAACTTCTCTGGTAACGTCTGAAAGTTGAGTTTCAATTTCTTTTCTGTATTCTTGTTTTCGGCCCATTGAGCGCTGCGTTAGCTCAGCGATTTGCCTAGTAATACGCAAGCTATTACCAGTTAAATCTGCAATCGATGCGTTAGATTCTGAAACCATGCGCTCCAATTCCAATTGGCGGTTCCTTGGCGCATAGCCTTCTTTCACCATGCCCCTGGTGTTATTCAATTCTTCCGTCAACAAAGACAATTGGTTCCTTCTTTGTACCAAGATATTTTGGTAAGAATTAAATTGCTCTTTAAATCCTTGCATGCTTTCTTCAATGCCCTGCAACTCCGCAGTCAATGCAGCTCTTCTTGCTTGGATCAGTTGCTGCTGGGTCAGTATTTGCTGCTTAATCAACGGGTCATTGGCTGCGGCATTCACATCCGCGTGAAAATTGATGGTGTCTGAACCTGCCTGCTCTGCAAAAAGCCTGCTTTGCATGGCACGAAAACCCAAATAACGCTGTCTTACGGCTTCATAATTTGCTTTAGCAACAGCACCATCGAGTCTCATCAAGGGATCACCTTCTTTAACTTGCTGACCTTCCTTCACCAACACTTCTTTCACAATACCTCCAGACAAGTGTTGTACTGTTTTGCGTTTGGTATCGAGGGTGACCATGCCTTGCGTGGGCACGCCTTCATCTAAAGGCGCAAGGGAGGCCCATAATAAAAATCCGCCAAAACCAAGCCCTAAAATCCAAAGCCCCGTTCTGGCTACGCTTCGCGTATCTGAAGATGCTCGAACTTCATTGTCTTCAGAGGCATTTATCACGTTGGCATTTTCAATAAAAGGCTTTGAAGCTTGATTAAATTTCGTGTTTGTCATAACTATCTCAATAATTCGTCAAATTGAAGAAGGGTTGGTGCCAGCATTGGCCGAATCACGTTGTTTTTGAAGTGCTGCCAATACACCATCGCGTGGGCCGCTTGCCTGAACAATGCCCTCATGCAAAATGAGCAAACGATCAGCGACGCTCACAATATTGGGGCGATGACTAATCAGCACAACCGTTTTACCTTTGGCTTTTAAGCTTTGCACCGCCCTTACCAAAGCTGCCTCGCCTTCATCGTCTAAATTGGCATTGGGTTCATCTAGCACGATCAATGCGGGTTCTCCATAAACGGCTCTAGCTAAAGCGATGCGTTGTCTTTGCCCGCCAGACAATAAGCTGCCCGCCTCTCCCATTTGCGTGTCATAGCCTTTGGGAAACCTCAGAATCATTTGGTGAAGACCGGCGATTTCTGCCGCAGCAATCACTTTATCTGACGCCACCTTTCCAGATCTTGCAATATTCTCGGCAATACTTCCCTCAAACAGCTCAATGTCTTGTGGCAAGTAGCCCACATGCGAACCCAAAGCCATTCGATCCCAATTTAAGATGGATTGGCCATCTAGCAATACTTCTCCTGATGTTTGCGGCCAAATTCCCAACAATACTTTTGCAAGTGTTGACTTGCCAGAACCTGAAGCTCCTAGGACAACTGTGACAGTTCCTTGAGGCATGATGGCATTGATGGCCTTCAAAATGGGCTCAGTTTTTCCAGGGGCAGAACATACCACGCTCTTTAAGATGACTTCACCCAGAGGATCAGAGTTGAAAGCAACTTTTTGGCGTACAGGATGCTGCTCCAATAAATCTCGCAAGCGCTCAAATGCTTCTCTAGCACTTAAGAAGCCACTCCACGTGCTCACCATCAAATCGATAGGCGCAAGTGCACGAGTCATGAGCACATTGGCCGCAATCATTGCACCAGGAGACAACTCCCCCTGAATAACCAACAGGGCGCCGCCGCCAAGTGCAAGTGACTGCTGTGTGTAGCGAACAAACTTGCTCCATGCAACAACTTTGCCGCCAACCGATTGTGCATTCAAGGACCTCACCATTGCCAATGAGTTCTTGCTTGCCCATCGCTTGTATAGATTCCCCACCATGCCCATTGATTCAATGACTTCAGAATTTTTGAACTTGCTTTGCAAATAACTGCCAACATCTTGCTGGGCATGATTTGCTTTCAATTGGACTGGTTTAGTTGCTCGTGTGCCCAACCAAGCTAGCACGCTTTGAACAGCAGCGAAGCCTAAAGCCATGACGCCTAGCCAAGGGTGTAACATGAACAAAACACCAATGTAAATGGGTGCCCATGGCGCATCAAAAAAGGCAAAAATGCCATTGCCTGTCAAGAACTGACGGACCTCTGTCAAGTCATTGAAGGCCCTTGAAGGATTGGCAACATGTGGATTCAGGTATGCCTCGTAACTGGCTTGAAACAACCTTTTGCTAAGTAGTTCGTCTAGCCTGACACCAGTACGAACCAAGAGTTTTGACCGGCACCACTCCGAGAACGTTAAAACAGCAAAAAAGAAAAGCGTAATGGCAGACACGAAAGTCAAAGTGCCCATGCTAAGACTCAGCATCACACGATCGTAAACTTGCAACATGTAAAAGGTGGGTGTCAGCATCAGCAAGTTTGCCACCATGCTGAACACGCCCACAACCAAAAACTCTTTTCTAAAACCCCATAGGATTTGAGTGAGTTCAAAGCGATTAAATAGCGTTGGTATTTTCATTTTTATACTTCTAATCACATCAATTGGCAGGAATAGCTTGATTGACTTGAGGCTGCTGCTGTGCAGGCTGCCTGGCCTTTTGCAAGGCAGCCATAACCTCATCGCGTGGGCCAAATGCCTGTTGAGCCCCCTCGCGCATGATGAGCATTTTGTCCGCTACGCCCAAAATACTGGTTCTGTGCGTCATCACTACAAACGTAGTTCCTTGCTGTTTAAGTGTTGCCACAGCATTTGCAAGCGCAGTATCGCCAGCTTCATCAAGACTCGAATTTGGCTCGTCTAGTACGACAAATACTGGTTTTCCATACAAGGCTCTTGCCAACCCCACTCGTTGCCGCTGACCTCCTGACAAAAAAGCACCATCTCGGCCCACAGGACTCTCATATCCATTTGGCATCGACATAATTAAGTCATGTAAACCAACCAAACTGGCTGCAGCCTTCACTTGAGTCATGTCCACATCGCCAAACCGCGCAATGTTTTCTGCCAATGTTCCCTCCAGAAGCTCTACGCCTTGAGGCAAATAGCCTAAATACGGCCCAAGCTCTGCCTTATCCCAATTAAATACGTCAGCACCATCTAAGCGAACCTTGCCACCCATGGAAGGCCAGAGTCCAACCAACAACCGTGCCAAGGTGGTTTTGCCTGAGGCAGATGGACCTACAACTGCCAATACTTCCCCAGGATTGAGTGCAAATTGAACACCTCTCACGATAGGCACTTGCTGGCCAGGCGCACCCGCTACCAAGCTATCAACATTTAACGCCCCCTTAGGCGCAGGCAAAGACATTGAATCTTGTTTGGCAGGAACTTGCGCCAACAATGCGTCTAGTCGACCCCATGAAGCTCTGACCAACACAACACTGTTCCATTGCGCAACCAATTGACTCAAAGGCGCCAATACCCGCCCACCCAGAACCGAGCCAATGATCATCATGGCAGCACCGCCATTCAATGAATTACTCATTGTGAGCCAAGCACCCAGCCCCAGCAGCACCGAGGCCAAAACTTGCTGCACTGCCTTTGACATGGCGGTCCACAAACCCCCACCTTCAGAGGCAAGCGCTTGGTGTGCCAAGAATTCTCTTTGTTTAATTTGCCATTTAGCTTGGATTGAGTCGAGCATCCCCATCGACTCCATCACCTGTGCATTTCGCAAGGATGCTTCTGCAAATTGATTGGCACTTAGAGCACTTTGGTTTGCCAAATTCAAGGGCTTGCGGGTTGCGCGTTCATTCATCCATGCTACAAAAACTTGAGCAACCCCACCCAAAACCGAGGCCCAGCCCAAAATAGGGCTGATTGCAAAAATTAAGCCCAAAGCGACCAACGCAACAGGCGCTTCAAGAATGGCCATCAGCGCGGGATTGGCAAGAAACTCCCTGATTGATTTCAAATCATTTAGAACCTGCATTGAACTGCCAACTTGCTTGCGCAAGAAAGCTTGAAACATTGCGTCGTAGACTCTTTTTGACAATGCTTCATCTAACTTAACGCCTGCAGCTCGCATCAATGATCCGCGCACTTTCTCAAGCAATTCCATGACCGCATAAGCCATGATTATTAAGAGTGTGAGCATGGCAAGCGTCGTGCCACTTCGGCTATTGACCACTCTGTCATAAACTTCAAGCATGTAGACCGTTGGGGACAATGCCAACAAACTAATGACTGTGCTAAAAGCGACTGCTCTGTAAAGGGTGGGCTTTAAAGGCACAAGGGCTTTTGAAAGCTCGGACAAACTGACTTGGGGTTTCATGATGCGACCTCTACAGAAACATAAGCTGGAATGATGGACTCAGGAACCAAGGCTGTGGGCAATGGTTTGTCTTTATCAAGTGATGAAACGTCCATCACGGTTTGTGCCTCTTGCTCATTGAGAGGCCTCTCGCTTTCCAACACAAAAGTCAGTTCATAACTCAGGTTTGATTTGCGCGTGAGTGAAATTTCTCGAAGCTTAGATATTTTGAACACTAAAAACTGAGCTTCCGTTAAGGTCAGCTCAAAGTGCATGCGGCCATCTAAAGTGAACAATGACAACTTGGAGCCTTTGATACTCAAAGTATGTCTGTCGAAATAAACGGGGCAGTTGCTCGCAAACTGTAAAAGTGGAAGCGCTTTGTTGCCCAATTTTTGAAGGAAAAATGGGCTGGCTGGGGCCTGAAAAATCATGCGGGATGTTCTAGACACTGCGTAAATGGCATTGCAAACCATTTGAGATCCAAGTGCTGGAAATTTTTCTCGAAGAGAACGGTAATGCATGTGGTGCAATACCACCCTGTTCCATATGCGAGTTCGCTGCACTTCAGGCGCCAAGGCATTGCATACCTGCGCAAAAACAGCTTGCAGCGCCTCAAGTCGCTCAAACTGTTCTGCTGATGTCAAAAGTGGTACTTTGATGAAAAATTTCATATAAGAGTAAAGTATATATGATCCTATATGAATATTTCGAGCTCAACTGGTGCTTCTTTTGATTTTCTGTATATTGATACCTATGAATGTCTTATTTATCCATCAAAACTTTCCGGGTCAGTTCAAATTCCTTGCACCGGAATTGGTCAAGCAAGGGCACCGTGTGCTTGCCATGACCATGCAAAAAACAGAAGCAAGGAATTGGCAAGGCGTCGAGTTGGTCAAATACAAAGTGGCCAGAGGCAGCACAGCCGATGTTCATCCTTGGGTTTCAGATTTTGAAACCAAGACCATTCGAGGGGAGGCATGCTTTAAAGCGGCCTTGGCCATGAAAGCCGAAGGCTTCACACCCGATGTCATCGTTGCCCATCATGGTTGGGGCGAAAGTCTTTTTTTAAAAGATGTCTGGCCAACTGCTAAGTTAGGCATTTATTGCGAATTTTTCTACCCACCTACCGGTGCAGATGTTGGATTTGACCCGGAATTTCCTGCTTCAGATCCCGGGGATGTCTGTCGTTTAAGACTTAAAAACCTCAACAACTTATTGCATTTTGAAATTGCCGATGCCGGCATTTCACCCACACTTTGGCAAGCCAGCACCTTTCCAGATAGTTTTCGAGACAACATTACCGTCATCCACGATGGCATTGACACACACATGGTGTGTCCCAATCCTGCCGTTTCAATGAACTTAAAAAAGAGTGATGGCTCAGATATTGCACTGTCTAAAAAAGACGAAGTCATTACCTTTGTGAACAGGAACTTAGAGCCCTACAGGGGCTATCACACCTTCATGAGAGCTTTGCCCGACCTGCTAGAAGCGCGGCCCAATGCCAGAATACTCATTGTGGGCGGCAACGACGTGAGCTACGGCGCGAGGCCCGACAAAGCCAAATATGGATCTGATCATTGGAAAGATATTTTCATTCAGGAAGTTCGCCACAAAATCAGTGACGCCAACTGGCAACGAGTTCACTTCTTGGGCCATGTTCCTTATCAATATTTCATTCCACTGCTGCAACTTTCAAGCGTGCATGTCTACTTAACTTATCCCTTTGTGCTCAGTTGGAGTTTGCTTGAGGCCATGAGTGCGGGCTGCGCCATTGTGGCCAGCGACACCCAGCCTTTGCGTGAAGCCATTGTGCAAAATGAAACAGGCAGACTGGTCGACTTCTTCGATCCAGTTGAACTTACCCGCGAGGTTTGCGCACTTCTAGACAACCCAGCAGAGCGAGAAAGACTTGGCAGCAATGCCAGAGCATTTGCACAAAGTCACTACGACCTTCAATCAGTTTGTTTACCCGCTCAATTAAAGTGGGTTGAGAGTTTGAGATAGGTTTTTTAAACGCAACTGCCTGTCTGCTTCTAAGGCATCTCTGTTGGCCATGAGCTGGCTGTAGTAATTCTTCCTGAGCATCACCTGCTGGGAATGCATGCGTTGGTTTGAAACATAGCTTAACGCCGCTTGTTGGCTGTCACTAAGTACTTGCGGATTGGCTGCATAAAATAACAACGCATCGCGCCAATCGTCAGACGTAATAGCAAACTTGGTAAATGCTTGGTGTGCAGGCTCAACACCATAAACCACTGGCGAGCAAATAGGTGCCACAGCAGAGGCGCCGCATTCGATCAGCTTGATATCTGATTTGCAACGATTGAAGGCTGTATCATTCAAAGGCAGTAGCGCCACATCACAAGCTGCAAGCACTTCCATGTA
>Ga0214919_10010484_pt1 | contig 11732 bp, 6 predicted proteins | sample LL1503_MetaG_FD_177994 | JGI IMG/M metagenome (GOLD analysis project Ga0214919, IMG submission 177994) | Freshwater microbial communities from Lake Lanier, Atlanta, Georgia, United States - LL-1503 | ecosystem: Environmental > Aquatic > Freshwater > Lake | place: USA: Georgia | collected 2015-03-15
GCGACTATGAAGCTTATGAGCGCGATTTGCACCCAGATGCCTGGAAAGCACACCGCCATGCATTCTTGGAGGCCTTCATCGACCACGTTTTGGTTTTGCCTCATTTCTTTGATTTGGCGGTGTATCTCCCGCGAGTGGTTCGGCTGGCCACGGCATGCGAAGACTTCGGCTATGTGCGAAAAATCATCAATGCATTGAATATGCTTTGCATAAGGGTAAAAGATGATTGCGAAGTCACACTGAAATCAAGCGCAAAGGTGCAACGGTTATCAGCAGATGAAGTAATAAAAATATGGAAGTTGCAGCTCTTTGATAGCATTCGTGAAAGCATTGCAGCCGCGATACCACCTCAGATGTCTAAAGATGGCAAGCTGGCCTGGATTGAGAGCATGGATGATTGCCTCCTTGATGTTGAAGTCTTTTTGTCTTGGTATGTTTCTGCGAAGGCTTTTCAGGCACAGCAAGCCAGGCTCTTTTCATACGATTTGGCTCACCTGCCATTTCGCTTTATTGGGTTGCCCAAAGAAATGGTCGCCCAGCGTGGCATACCCGCCCGTAAAACGATCATCTATTTTTCTCATGCTGAGGCCTTGTTGTCCTCAACGGTCATCGACGGCAACCAGTCTCTGGCCTATTGGATCAATCTCAAAAAAGGGTCGCCCAATGGTCTGCTCTTTTCGACGCGGCCTTTCAATATTCCTGAATTGTTCATCTTGAACAAAGATGCCTATGCTGAATCGGCACGGGCCGACATGCAAGCCGTTGTATCAGCGGTGCGTGGGTTTGAATTGGGCGATAAGGCCCCCATGTTTGACAAGCATGGCGTCTTGCAAATACCCGATGGATCCGAGCCTAAAAAATACGGCATCGCTGTATCGAGCTGGAAAACACGAATGGACAGCTGGTCCGCATCGGTCATGCGGATGCAAGACCCCGATGTAGATCGATATGCACGTTTGTGTCGATTGCTGGACATCGTAATTGCCGAACCACGGCACAGCCGCTACTTGATCTTGCCCGAGTTGGCGCTACCGGCACACTGGTTCATGCGCATTGCGCGCAAGTTACAAGGGCGTGGGATTTCACTCATCTCCGGCATTGAATACCTGCAAGCCCCCAAAAAGGTGGTTCGCAATCAAGTCTGGGCTGCGCTTTCGCACGATGGTTTGGGGTTTCCATCACTCATGGTTTACAGGCAGGACAAGCAAGCCCCTGCGTTGCATGAAGAGACAGAGTTGCAACGACTTGCAGGCTTGGAGATGAAACCCCAGCAGCACAAGATCTGGAAGAACGGCATACCGCCCATCGTTCAGCACGGTGAATTTCGTTTTGCGATGCTGATTTGCAGTGAACTGACCAATATTAGTTATCGTGCTGCTTTGCGCGGCAGGGTTGACGCCCTGTTTGTGCCTGAATGGAACCAGGATACCGAAACCTTTAATGCACTGGTGGAGTCAGCTGCACTCGACATGCATGCATACATCATCCAGTGTAACAACCGTCAATATGGCGACAGCCGAATTCGTGCTCCGTTCAAGGACAGCTGGTTGCGTGATGTATTGCGGGTCAAGGGTGGCGCCACTGACTATTGCGTGATCGGTGAAATCGATGTTCAGGCGTTGCGACGGTTTCAGAGCAGCCATAGGTCTGCGAGTAAACCGTTTAAGCCGGTGCCGGATGGATTTGAAATTGATGTTTGCCGCAAGGTGTTAACTGTGAGAGAAAGAGAATGAGTGAGTGCAATAACAACCGCCTTGCTCATGCAGTGGAAAGGTATTTTTTTCGGACTTCGATAATTGACTTCAAGAAGATCCCTGGGGCTCCTATTTCATATTGGCTAGGAGACGGAGTATCTAAGACCTTCAATGGAGTAAGCTTGTCCGCCTTGATTGAGACCGAAGGGCAAAACAAAACTGCCAACAATGAAAAATATGTCCGTCTTGTGTGGGAGGTGAGCAATTCAACAGTTGGAAAGAATTCTCGCTGGCTTCCGTATGCAAAAGGAGGTGACTATCGCAAGTGGTTTGGCAACTTGCAGCACGTTATTGACTGGTCAAAAGAGGCCCGAGAACACTATCGAAAGGATAGCTCATGCCGATTGATTGCTGAGCCCTTTTGGTATCGAGAGGGAATCACTTGGACGGACATTACATCCGGCGGAACAGGCTTTCGATTCCTCCCGGAAGGAACTACTTACGATATGTCAGGCCCCACAGCGTTCTTTCCTAATCGAGAAGAGATTTTTCGTTGTGCAGCCCTCCTCAATTCAACATACACCAAATATCTCCTTCCGGTGCTTAATCCGACTCTCCATGCCCAACTAAGAGACATTAAATCAATTCCGCAACTTGAACTAGCAAAGAACAATCCTCGGTGTGCTGAAATATCTAATCTATGCATCAAGGCAGCAGAAATTGACTGGAACTCATTTGAGGGGTCTATGGGCTTCTCAACTCACCCGTTATTAAACCCTCACTACAGCCTGCCCGCGTTCGAAGCTAACTACCATGCGCTCAGCACTCAATGGCGTGAGATGACACTGGAGATGCAGTCTCTTGAAGAAGAAAACAACCGCATCTTCATCGACGCCTACGGCCTCCATGATGAGCTGACACCCGAGGTACCGCTCAACGAGATCACGCTCACCTGCAACCCCCACTACCGCTACGGCGGCGACAAGACCGAAGAAGAGCTGGAGGCCCTGCTGCTGGCCGACACCATGCGCGAGTTCGTTTCTTATGCCGTGGGTTGTATGTTTGGCCGCTATGCGCTGGACAAGCCGGGGCTGGTGTTGGCCAACCAGGGCGAGACGATTGATGATTACCGCCGCTTGGTGCCCAACTCACGCTTCGAGGCCGATGCCGACAACGTGATCCCCATGCTCGATGGTCAATGGTTTGCCGATGACGTGACCGAGCGTTTTCGCCAGTTCTTGCGCGTGACCTTTGGCGAAGATCATTACGGCGAAAACCTGGCCTTCATTGAGCAAGCGCTCAACCCCAAGGGCAAGCGCGCCTACACGCTGCGCGATTACATGCTGGGTGAGTTTTATGCCGACCACGTCAAGCGCTACAAAAAACGCCCCATCTACTGGCTGTTTAGCAGCCCTAAGGGCACCTTCAACGCGCTGATTTACCTGCACCGCTACCGCCCAGACACTGCCAGTGTGGTGCTGCGTTACCTGCGCGAGTTCCGTGCCAAGCTTGCCGCCCGCCAGTCAACGCTGGAGCAGGTGCTGATCAACCCCGCTACCAGCCAAGGCGAGAAGACCAAGGCCATCAAGGAAATTGACAGCCTCAAAAAGCAGATCATCGAATTGCAAGACTACGAAAACGACACCCTCTACCCCCTGGCCACCGCGCAGGTGGCCATTGATCTGGACGATGGGGTGAAGGTGAACTACCTCAAGCTGGGCGCTGCGCTCAAGAAAATCACTGGGCTGGATGCCAAGGAAGAGGATTGATGATCTCTTTTGATGAAGTCGATGGTGATTTGCTGCTGACTTATGAGCCAGATCAACGCTGGACGGGGCTTGACCATCGTCTGCGTGAAGGCGGGCAGGTCCCAATTCGCAAGACATTTTTGGTTTCTTTGAATGAGCTGGCGGGTCAGTTACCAACTGACCAAGATGCAGATGACTCAGATCCGACCCGTGTATTCAATATTGGGACAGTGGATGACATTCATTACTGCATCAAAAAGAATATTCTTGGCTTGAAGCATGATCTGCGAATTACCAAGAAGATCAGACTTGAATCTACGCTTTTCATAGCTCACCGCGATATTTCCATTTTCAGCCGAATTGATGCACTGTGCGATGAGCCTATTGTTATTGGTGCGCTCGATGAGGATGGCACCATTCCATTTGATGAGTTTCAGCGCCTGCTGAAGTTTTTCCCGACCAGCACTGAAGTCGATCACTATGCAGCCAGCAGGATTACCCGAGTCTTGGGTGAGTACCTGGGCACGATGTCTGATGCTGAGACCAAGCTTCAAGAGCATTTGCGCAGAAAAGAGCCCAAACAAGAAATTAAGCGGGTGGGTTTGGTTTCTGAATACGAAACGGATAAATTTGAATTCGTGCGCGATGAGCTGAAATCAATGCTGGATTTGCCGGAAGGATACTCAGAAGCGGATTGGCAGCGAAGGATCTTGAAGTTCATTTTGCTGATCTTTCCGAAATACATTGCGGTACTGTCAAACCTTCAGATCAGCGATTTTTATTCGACCCCAGGCAGTACCAAGAAGCGATTCATTGATCTGACCCTGGTGGATGCTGGCGGGTCCATCGACATCATCGACATCATCGAAATCAAGAAGCCTTTTGAACGTTGCCTTCTATCCAATAAGCCTTACCGAGACAATTTCACGCCCAAAAAGGAGCTTTCTGGCGCAGTGATGCAGGCCGAAAAGTACATTTTTTATTTGAATAAGTGGGGGCAGGTAGGGGAAGTGGCCATTCAAAAGGCGCGTGCTTCTGAATTGCCACCCGGCCTTAAGATCCAAATTACCAACCCTAAGGCGCTTCTCATCTTGGGTAGAGATAACGACTTCACGACGGCTGAACGTTTGGACTTTGAGATCATCAAACGCAAATACGCCAACATGATGGACATCCTTACCTATGACGATTTGCTTCGCAGGCTTAACAACATCATTTTCATGATGAAACGAGACCTGACTTCAACATTTCCTGCGTCATTGGCTGGGTCTGCAGCTGGGGGGGGTGGTTCTGTGAATTTGAGCAAGTCGGTGAGCAAGTCAGTGAGTAAGTTATTGAGCAAGTCAGGGAGGTTGGGTGATGTCTTCGCTCATTTGATGTGCTGTTGGAGTGAATGCAAAAAATCTTGTAGCGCGATACCAAGTGTGCGTTACGAGCACAGACAATCGTGCCTGAATGTGTTGGAGAAAATAAATGCTGTTACGTTCCATTGAGTTGAAAAACGTGTTGAGCTTTGGCTCCACCCATGGTCCAGTGCCTTTGGGGCCACTGAATGTAGTCATTGGACCGAATGGTTCGGGCAAGTCAAACTTGCTTGAAGCCATTGATTTGCTCCGTTGCGCGCCAGACAAGTTGACCGATCCCATTAGAGAGGGCGGCGGCGTGGGCGATTGGCTATACAAGGGTGCAGCAAACTCACCAGTCGCAAGTTTGGAAGTTGTGATTGACAACCCTATGGGCGTCCACGACTTGCGTTATGCGCTTGCGTTTACTGCTGCCGGGCAGCGGTTTGAACTGGTAGATGAGCGCATTGAAAATGAAAATCCGCGTACGGGCCAGGTACAACCGTATTTTTATTACCGATTTAACGATGGGCGTCCTGTGCTCCACGTGAAAGCCGAAAGGCGTGAACTTAAGCGGGAGGATGTGGATCTGCAGCGTTCAATTTTGTCGCAGCGCAAGGACCCAGATCAGTACCCTGAGTTGACTTGGCTAGGTGAGTCGCTCAGCAGGATGAAGCTTTACCGCGAGTGGAGCTTTGGCCGCTACACGCCGCCACGTTTGCCGCAAAAGGCCGATTTGCCCAACGAACATTTGGAGCCCGATTGCCGCAATTTGGGCCTGGTGCTCAACCGTTTGCGGCGTGACCCTGTGGCCAAACAAAAGTTGCTGGTGGCTTTGCGGGTCTTGTATGACGGGATTGACGATTACGACGTTCAGATCGAGGGTGGCACGGTACAGGTGTTTTTGCAGGAGGGCCGCTACACGATTCCGGCGACCCGTTTGTCTGACGGGACTTTACGCTATTTGTGCCTGCTGGCCATTTTGTGTCACCCCAGCCCGCCGCCATTGGTGTGCATTGAAGAGCCCGAGCTGGGTTTGCACCCGGATGTGTTGCCAACTTTGGCCGATTTGCTCAAGGACGCTGCCACCCGCACGCAGCTAATTGTGACCACGCATTCCGAGGCGCTTGTGGATGCTATGAGCGACCAGCCCGATGCTGTCCTGGTGGCCGAGCGCACGGCGCAGGGCAGCACGCTGCGTAGGCTGGATGCCGAAAAACTTAAACCATGGCTGGAAAAGTACCGCTTGGGGCAGCTATGGACGACAGGAGAGATAGGGGGGACAAGATGGTGAAGTTGTATGTGGAAGGGGGCGGTGACTCCCAATTGTTGAAAACGAATTGTCGCCAGGGTTTTGCTGAATTTTTGGGTAAGGCGGGTCTGACGGGCCACATGCCGCGTGTGGTGGCTGGGGGAAGTCGTAGCCATGCGTTTGACATGTTTTGTACTGCGATCCAAGCTGGCGAGCCCGCTTTACTGCTGGTGGACAGCGAGGAAGTCATCAGGCCAGAGGCTCAGCCTGGTAATGCCACCCTTGCTGCCGATCGCGGCCTGTGGAAGCCATGGGTGCATTTGAAGCAGCGTGTAGGTGACGGCTGGAGCATGCCTGACGGCAGCGAAGATGCGCAGTGCCATTTGATGGTCCAGTGCATGGAAAGCTGGTTGTTAGCGGACCGTGATGTGTTGTCAGGCTTTTTTGGGCAGGGCTTTAAGCCTGCGGCGCTACCACCGGTATCGCGTGCGCTCGAAGGACTGGACAAACTATTGATTTACCAGGCTCTGGCGCAGGCTACGGGCGACTGCAAAACCAAAACCGCTTATGGCAAAGGGGACCACTCTTTCAAGTTGCTGGCCTTGATTGATCCTGCCAAGGTGTTCAGCTCCTCGCCTTGGGCGCAGCGGTTCATCGAAACTTTGCAAGTTCGCATGGTGCAGGCGTGAGCCTGTCGCAACCTTCCAAGATCAGCCAAGCGCTGACCAATTTGTTTGAAAAGCAGCGCATTGTTTTTTGGTACGACGACCAAAACGAATTCCGCGCAGCGTTTGCGGGCCTGGATTTGCCGGGCGTTGAAAAAATAGAGCTGGCCAACAACGAGTTTGGTGTGAAGTACCGCGTTTTGCGCGATCAGCCCGAGCAAAAGTTTTTGCTTTACCGAGAAGGCGCAGAGCCTGAGCGCTTGGACAACTGGCTGCTGGATGTGCAGTTAGCCAGTGGGCAAACTTTTCGCACCGACCAAAGCGCCCTTTGGCTGGCCGAGCTGGAGCTGGGGCCAGAGTGCTACGAGCGCATCAAGCAGCACAGTTACTTTTTTGAGAATGCCAAGCGGCGCGAGTCGCTCAAGAAGCTGCTGGAGCAAGGCGACAACGGCGACGTGTTGCTGCGCAAGATGGTAGCCGTGTGTACCGGGGCGGAGCCGCACCTGGACATGGTGCTTGAGGGGCTACTGGCCGAGCTGGCCAAGGGCGATGACACCAAAGCCAAGTTGCTGGAGCGCAGCGGGCTGAGCACCTTTGTGTGGAATCAGGTGCGCAAGGTGTATGGCTACAAGTCGGCCCAGCCGGGCGCGATGGATTTTGTGATCGAGTTGTTTAAAAACAGCTTTGAGACTGGGGTGGACGCATCACGCCCCTCCAGCTTGTCGAGTGAGGCCTGGGTGTTTCACAAGCGCTGGAAGGACTCGCGCAAGCAGCAAGCGGCCTTTGAAGCACTGTCAGCCCAGTGTGCTGAGTTGCTGCAGATGGTCGACAAGCTGCAGGCTATAGATTTTCGAGTCTTGATGGAACTGGATTACTTCGAGCTGATCGACCGCAAGATTTTGAGCGAGATGGTTCGGGCTGTGGTGGCCCGGACGGTGTCGGCGCAAGAAGTGGAGCTGTGTGTGCGTGTGCGCCGCCAGAGCCATTGGTTTGACAGCTTCGCGCATGTCTACCATGCAATTGAGCATGGGGCGCAGTTTTTGCAGTTGCTCGATACGGTGTCGTTCGAAATGTCTTCGTTCGCGGATGGAGTGCAAAAGTACGCCAAGACCTGGTTCAAGCTGGACCAGCGTTACCGCAAGTTTGTTTACCACTTGCGTCAGTCGGGCCAGGCCTCGCTCTTGAGTGACTTGTCTGCCCAAGTTGAAAATCATTACACCAACAGTTATTTGGTGCAGCTCAATAACCATTGGCAGACGCAGGTGGATGCAGCGCTCAATTGGGAGGCCGCGCCCGCCATGTTGCAGCGAGACTTTTTCAAGCAAATGGTGCAGCCCTACCTGGACCGCAAGAACAAGGTGTGTGTGTTGATCTCAGACGCGTTCCGCTTCGAGGTGGGCGAAGAAATGGCCACCCTGATTCGCCAGGAAGACCGCTACGAGGCCGAGTTGCTGCCCGGCCTGAGCATGCTGCCCAGCTATACACAACTAGGCATGGCGGCCCTGTTGCCTAATACTGATCTGGTCATTGCCGTGAACGATTCGGGAGATACCTTGGTAGACGGGCAAAGTGCCAAAGGCACTGAGAACCGGGCGCGCATTTTGGCAGCTTACGTACCAGCGTCGAGCGTGGTGCTGGCCAAGGATTTGATTCTGATGGGCCGCGATGATTCGCGTGCTTTGTTCCGCGACAACGATGTGGTCTACGTTTATCACAACCTGATCGACAAGACGGGCGACACCCGCGATACCGAAGAGCGCGTGTTTGATGCAGCAGAGCAGACGCTGGATGAGTTGATCAAGCTGGTGAAAAAACTGACCAACGCAAATGCGACCAACTTGTTGGTCACAGCAGACCACGGATTTATCTACCAAGCCAAGCCTTTGGCTGAGAGCGACTTTTTGAGTGCCGCGCCTGAAGGGGCTGAGATTCTTTACAAAGATCGCCGTTTTGTGTTGGGGCGTGGGCTTAAGACTCAAATTGGTTTCCGCACTTTTGAACCTGTACAGGTGGGCTTGACCGATGGGCCGGAAATTCAGATACCCAAGTCGATCAATCGTCTGCGTTTGCAGGGTTCTGGCAGCCGCTTTGTGCACGGCGGAGCAACCTTGCAGGAAGTGGTGATCCCGGTCATTCGCATCAATAAGAAACGTCAAAGCGATATTGGTCGTGTGGATGTCGACATCGTTTCGGGCGCAGGGCGAAACATCACTACGGGCCAGGTGGCTGTGATGTTCTACCAAATGCACGCGGCCAACGAAAAGCTGCAGCCTCGCAAGTTACGTGCTGGCATTTACAGTTTGGAGGGTGAGTTGTTGTCAGACCAGCACGAGTTCACGTTTGACATGAGTTCAGACAATCCGCGTGACCGTGAGATTCCTGTCAAGTTCATCCTGAGCCGAAAAGCTGATTCGGTGAACAACCAACAGGTGGAGTTGAGGCTGGATGAGCCTGTGGAAGGCACAACCCATTTCACCAAATATAAGGCGGTGCGTTACACCTTGCGTCGCTCGTTCACAAGCGAATTTGACTTTTAAAGAGAAACACCATGAGCCAGCTAGATGCCAAAATCAATCAATACTTTGCGGGCCTAGTGGTGCGCAAGGATTTGGTGAAAACTGTCAAGGGAAACGCCATAGTACCCTCGTATGTTCTCGAGTATCTTCTTGGGCAATATTGCGCCACAGACGATGAGGCAACGATTGAATCAGGCATCGAAACTGTCAAAGAGATTTTGCGCAAGCACTATGTGCACCGCAATGAAGCAGGCCTAGTTCGTTCGACCATCAAGGAAAAGGGTCGTCACAAGGTCATCGACCGGATCAGCGTTGAGCTAAACGACAAGACGGATGCTTATGAGGCTGAGTTTGCTAACCTAGGAATTAAAAAAGTCGTGATCGATTCAGCCACGGTCAAGGCGCACCCCAAATTACTGGTGGGCGGTGTGTGGTGTATTGCGGATTTGGAATACATGTTCACCGAGGACAAGACTGCAACGCCATGGATCTTGTCTTCCATTAAGCCTATTCAGCTGTCGCACTTTGACTTTGAGGGGTACTTGGCGGCACGCAAGCACTTCACGACGGAGGAGTGGATTGACTTGTTGATTCAGAGTGTAGGATTCAACCCACAAATGTTTGGCAAGCGCAACAAGATGAGCCAGTTGGTGCGGTTGGTGCCTTTTTGCGAGCGCAACTACAACTTGGTCGAACTGGGCCCTAAGGGCACGGGCAAGTCGCACATTTATTCGGAGTTTTCACCGCACGGCATTTTGATTTCGGGTGGCGAGGTGACTGTGCCCAAGCTGTTTGTAAACAACAGCTCGGGCAAACTGGGTCTGGTCGGGTACTGGGACACTGTGGCATTTGATGAGTTCGCAGGTAAAAAGAAAAAGGTGGACAAAGCGCTGGTAGACATTATGAAGAACTACATGGCCAATAAGACGTTTTCACGCGGGGTGGAAACGCTGGGGGCTGAGGCCAGCATGGTTTTTGTGGGCAACACGGACCACACTGTGCCGTATATGCTCAAGCATTCGGACCTGTTTGATCCGCTGCCCGAGTCGTTCCATGACTCTGCATTTCTGGACCGTCTGCACAGCTACATCCCGGGTTGGGAAGTGGACGTGATTCGTGGTGAAATGTTCTCTAGCGGGTTTGGCTTTGTGGTGGATTACATTGCAGAAATCTTACGGTCATTGCGCAGCCATGATTTCTCTGACCGCTACAAAGGCAAGTTCCGTCTGTCGGATGAGATATCAACCCGCGACCGGGATGGCATCACCAAGACCTTTTCTGGCTTGATGAAGATTCTTTACCCGCATGGTGAAGCGACAGATGATGAGATTGAAGAAGTGCTGCGTACCGCTATTGAGGGCCGTAAAAGGGTCAAAGACCAATTGCTACGTATTGATTCAACGTATCCAGAGGTTCGTTTTTCTTACTTTACTCAAGATGGAAAAGAGCATTTGGTGAGTACGCTGGAGGAGAGCGAGTACCCAGGATCCTACCACCGACAAACATTCATTACAGCCGATCTTCCATTTGAGGGCAACTCGACCGCGCAAACTCAAACTTCCACAACGCATGTCTCAGATGCGTCAGTTATTACGCAGGTTGCTTCAGCGAAACCTGTACTGGAAGAAAAACATGTGGTGTTTCAGGAGAATCAGCGGGGTGTGAGCTTTGACAAGCTCTTTGGTCCATATTTGAAGGGTGCAACTCTGATCACTGTCACCGACCCTTACTTACGCATGTTTCATCAGCAGCGAAATTTGATGGAGCTGTTGGAGACGATTACGAAGGGCGGTACCCCAGAAAATGAGATCTCAGTTCACGTTTCGACAGTTGAAGATGAGTTCAGCGGGGACAAGCAGGGGGAGAACTTCCAGAAAATGGCCGAGGCTTGTTCTGGCATCGGTATTCGGTTTACTTGGGAATACGACAAGACTGGCACCAAACACGACCGTGATATCACAACTGATAAAGGCTGGAAGATTGTTCTTAGCCGAGGGTTAGACGTGTTTCAACGCTATGAGCTGAACGAGGCATTCAGCTTCACCAACCGTTTGCAACAGCAGCGGCAGTGCAAGGAATTCAATGTGACTTATGTAAGGATTTAAAAATGATGGCCACTGTTGCCAATGTATGCGGTCTGTGCATAGATGTTGGTTAACCCATTGTGTTCCTTATGTTCACTTCGTGAGCAATTCGTGTGCTCTTCATGTTAAGAATGGACCAAATGCAGCATTTAGAAGAAAAAAAAGATCATATAAATCGTGGGCTTACGGGGAGTCGGCTTAGCGTAGCACCCATGATGGATTGGACCGACCGCCATTGCCGTTATTTTCACCGACTGCTCTCAAGCCGCGCACTGCTTTACACCGAGATGGTGACCACGGGCGCACTGATACACGGGGACCAAGCGCGTCACTTGGATTTCAATTCAGAAGAACATCCGGTCGCCTTGCAACTTGGCGGCAGCGAACCGGCCGATCTGGCCAAAGCCGCGCGCCTGGGGGAGCAATGGGG
>Ga0214919_10010486_pt1 | contig 11731 bp, 7 predicted proteins | sample LL1503_MetaG_FD_177994 | JGI IMG/M metagenome (GOLD analysis project Ga0214919, IMG submission 177994) | Freshwater microbial communities from Lake Lanier, Atlanta, Georgia, United States - LL-1503 | ecosystem: Environmental > Aquatic > Freshwater > Lake | place: USA: Georgia | collected 2015-03-15
TCGATGACACGATGGAGAGTATTCTTAACTGGTATCGCGAAGAGGGAATGATTTTCAAAGGTGGATCAGGGGCTGGACTTAACTTATCCCGTATCCGCTCTTCCAAGGAGCTATTAAAATCAGGCGGAACCGCATCTGGGCCAGTCTCATTCATGCGTGGAGCCGATGCATCCGCTGGAACAATTAAATCCGGTGGTGCAACACGACGGGCCGCAAAGATGGTTGTTCTAGATGTTGCTCACCCAGATATCGAAGAGTTTATTGAGACTAAGGTCAATGAAGAGAACAAGATTCGAGCACTACGCGATGCCGGTTTTGATATGGATCTTGGTGGCAAGGACATCATCTCTGTTCAGTATCAGAACGCTAACAACTCAGTTCGAGTATCGGATGAGTTCATGCGTGCAGTTGAAAAGGGTGAGCAGTTTGGTCTGACCGCCCGCGCAACTGGTGAAGTAATTGAAAACGTTGATGCACGTACATTATTTACAAAGATGGCACAGGCTGCATGGGCATGCGCCGATCCTGGAATTCAATATGACGACACCATCAATGATTGGCACACCAATCCAGAGACAGGTCGCATCAACGCATCTAACCCTTGCTCTGAGTACATGTCACTGGATAACTCATCATGTAACTTGGCCTCTCTTAACTTAATGAAGTTTCTTAAGGCCGATGGATCATTTGATGCAAAGACCTTTGGTAAGGCCTGCGAACTCATCATTACATCGATGGATATCTCAATCTGTTTTGCAGATTTTCCAACCGAGGCTATCGGCGATACAACTAAGGCCTATCGCCAACTAGGAATCGGATATGCAAACCTAGGTGCGCTCTTGATGGCATCGGGTCTTGCATATGACTCAGAGGGCGGACGTGCATTAGCCGGCGCCATCACATCCTTGATGAGCGGAATTACATACAAGCGCTCAGCTGAACTCGCAGGCATCGTCGGGCCATATGCCGGCTTTGCACAAAACGCTAAGCCTCACGCCCGCGTGATGCGCAAGCATGCATCGGCATCAAGTTCGGCAAAGTCTGAGACAACCCTTGATCGCGATGTATGGAGCGAGGCCAATAAGGCTTGGGATGCATGCCTATCAACAGGAGATAAGAATGGATGGCGCAACGCCCAGATCTCAGTTCTAGCACCAACTGGCACGATCGGTTTGATGATGGACTGCGATACAACTGGTATCGAGCCTGACTTCTCCCTTGTTAAGTTTAAGAAGCTCGTCGGTGGCGGATCTATGCAGATCGTTAACCAGACAGTTCCTGTAGCCCTTCGCAAATTGGGCTATACGGAGGAGACAATCGAGGCGATCGTCGAATTCATCGCAGCACATGGTCACGTCATCGATGCTCCAGGGTTAAAGCTCGAGCACTACGACATCTTTGACTGCGCACTCGGTGCTAGGTCGATTGCGGCTATGGGCCACGTGCGCATGATGGCTGCATGCCAACCGTTCTTATCAGGTGCGATCTCAAAGACGGTCAACCTTCCAGAGGATGCAACCGTTGAAGAGGTTGAAGATGTCTACTTCCAAGCATGGAAGATGGGTGTAAAGGCACTGGCTGTCTATCGCGATAACTGCAAAGTTGGCCAGCCATTATCTGATGGCAAGGCAAAGAAGAAAGAGGTTGCAATCGAGAGCGCCCATCCTGCAGCACCAGTGCGCAAGCGTCTTCCAAAGTCACGCCCATCAACGACTACATCGTTTTCCGTTGGCGGGGCGGAGGGTTACATGACATCGGGTGCATATGCCGATGGCGCATTAGGTGAAGTGTTCCTCAAGCTCGGCAAGCAGGGATCAACGTTGGCCGGCGTTATGGATGCTTTCTCAATCGCAGTATCTATTGGATTGCAGTACGGAGTCCCACTAGAGACCTTCGTAGAAAAATTCACAAACCTGCGCTTTGAGCCAGCGGGCATGACAGATGATGCAGATATCCGCATGGCACAGTCCATGATGGATTACATCTTCCGTCGCTTAGCACTCGATTACTTGCCATTTGAATCACGTAGTGCAATGGCGCTCTACACTTCATCAGAGCGTGCCCGTGCATTAGAGACTGGTGAGTACACCGAAGATGGTGTTGAAGATTATGAGAACCTTGAAGTAACTGCGCCGGTTGCACCAGTTGTAGTTGCACCTAAGCCAGTATCAATCACAATTGATAGCAATCAACAGTTCGGTTCATCAACTGAGTTAATGGAGGCGCTCTCTGGTGTTAAAGCCGATGCACCTTTGTGTATGACTTGCGGTGTAAAGATGCGAATGTCTGGTGCTTGCTATGTATGCGAAGGGTGTGGCAACACATCTGGTTGCTCATAAGAACTATTAAACATTACTAAATAACTCCCTCACCTTCGGGTGGGGGAGTTATTGCTTGCTCTTTGCAATTAAAAGAGCCCCTAGATAGACTCGTCAGGTGAGCTCAATTAGCCCAAGTGCTGCCTTCAAAAAGGCCTTAGTTGAAGAGTCCCCACTTCAAATCATCGGCACAATCAACGCCAATCACGCCCTGCTAGCAAAGCGCGCTGGATACCGAGCTATTTACTTATCAGGCGGCGGAGTCGCAGCAGGCTCCATGGGAGTTCCAGATCTAGGCATTACAACTTTAGAGGATGTTCTCACCGATGTACGACGTATTACTAACATCTGCGATACACCGCTTTTGGTAGATGCCGACACTGGCTTTGGAACGTCGGCTTTTAATATTGCGCGCACAGTTAAAGATTTAATTAAGGCAGGCGCTGCGGCGATGCACATTGAAGACCAGGTTGGCGCAAAGCGCTGTGGGCACCGCCCCAATAAGGAAGTTGTTAGTACATCAGAGATGGTCGATCGTATTAAGGCTGCAGTTGATGCACGAACTGATGATAATTTTTCAATTATGGCCCGCACCGATGCTATCGCCATCGAAGGTGTTGATGCGGCGATCGAGCGCGTACAGGCATACATCGCAGCAGGTGCCGATTTGATTTTTCCTGAGGCAATTAGCACTCTTGACGACTATAAGAAGTTTAGTGCCGCAGTATCGAAACCGATTTTAGCTAACATCACTGAGTTTGGTTTAACGCCCCTCTTTACTCGTGATGAGCTTGGTGCCAATGGCGTTTCGATGATCTTGTATCCACTCTCTGCATTTCGTGCCATGAATAAGGCAGCTGAAAATGTCTATGAAACAATTCGCAAAGAGGGTACACAGGCCAAAGTAATTGACACCATGCAGACGCGCGAAGAACTGTATGAGCGAATTAATTACTACGAGTATGAAAAAGCCCTCGATAAGTTTCTGGAGAAGAATTAAGTGGTCGAATTTAAACCTAAGAAATCAGTAGCCCTCTCTGGCGTGCCAGCAGGCAATACTGCCCTCTGCAGTGTGGGAAAAAGCGGGAACGATCTTCACTATCGCGGCTATGACATCGCTGATTTAGCTGCCCATTGTGAGTTCGAAGAGGTTGCATATCTATTAATTCATGGAGCATTGCCTACACAAAGCCAGCTCAGTGCCTATAAAACTAAGCTCAAAGGCCTTCGTGGCATACCTGATGCGGTCAAAGCGATTCTCGAGCAGATTCCTGCAAGTGCTCATCCAATGGATGTTATGCGCACAGGTGTTTCAGCCCTTGGCTGTGTAACACCAGAGGCCGGCGCACACTCTGAAGAGGGTGCAAAAGAGATTGCCGACAAGTTAATCGCTTCTCTGAACTCAGTACTTTTGTACTGGTACCACTTTGCTAACTCCGGTAAGCGCATCAGCGTTGAAACCGATGATGATTCAATCGGTGGACACTTCTTGCATCTTCTACATGGCGCCCCTCAAAGCGAACTCTGGGTCAACTCCATGCACGCCTCATTGATTTTGTATGCCGAGCATGAATTTAACGCCTCAACCTTTACCGCCCGTGTTATTGCAGGTACAGGCTCTGATATGTACTCAGCAATTACGGGTGCAATCGGTGCTCTGCGCGGACCCAAGCATGGCGGGGCCAATGAGGTAGCCCTTGAGATTCAAGAGCGTTACTCAACTCCGGATCAAGCAGAGGCCGATATCCGTGCTCGGGTAGCTGTGAAGGAAGTTGTTATTGGTTTTGGCCACCCGGTCTATACCGTCTCTGATCCTCGCAATGCGATTATTAAGGAAATCTCGCTGGAGCTTTCAGAGGTGAATGGCAATACCGATCTTTACAAGATTGCCGAGCGAATTGAATCAGTAATGTGGGATGCAAAGAGTATGTTCCCTAACCTTGACTGGTTCTCGGCCGTTTCCTATAACCAGATGAAGATTCCAACGGCGTTTTTCACACCGATATTTGTCATTGCCCGAACCACTGGTTGGGCAGCACACGTTATCGAACAACGCATTGATAACAAGATTATCCGTCCAAGTGCTAACTACACCGGTCCTGAGGATTTAACCTTCCAAGCTATAGAAAAGCGATAGGTGCATTCTTAATGTCTAGTAACATCACGAAATCCAACCAACCATATGATCAAGAGATTATTGACATAGTTGACTATGTAGAAAACTATGAGATTAAATCTCCAGTGGCATATGAGACTGCCTGGAACTGTTTCATGGATACCTTGGGTTGTGGCTTGGAGGCACTTGAATACGAGGCCTGTACAAAACTTCTCGGGCCAGTTGTTAAAGGTGCCAACTTAGAAAATGGCGTTAAAGTGCCTGGCACCAACTATGTTTTAGATCCAGTACAGGGTGCCTTCAATATTGGCGCAATGATTCGTTGGTTAGATTTTAATGACACGTGGTTGGCCGCTGAATGGGGACACCCATCCGATAACTTAGGTGCAATTCTTGCAACGGCTGACTGGCTATCACGTACAACGAATAAGAGATTTACTATCAAAGATGTTCTAACTGCCATGATTAAGGCCCATGAGATCCAGGGATGTATTGCACTAGAAAACTCATTTAATAAGGTCGGTTTGGACCATGTTATTTTAGTCAAAGTGGCATCTACGGCAGTTGTTGCGCAGATGATGGGTTTAACCCGTGATCAAATGTTGGCGGCCGTCTCCCTTGCCTGGGTAGATGGACAATCACTTCGTACGTATCGCCACTTTCCAAATGCTGGCTCTCGCAAATCCTGGGCGGCAGGGGATGCAACCTCGCGCGCAGTGCGCCTTGCATTAATGGCTAAAACTGGCGAAATGGGTTACCCATCAGCGCTCACCGCCAAGACGTGGGGCTTCTACGATGTCTCATTTAAAAGTAATGCCTTTAAGTTCCAACGCCCTTATGGCACATACGTTATGGAAAATATCCTCTTTAAAATCTCATTTCCTGCAGAGTTTCATTCACAGACTGCAGTTGAGGCAGCTATGACTTTGCATGCGGCAATGATTGCGCCTGGAAAAACTCAGGCCGATATTAAGAAAGTTACTATTCGTACTCACGAGGCCTGCATTCGAATCATCGATAAGAAAGGCCCACTCAATAATCCAGCCGATCGCGATCACTGCATTCAGTACATGGTCGCAATGCCACTTATCTTTGGGCGCTTAACTGCCCGTGATTATGAAGATAACATCGCATCAGATTCACGTATCGATGCTCTTCGTGAAAAAATTATCTGCGTTGAGGATGCCAGCTTTACGGCCGATTATCATGATCCTACTAAGCGCTCGATTGCTAATGCACTAACAGTTGAGTTTAACGATGGAAGTATTCTGGGCGAAGAAGTTGTTGAATATCCAATCGGCCACGCTCGGCGCCGTACTGCCGGTATTCCACTTCTCATTGAAAAGTACAAGGTTAATCTTGCGCGCATATTCGATAAGCCAAGGCAGGAGAAAATCCTTAGCCTGTCATTGGATTATGAGCGCCTCATCGCAACTCCTGTTAATGAGTTTATGGACTTACTGGCGCTTTAATGAGTCGAATACTCATTGCACCTGACTCTTTTAAGGGCAGTGCAACGAGTATTGAAGTAGCGCGGGCAATTGCACAGGGGTGGCAATCTCATCGCCCTGATGATGAGGTGATTCAGATTCCCTTTGCCGATGGCGGGGAAGGAACACTTCTTGCTATTGAATACGCACGGCCCAGCTCTCAACGGATTTATTGCCCTGCAGTCTCACCCGATGCGTATTGGCTATTACTAGATGGATCAACTGCCCTCGTTGAGCTGGCTCAAACTTCGGGGTTAACTCGTCTGCCAACTTTGGATCCAATGGGGGCGCACACTTTCGCCTTTGGCCAAGTATTGGCAATGGCGGCGCAAGATCGGCGTGTTGAAAGGATTTATTGCGCACTCGGTGGATCGGCGAGCACTGATGCAGGTGTTGGCGCGTTAATGGCGTTAGGTATAAGTTTTTTAGATGCGCAGGGAGCTTCTGTGGATTTAGGCGGGGAAAATCTTTTAGCTATTAAGAGTATTTCAACTCAAGGGGCGATCACCCCACCAAAAGATGGAGTTGTATTGCTCGTAGATGTGAACTCGCCGCTACTTGGAGCCAATGGCGCAGCTGCGATCTACTCTCCACAAAAGGGTGCAACGAAGGAGCAGGCGCTGCGACTTGAAAAGGCGCTCCAATATTTTGCGCAGCTCACAGGCAAGTTAGATACTCCTGGTAGCGGGGCAGCGGGTGGTACGGCTTATGGCTTATCTGCCCTTTGGGGTGCAAGAATTGAAAGAGGTGCTGAAAAGATTGCAGAGTTGTGTGGATTAGATTCGGCGATGGCAGATGCTGATTTAGTGATAACGGGTGAAGGGCGATTAGATGACCAAAGTTTTCACGGCAAAGTAGTTGACCATATTAGTGAGTGCGCTAAAAAAGCTGGAGTATCAATTGCATTCTGCGTTGGATCTGTTGAAGGTGATTTTCCCTCTACCTCTCTTGGGGGAGTATCACTATCTATGATTGCCGGTAGTTCTGCGATTGCAATGAGTAATCCAGAGAGATACCTTATTGAAGCTGGCGCACAACTCACCAATCTCCTATAGGATTTTGAACATGGTGCAGCCAATTAAGTCCATAGCAATTGGTCACAAAATTTCGACACCTGAGTGGGCAATTCTTGAGCGAGAAATCATCAAAAAACTCAATGCAGCAGCACCAGAGTTCGTGGCTCGATATACCCGCGCCGATGGCTCACTAATCTGGCGCGATACATGGGGCAGCATGGATGGCTCAGATGATCCGTACGAAGCGTTTATGTACCTTGCACTTTTGTATTCGATGGGTGGAAGCGAAGAGGTCTATGTACTTGCACGCAAAATGTGGGATGCAATCACCATTCAATGGACTGCATACGGCCAGATTTACCGAGAGTTTGATGGCTATTACGACTGGATGCATCACGGTGAAGGCTATCTCTATCACTACTTTTTTGGCCTAACTAAACCCGATTCATTGATAGATCGCCAGCGAGCTAAGCGTTTCTCAGACATGTATACCGGACTAGATGCTGAAGCGAAAAATTGGGATGGCGATAAGAAAATGATTCTCTCGCCGTTGACTGGTAGCCGTGGTCCACGACAGGTAGTTACACATGAGGATTGGCAGACTCACCGTACCGTGCTTGATGACTACTTAGCGCCTTATGAAGATATTGTTAAAACTGATTTTTCAACTATGCGCTGTCATTGGTCAGATCCGCAAGTCTATGACGATCTAATCAAGAAGATGAATGAGCGAATGAATCGTGGAGATGTTCCACTTAATCTCAATGCAACCTCACTGATGACGCATGCCTTTATGTATTCAAGTGAGAATCGATTGAAAGATTGGGTTCTTACCTATCTCGGTGCATGGAAAGAACGCACCGCAACAAATAATGGAATCATGCCCGACAATATTGGACTCTCTGGAAAAATTGGTGAGTACAACGATGGTAAGTGGTGGGGTGGCTATTACGGATGGCGGTGGCCACATGGATTCATGACGATTATGGAGCCTCTGACTAATGCGGCGATGAATGCAGTGCTATTAACTGGTGATTACAGCCATTTAGATTTAGCACGATCACAATTTGACCTTATCTGGTCACTTCGAAAAGAAGAGGATGGAGTCATCAAAGTTCCCCATCGTCACTTCGATGCGGGTTGGGGCGATTATCGAACTCCATCTCCACGACACATGATCTATTTATGGACTTCATCTATGGCCGATCAGGACCTAGCGCGAATCACTCAGTTACCACGCGATAATGACTGGAATACCATTGTAATTCCAGGGGTATCAGGGAGTGATTCGTTAACAGGTCGAGACACTAAGCATTACATTGCAAATACTCTGCCCTGGTTCCAATTTATTCAAGGCGAGCTACCTAACTATCCAGTTCAAATCTTGCAGGCTAATATCGAGTTAATCAACACGCAGCTTCGAAAGATGCGCTCGAAGACTGGCGATCCACGGGGCTGGGATACATATGATCCTGCAACTGCGGATGAAGTTGTTGGCCTAGATCTACGAATCGACGGTTATCAAATACATGCATGGCAAGAGTTCAGCCCAATCTATTTCGAAGGTTTGGCACAGTTGACAATGGGTGCACCTATGCATATCTCTCATGGGGGATTACAACATGGGAAAGTGCGCTTCTTTGATGGCGAACTGCAACGTCCTGGCTTACCTACAGATATTGGCGCAATCGTAGATTCCTTAACAGCGACCACTATTGGAATGAAGATTGCAAACACGAGTACAACTACATCGAGGTCGTTGGTGGTACAAGCCGGTGCATTTGGTGAACATAGATTTATATCAGTCGTAGTTGAACTTGATTCATGTGATAGTGAGCGACATGAAATCGGATCAAAATGGTTTGAAATCAACTTAGGGGCTCAGGCGGGTGCAACTTTAACTTTCACCGTTGAGCGATATGTGAACACCCCAAGTTATGAAACGCCGTTCTCTGCGCTAGGGGATTGGGACCAATTGATCAAGGGTCGACCAGCAGAGAATTTTGAACGGTAGAAAAATGATTTGGGCTGAGTTTTCAGATTTACGAATCCCGAGTTCACTGAAAACCTTGCCCATAAATGGTGAATTTCCACAGGAGGATGATCTTTCAAAGATCACTTTTTATGTTCCGCCCTATATGTCCGGGGCACGAGCCCTTGAACCAATTGCAAAAATGTCATCACTCCAAGTTATTCAAAGCCCAAATGCTGGAGTAGATGATGTACTTGAGATTCTTCCCAAAGGGGTCACCTTGTGTAACGCGCGAGGTGTTCACGATGTCTCCACTGCCGAGCTAGCTATTGGATTAACAATTAGTGCCAGACGGGGCTTTGCAACCTTTATGAGCAATCAAGGTAGGGGGGAGTGGATACATGAGAGACACAACGCCTTGGCTGATTCACGCGTGGGAGTTGTTGGCACAGGATCTATCGGCTCTCTGATTGCCCGTCAGCTAGAAGTATTTGATGTTGAGGTCATTGGCTTTAGTCGAAGCGGAAGGGGAACATCTAGGACCATGGATGACTTTGATATGTTATTGCCAACGTTAGATGTTGTAATTTTGATTCTTCCCTTGACAAGACAGTCGTATCACTTGATGAATCAATCAAGAATTGATTCGATGAAGGAGGGTGCAACCCTAGTCAATGTGGCTCGAGGGGGAATTGTTGATACGGCCGCCTTAGTTGATGCTTTAAATCGTGGGCATATCAGCGCGGCTCTGGATGTTACGGATCCAGAACCACTACCAAAAGGTCACCCATTATGGAGTGCGCCAAACATAATCATTACGCCACATGTCGGTGGGGACTCAGCTGCATTTAATCCGCGCGTGCGCACACTTATTGAGAGTCAATTAGAGCGATTTGCAACTGGAGAGCCGCTTATAAACATTGTGGCTGGCCCACTGCGTTAGAGAACGGCGACAGTGTGCTTGTCGATGAAATCCCAGTCATAGTCGATGCATAGACCTTCACCAGTTGGTGCCATGACGTAGCCATCAACGATATTGAGCTGGCTTTTTGTACCAAATTGAAAGTCATCAAACGGGTAGAGAGTTTCAAAGAACTCACAGTTACTGATTGCAAGGGATGGATGAAGTTGGACCTGCTCGAGGCCATGATAAATAGTTGTATGCAGCTCACATTGAACTCCATGGGCCTCAGCCAAGTGCGCCGTCTTCATTACAGCTGTGATTCCCGCTCGCCATGAGACATCGGTGCGCACTATATCGACGATACCTTCTTTAATGCAGTGAGCAACGCTGTAGTGATTTCCTGCTATGACTTCAGTTCCACAAATTGGAATATCTAATTTTTCACGAAGTTTCTTTAGACCGTTGAGATTGACATCAAGTAATGGTTCTTCTAGCCACTTATACCCAAGGCGTTCAAGTTCGCGTCCTGCCTTGAACGCCTCTTCATACGATGCCATAATTACTGGATCTGCCATTAGCGTAAAATCATCACCAACGGCTTTGCGTACAGCGCGATAACAAGCAATATCCAAGTCCAAGCCCCCTGGTGGATGAAGCTTGTAACCTTTATATCCTTTGGCCTTAACTTCTAGTGCTTGTTTTGCATAATCTTCTGGGCCGGGTAGAAACATCGAAGAGACATAGAGTGGAACTTTTTCACGGGCGGCACCGAGTAGTTTGTAAACGGGTTGGTGAGCCATCTTTCCAACGATGTCCCAACATGCATTATCAAAAGGTGCGTAGGCATAGATTGGTACGTGATTCCAACGGCGATCAAAGAGTTCAAAATCCTTCATATTCTTCGCCGAACTATGTGCGCTACGGCCAATAAAGAATGGCTTAACTTGAGACATAGCAGCAGCTGCCGCCTTTGCATCGAGTGCACCGAAGCCAAAGGAGGTGCCTTTCACACCATCCTCAGTGGTAATTGTGATGACAGTGAAATCTGGGCGCGAGCCACCGGGAAGTCGAATAGCATCGACAGCATCGAGAGAGTTGAGCTCATCGCCCCCGCGACAAGCTCGAACCTCAATCTCTTTAATAACTGAAGTGCCCATCGATCGTCCCCATTTCCAAAAATCCTATAGGATAAATTAGCCCCGCCCAGAACCGTATGTCAAGAGTAGAAGAGTGCTTTATCTCTTATTTACTGCCTTTACCGAGGGCGAGAAGCGCTTGAGTGATGACTCAATATGGGAGTGCATGGCGGTGCGTGCCGCCTTAGGGTTCTGCTCAAGTATTGCTGTGGCAATTGCAGCATGCTCTTTAATCGCTAACTGCCCGGAACCAGACTGGTAATACTGCTCAAATAAATCCTGTACAAATTGAGTCCTTGATTCATTTGCAATTAGGTGAAGTTTATTTGCCATGAAGAGGCGAAATAAATGAAGATGACAATGCGTGCGCTCAAAAGCGTTTGCAACCGAACTACTTCCTGAGATGTGTGCAATCAATGTATGAAAGCGGGCATCATGTTCTGTTAATGCCTGAAACTGGTCATCAGCCTTAAACTTGATTGAGGCTTTTGCACTTTGCATTTCACCTTTGAGCGCAGCCTTTCCAGTGGCATCGATCTTTATCGCTGCCTGCTCTGCAGCCCAAGGTTCGATCAGTAATCTAAAATGAAAGAGATCGTTGAACTCTTCCATGGTAAGGAGTTCAGTTGCGGTGTAGCCCTTGAGTGGCTCCTTTGCGATGAGTCCATCGGACTCCAGGCGGGCAAGGGCTTCGCGTACTGGAGTCTGTGAGACTTCAAGTTCGACAGCAAGGGCATCAATATTCACACGTGAACCTGGCGCGATTTCATGCTCAAATA
>Ga0214919_10010487_pt1 | contig 11731 bp, 7 predicted proteins | sample LL1503_MetaG_FD_177994 | JGI IMG/M metagenome (GOLD analysis project Ga0214919, IMG submission 177994) | Freshwater microbial communities from Lake Lanier, Atlanta, Georgia, United States - LL-1503 | ecosystem: Environmental > Aquatic > Freshwater > Lake | place: USA: Georgia | collected 2015-03-15
CCTCCCTGTAAATATGCCGGCAGCTGTGGTGGTTGCGATTTTCAACATATTGAAATAAATGCTCAACGAGATTTTAAGAGCGCAATTGTAAAAGAACAGTTCCTGAGAATCGGAAAAATGGATTTAAATGCCTTAGGTTTTGATTTAAAAGTTCAAGCCCTAGAACCAATAAATGGATTGAATTGGCGAACTCGAATGGACTTTGCAGTCTCACCAACTGGTGGAATTGGATTCTTTGGTGCCAGAAGCAATGAGGTAGTTGAGATAAAGGACTGTTTAATTGCGGATCAACGTATGAATGTTTCTGAACTATCGGCGAGAAGTTGGAAATCAGATGCTCGGGTAGAGGTGGCAGTTTCTAGCACAAATGAAATTTCAGTTATGAGGTCGGGAAGAAGTATTAGCGGACCAACTCAGATTGTTGAACAAGTTGGTGGAAATTCTTTTAAAATCTCACCCGTCTCCTTTTGGCAAAGCCATAAAGCAGCTCCGGTTGAGTTAACAAAAGCAGTGCTTACCCTACTGGCAGTAAAAAACGGCGACAATGTTTGCGACCTCTATTCCGGAGTTGGTTTATTTGCTGCAGCAATACTAAAGGAAGTTGGAGATCGTGGTTTTGTGACATTAATAGAAAGTGATAAAACTGCGGTTGCGGATGCTCGAAAAATATTTTTAAATAAAGAGAATGTTAAGATTTTGCAAGGCTTAGTTGCTCAGCAATTATCGATTGTTAAACGAGCAGATTTAATATTACTTGATCCACCTAGAACTGGTGCTGGAGAAGTTGTTATTCAGCAAATGGTTAAATTCAGACCAAGAAAAATTGTTTATGTTGCATGTGATCCGGCAGCATTAGCTCGAGACGCAAAAACTTTGGAAGAGTCTGGTTATAAGTTAGATCACATCCAAGCCTTTGATCTTTTCCCAATGACCCAGCACATAGAGTGCGTGGCTGGATTTTCACCAGTAAAGAGATAGGATTAGCGTTAAGAAATAGAAAGTGGGTGTGGGGCATTGAGTAAAAACTCATTTAAGGCCAAAACCACACTAGAAGTAGCCGGTAAAAGTTACGAAATTTTTGATATCACCGCTTTTTCTGAGGCCAAAGATCTCCCATTTAGCTTAAAAGTATTACTTGAGAATTTACTTCGCACCGAAGATGGTGCCAATATCACAGCAGAGCAAATTAAAAAGCTCGCAAACTGGGATCCATCAGTTGAACCAGATACTGAAATTCAATTTACGCCAGCTCGGGTCATCATGCAAGACTTCACCGGAGTTCCATGCATCGTAGATCTTGCAACTATGCGAGAGGCGATTGCTGATTTAGGTGGAGATCCAGCAAAGGTAAATCCACTTTCACCTGCGGAATTAGTTATTGATCACTCAGTTATCGCAGATTTATTTGGAACTAAAGATTCATTTGAACAAAATGTTGATATTGAGTATCAAAGAAATAAAGAGCGTTATCGTTTCTTGCGCTGGGGACAAAATGCATTTGATGAATTTAAAGTTGTACCACCAGGAACCGGAATTGTTCACCAGGTAAATATCGAATATTTAGCAAGAGTTATAATGAGTCGAATTGTTGATGGAAAGCTTCGCGCTTACCCAGACACCGTAGTTGGTACTGATTCACACACCACAATGGTTAATGGCTTGGGTGTACTAGGTTGGGGAGTCGGTGGTATTGAAGCAGAGGCTGCATTACTTGGTCAGCCGGTATCGATGCTAATTCCTAAGGTTGTTGGATTTAAGTTAAATGGTCAACTTCCAGTAGGAACTACCGCAACAGATTTAGTTTTAACAATTACCCAAATGCTTCGCAAGCATGGCGTGGTTGGAAAGTTTGTTGAATTTTATGGCCCTGGTGTTAGCGCACTTCCAATGGCTAACCGCGCAACAATTGGAAATATGTCACCTGAGTACGGATCAACTTGTGCAATTTTCCCAATTGATGAAGAGACTATTAGATATTTGAAATTAACCGGTAGAACCAATGAGCAACTTGAATTAGTTGAGAAGTATGCAAAGGTAAATGGGCTTTGGCACGATCCATATGCAGAGCCACGGTTCTCTGAAAAATTAGAGTTAGATTTGGGAACAGTTGTGCCATCTATCGCCGGGCCTAAGCGGCCACAGGATCGAATATCATTAAGTGATGCCAAGAGTTCATATCAAACTGTTGTACCTAGTTATTTCACGGAGAAGACAAGCAAAAATAAGATTGATATAAAAGTAAATGGTAAGCAAACAACTGTCGCAAATGGCGATGTAGTAATTGCTTCGATTACATCCTGTACTAATACATCTAATCCATCAGTAATGATTGGTGCGGCTTTACTTGCTAAAAAGGCTGTTGAAAAGGGTTTATCCAGTAAGCCATGGGTTAAAACCACATTAGCTCCTGGTTCTAAAGTTGTAACTGATTACTACGATCGATCTGGCCTTACCCCATTTATGGAGAAATTAGGGTTTAACTTGGTTGGCTACGGTTGTGTTACCTGTATTGGAAACTCAGGTCCACTACCAGTTGAGGTGAGCAAAGCTATTAATGAGAATGATTTAGCGGTTTCAGCAGTGCTCTCTGGAAATCGAAATTTTGAGGGCCGAATCTCACCTGATGTGAAGATGAATTATTTAGCCTCACCACCTTTAGTTGTTGCCTATGCATTGACTGGATCTATGAATCATGACTTTGAAAAGGATCCAATTGGCAATGACAATGATGGTAAGCCGGTTTATTTGAAAGATATTTGGCCAACTAGTGCTGAGATTGAAAATGTAATTGCTTCATCAATTTCATCTGAAATGTTTACTAAAGATTATGCATCAGTTTTTGAAGGGGATAAGCGATGGAAGTCCCTTGATACCCCAACAGGTAATACTTTTGAATGGGATAGTAATTCTACCTATGTAAGAAAGCCGCCATATTTTGATGGCATGCCAAAAGATCCTAAGCCAGTTACTAATATTGCAAATGCTCGGGTTCTAGCTGTTCTAGGAGACTCAGTTACAACAGATCACATCTCACCTGCTGGAAATATCAAAGCAGATTCACCAGCTGGAAAATATTTGGCAGATCATGGAATAGAGCGAGCAGATTTCAACTCTTACGGATCACGTCGTGGAAATCACGAAGTAATGATTCGCGGTACATTTGCAAATATTCGACTTAAGAATTTGTTACTAAATGGTGTTGAAGGTGGCTTTACTAAAAACTTCTTAGCAAATGGTGAACAAGCAACAATTTATGATGCATCCCGTGCGTATATAGATGCGGGTATTCCCTTAGTTATTTTGGCTGGCAAAGAGTATGGCTCTGGTTCTTCCCGAGATTGGGCCGCGAAGGGGACTGCTCTTCTTGGTGTTCGCGCAGTAATTGCTGAGTCATTTGAAAGAATTCATAGATCAAATTTAATTGGAATGGGAGTTTTACCTCTTCAATTCCTAGATGGCCAAAATGCTGCATCACTTGGATTAGATGGCAGTGAAATGTTTTCGATTATCGGTGTTGAAGAGTTAAATAATGGATCAACTCCTAAAGAGGTAAGTGTCACTGCTGGAGATAAGAGTTTTAAGGCAAAATTGCGCATCGATACACCAGGTGAGGCAGATTACTATCGCCATGGTGGCATCATGCAGTACGTATTACGCTCACTTTTAAGCAAGTAATCGCATTAGTAATCATAACCCTTTAAACTATGAGCATGCTCGAATCAATAAAGTCACCTGCTGACCTAAAAAAGTTAAGTGCAGAGCAGATTACCGAATTAGCTGGTGAAATCCGTAGTTTTTTAATTGAACAAGTTTCAAAATCCGGCGGGCATTTAGGACCAAACCTTGGTGTTGTGGAATTAACAATTGCGATGCACCGAGTATTTGAATCACCAAAAGATGTAATTGTTTTTGATACCGGACATCAGAGTTATGTTCATAAGTTGCTTACTGGACGTATGAGTGGGTTTGATAAGTTGCGTCAGCGAGGCGGAATTGCTGGATATCCAAACCGTAGCGAGAGTGAGCATGATGTTGTCGAAAACTCTCATGCATCTACCGCATTATCTTGGAGTGATGGCATTGCTAAAGGTTTTTCAATTACAAAACAAAAAGATCGAGTTGTGGTTTGCGTAGTTGGCGATGGTGCATTAACTGGGGGAATGAGTTGGGAAGCTTTAAATAATATTGCTGCCAGTAAAAATCAGAAATTAGTGATAATTGTTAATGATAATGAACGATCATATTCACCAACAATTGGTGGATTAGCAACCTACCTTTCAACTCTTCGCACCACGAGCGGATATGAGAAATTTTTAGATTGGGGTAAAGGAGTATTAGAAAAAACTCCGGTTGTTGGCCACCCAATTTATGAAACATTACATGGTGTTAAAAAAGGAATTAAAGATATTGTTGCTCCACAAGGAATGTTTGAAGATCTAGGGCTTAAGTATTTTGGTCCGATTGATGGTCATGATGTTGTGGCAATGGAAAAAGCATTAAAAATTGCCAAAGATTATGATGCGCCAGTTTTAGTTCATGTAATTACTGAAAAGGGCCGAGGCCACGCCCCAGCATTAAATGATGAAGCAGAAAAGTTTCATGCAGTAGGTGTAGTTGATCCGGAAACTGGTCAGCCACTAAGTAAGAGTGGTAAGAGTTGGACCTCTGTATTCTCTGAGGAGTTAGTAAAAATTGGTGCAGAACGAACAGATATTGTTGCAATAACTGCAGCAATGATGGGACCAACCGGTTTAGATAAGTTTGAAAAAGCATTCCCAGATCGCACATTTGATGTTGGAATTGCCGAACAACATGCCACAACCTCTGCAGCCGGTATGGCATTCGCTGGTCTTCATCCAGTAGTTGCGGTTTATTCAACATTCCTAAATAGAGCCTTTGATCAACTTTTACTAGATGTTGCACTACATAAAGCTGGAGTTACATTTGTTTTAGATCGCGCTGGTGTTACTGGCGATGATGGACCATCTCATAATGGAATGTGGGATCTAGCTTTAACTGGAATTGTGCCAACTTTGCATGTAGCAGCTCCTCGTGATGGTGAACGAGTTAAGGAAACATTGCGTGAAGCATTGGATATTTCAGATGCACCATCTTTAATTCGTTTCCCTAAAGGAGTTGTAAATCCAGATATCCCAGCCTTTGAACGACGTGATGGAATTGATGTTTTATATCGAGGCGAGAGTGCTGATGTTCTATTAGTCAGTATTGGCGCATTTGCAGCAATTGCAGTGGAAGCTGCTGCTCAGGCATATCGTGAAGGAGTTGGCGTCACCGTAATTGATCCACGTTGGGTCAAGCCACTTCCAAAATCATTAATAACTATGGCTCAGCGCTACAAGAGCGTTGTTGTTTTAGAAGATGGAATTAAGCATGGTGGTATTGCCAGCACAATCTTTGAACTATTTAGAGATGCGCAATTAAATGTGCCGGTTCACTCTATTGGTCTTCCACTTTCATTCTTAGAACATGCCAAGCGAGCTCAAATATTAGAAGATTTAGGAATTACTGTTCAAAACATAACTCGTTCGCTGGTCGCTTGGAATAGCAGTGATATTTCCGTAGATATTAAGGAAGAGATGCAACACCCTTTGGATGAAAACGAGCGCCGCAAACCGCTTCGCTAATTCCTTCTCGATCTAAGTAAGGCAAGATTCCACCTAGATGCATTGGCCAACCAGAACCAAGCAACATACAAATATCAATCTCTTGTGGAGTTGAAACTACACCTTCATCAAGCATCATCTTTGCCTCAGTTGCAAGGGCTTCTAGTGCTCTTCTTCTAACCTGATCCGCAGTTGAAGCTTTTGAACCTTTTTCAAGTAAGGCTAATGCTGCAGGATTGACAACATTTAGTCCCTGCTCATTTTTTACATAAAATGTTCTTACGCCTTCTCTAACAAACCGTTGCATAGTTGGAGAGATTTTGTAGCGAGGGCCAAGATTCTTATTTAACGTCTCTGCTACGTGCAGTGCCACACCGGGACCAACCAGGCCTAGTAACTCAAGGGATGACATTGGAAAACCTAGTGGAGCCATTGCAGCATCTGCTACTTCATAAGGTGTTCCTTCATCCATTGAATCAGTTACCTCACCCATGAATCTGGTAAGTAATCTGTTAACCACAAATGCTGGTGCATCTTTAACAATCACCATAGTTTTCTTTAAATCTTTACCAATGTTAATTGCAGTAGCCGTTGTCGCGTCATCGGTCTTAGTAGTTCTAGCTACCTCTAATAGCGGCATGATTGCAACTGGATTAAAGAAGTGAAAGCCAACAACTCGCTCCGGATTTTTTAGACCTTCACTCATTGCTTCAACTGACAGAGATGAGGTATTTGTTGCCAAAATACACTCTGGAGTAACAATCGCCTCTAGATCCTTAAATAGTTTCTGCTTAAGAGATAACTCTTCAAAGATAGCTTCAATTACAAAATCAGCGTTAGCAAATACCTTTTGATCAACAGAGCCAGAGATATTCCCAAGTAATCTGGCAGCACCCTCTGGGTTAAGCCTTTTCTTATCTACTAACTTTTGAATTTCAGCTTTTATCCAAGCAAGGCCTTTATCTACCCGCTCTTGATCTAAATCCGTAATAACAACTGGAACCTTTAAATTACGAAGCATCAGTAAGGCAAGTTGGGATGCCATCAGCCCTGCGCCGACAACTCCTACTTTGGTAATTTTGCGAGCAAGAGCCGGCTTTGGTGCTCCTTCAACTTTTTTACGTTTTTTCTGAATTAAGTTAAATGAATATAAAGAGGCACGAAGTGCATCACTCATTACTAACTCAGCTAGAACCTTGGTCTCAGCTGCATAACCATCTCGAACAGAGTTTGTCTGTGCGGCTTTAACTAATTCTAGAGCGGCAAGTGGGGATGCAATTTGAGCACCGCTATATTTCTTAGCAACTGCTGCTTTGCCGGTTGCGATTGCTTTTTCAAAACCAGCGTTATCTTTACTGAAATCTTTGCGTTCAATTTTCTTCTTACCGTTTAGAACTTCAGCGACAAATTTCACCGAATGCTCAAGAAAATCTGATGGCTCAAATACCGCATCTACTACGCCAAGGCCAAGTGCGTCTTTAGCCTTCATCATGGTGTTGTTATTTAGTGAGTTTAGAATTATGACTTGTACTGCATTCTCAGGCCCAATTAATTTAGGCAGAAGTGTCGCACCACCCCAGCCAGGGACTAAGCCTAAAAAGCATTCAGGTAATCCAGTAAATGCAGTTGAAGCAAGAGTTCGATAGTGGCAGTTAAGTCCAACCTCAAGGCCGCCTCCCAGAGCTAAACCATTAATAAATGCAAAGGTTGGTTTCTTACTCTCATGCAACTTAAGGAAAACTTCATGACCTAGATCGCCAAAAGCGGTTGCAACGGAGATATCTTTAACAGCTCCAACACCAGAAAGATCAGCACCTGCGGCAAAGATAAATGGTTTTCCAGTTACCGCAATTGCTACAGCATCTGTTTTTTGCGCTTGATCTATTGCACTAGAAAGCGCGTTTAAAGATGCTGGACCAAAAGTATTTGGTCTGGTGTGGTCTGCTCCGTTATCTAATGTAATTAGCGCTAGCTCACCATTGTGGCCAAAGGGAGATAGTGAGACCATCCGCAAAATTGCATTTGTTACTACCTCATCAGGTGCGCCAGTTAATACTTCACTCATTACTTAGCACCTTTGTAATTAGGGTTTTCCCAAATGATTGTGCCACCCATGCCTAGGCCAATACACATGGTGGTAATTCCATAGCGAACCTCAGGTTGCTCTTTAAATCCATTTGCTAAGTTAAGAATTAATCTCACGCCAGAGGAGGCAAGTGGATGACCAACTGCGATGGCGCCACCATAGATATTTACTCGTTTATCATCATCGGCAATTCCAAAGTGATCCAAGAAGGAAAGTACTTGAATTGCAAAGGCTTCGTTAACTTCAAATAATCCAATATCAGTTATATCTAAGCCAGCCTTAGCTAGCGCTTTAATTGTGCTGGGAACTGGTCCATATCCCATGATCTCCGGTTCAACTCCGGCAAATGCAAATGAAACTAATTTGGCTTTAATCGGAAGATTTAATTCTTTTGCCTTACTTTCTGATGCCAAGATTGCAGCGGTAGCACCATCATTTAATCCGGCAGCATTGCCAGCGGTAACTCGACCAGCTGCTCTAAATGGTGTCTTAAGAGCGGCAAGTGCTTCAAGAGTTGTTTGAGGCCGTGGTGGTTCATCAACTGTTGCCATACCCCAACCGAGTTCGGCAGTTCTAGTTGCAACTGGTATTAAATCAGGTTGAATTTTATTTGCTGCGTATGCTGCAGCAGTTTTTTGCTGGGAGGCTAACGCGTATTTGTCAGCGCGCTCTTTTGTTAGGTGAGGAAACTTATCGTGTAAGCGTTCAGCAGTAGCACCCATTTGTAGTGCATCTGTGTCTACTAATTTTTCTGCCAAATATCTTGGGTTTGGATCCATGCCATCGCCCATTGGATGATGTCCCATATGTTCTACTCCGCCAGCAATTGCAAGATCGTATGCGCCCATATTTATGCCGCCAGCAATTGTTGTAACCGCAGTTAAAGCACCTGCGCACCAGCGATCAATTGAGTAGCCCGGAACAGTTTTTGGAATTCCAGCTAATATTGAAACAGAGCGACCAATATTCATACCTTGATCACCAGTTTGAGTTGCTGCTGCTATCGCAACCTCATCAATTTGATCTACTGGCAGATTTGGATTTCGTTCAATTAGCCCGCGAATGCAGCGGACCATAATGTCATCAGCTCTAGTTTCGGCATAGAGCGAGCCAGCTTTTCCAAATGGAGTTCTAACAGCATCGACTAAGACCACATTAGTTTTTGCGGTGGCGCTTTTGCTCATTATTTCCCCTACCTATTTACCTAATAAGGATAGGTTACTCGCCAGTAGGCGAATTGGGTAGTGCGCCTACTTAACTAGTTGGGCGGTGTTTACGCGGGCAGGCTTGGTGTAAAGACGAAGAACAATTCCAAGGTATGCACCCCAAAGCAGCAACTGCACCCATGATGTATTCACATCAAATCCAATCGTGCCGGCAAGTAAAGAGCCTGCGATTGAGTCTTTTGCCATTACAGATGAGATATCCCAAGCATATGAATTCTCACCTGGCAACCAACCTAACTCTTGGTACTCATGCACGCCGTAGGACAAAACTCCAGCTGCAACGATAATCAATGCAATTCCAGTAATAGTGAAAAACTTACTTAAATTTAATTTAACTGACCGGTTATAGATTAGGAAGCCAAGCACAACTGCAAAAGTTAATCCAAGAATAAGACCGATAGAAGCTGATGATGTTGCAGCTACTGTTTTAAAGTTTGTATACACAAATAATGCGGTTTCTAGGCCTTCTCTAGCGACAGCGAAAAAAGCAGCGGTAGCAAGTGCTAATGGTCCAGTAGTTAATGCATTATCTACTTTGCCATGTAACTCATCGCGAAGAGTTCTGGCAGCTCGCTTCATCCAAAAAACCATCCAGGTAACAAGTCCTACTGCAATAAATGAAGTTGTTCCAGCAAAGAATTGTTCACCGCGCTCTGAAAGCTCGGCGGATGTAAATGAGAGAAAACCGCCTAAAGCAAAACTTGCAGCTAGTGCGATTCCAACACCGGTCCAGATTGGTGCAAGCAAATTTCTACGACCTGTTTTAACAACGTAGGCGACCAAGATGCTGACAATTAGGGCAGCCTCAAGCCCCTCACGAAGGGCGATTAAGAATGTACTCAACATGGGTCGAGCATATTCCTAGATCAATGAATTACGCAACTTAAGTGTTGCGTAATTCCAATCACACCTTAGGGGGCTGTTTCTGGCTCCACCTCTGCCTCAACTGGCTCAGGAATAACCACTGGTTCAGTTTGGGATAGGGCTGCTGCGATAGCCGGTGTTACCAACTCGATCTGCCAAGGCCGAGCGCCGGTTTTATTTAATTGCTCAACTACAAAATCTTGATACTCACTAGCTGAGGTAGGTGGCTCCTGCCAGCAAATTTTCCGGACTAACTCTGGAGTCACTAAATTCTCGGTAGGAATCTGAATTTCGGTCGATAGTTCAATTAATGCAGCACGAGCATGGGTAAGACGGGCGTAGCCAAGTGGATTTCGATCTTTCCAAATTTTAATTGGTGGCAAACTTTGTGAAGCAACTCGTAACTCGGGCTGCTGTTCAAGTGGTGTTTTCAGTGCAAGTGTTAAAACATTCAACCAGCGATTAAATGGTGGGGCTTCTAATCTAGTACGTCTGCCAATTACCTTTGCAACCGCCTCTAAGTTAACTGGTCGCTTGGTAGCGAGTTCAATTATTGCATCATCACCTAAAACTCGACCCGGGGCTAAATCTATTTCACGCGCTAATTCATCTCGCGAAAACCAGAGATCTCGAACAATTGCCATTGTTAATCTATCTCGCACCTTGTGCATTCCTGATGTGCGGCGCCACCGCTCTGGCTTTGCCGCATCAGAGAAAACATAGTTTTGATAGCTCTTTAAAATTGATGCAAAATCTTGCTTAGCCCACTTCAACTTATTTTGTTCAGTTAGTAGTTTTTCTACTGCGTTTCTAATATCAAGCAAGATATCTACATCTAGCGCTGCGTAGGTAACCCACTCTGGCCGAAGTGGTCTAATCGACCAATCAACAGCTGAATGTTCTTTTGCAAGTTGTAGCTCAAGCAAGCTTTCAGCTAATGGACCAAGTCCTACTCGATCACATCCAGCAATTCGAGCACCTAACTCAGTATCAAAAAGTAGTTCAGGTTTTAAGCCAACATCAATCAAACAAGGAAGATCTTGAGTACTTGCGTGAATTACCCACTCATATGCTGAGAACTCATTGTTGAATTTTTCCCATAACTTTGAATCTTTAAGGGGGATTGGATCAATTAAATGTAGTCCGCCATTTTCTCGATAAATCTGGATTAGATATGCCCGCTGGCTATACCGATAGCCTGAAGCACGCTCAGCATCGATTGCAAGTGGCCCGCTTCCATTTAATAACTGGGCGATTAATTTTTCAAAATCTCTTTCATTACTTATGACTGCTGGCACACCATGCCTAGGAGCGATAAGTGGAGTAACCATTAATTAAAGAAGTCTAACTGTTTCGTGAGATTGAGCTAACACCTTGGGGAATTGGTTCAAGCCCGGCTGTCATTGCTAAAAGTTCAAGCCATGCATTTACATGATTTACTAAATCTTCGCCCGAAGTTGGCGTCCATGATGCGCGAACTTCCACTTCAGAATCTTCTTCGCGATCTTCAAGTGCACCAAAAGATGAGCTTGCAACTCTAGTGACCGTTCCACTAGGAGCAAGAAACTCACAACCATTTTTCTTAAGTGATTCAATTAACCAAGTCCAACCAATCTCTGGCAACAATGGATCAGATGCCATCTCTAAATCAATTGCAGCTCTGGCAAAAGTTACGCACCTCCAGTTTCCACCCCAACCTTCTTGTCCGGCTGGATCATGGAGTAACACAAATCTTCCAGTTGCTGCATCCTCTAAAACATCAGCGGTCATCGCTAATGCATGGGGTGCAAGTTTTTGTGGTGCCGGAACGGCTTCAAGCAAGATCTCACCGCGCGGCTTTAGCGCCAAGATCGGAGCGACTAATTGTTCAAAGGTTGGATTCACTGCCTAAGGATAATTTGGATAAGCAAGAAGTAAGTGAAGGCGCGAGC
>Ga0214919_10010488_pt1 | contig 11730 bp, 10 predicted proteins | sample LL1503_MetaG_FD_177994 | JGI IMG/M metagenome (GOLD analysis project Ga0214919, IMG submission 177994) | Freshwater microbial communities from Lake Lanier, Atlanta, Georgia, United States - LL-1503 | ecosystem: Environmental > Aquatic > Freshwater > Lake | place: USA: Georgia | collected...
TGTACCCAGTACCCGATGGTGTTTACACAGTTAAGTTTGCTTTAACAGTACCACAGGCAACACTATCTTCAGGCTCAACAGTTGTGTTAGTGCCTGATACATTGGTTGCTCAAAATGCTTATGCAAGAGCATTGATTGAAAGAGGAGAAGACCAAGGTTTTCCATCTTCAGAAGCATACAATTTGTATAAAGGTATGTTGTCAGATTACATTGCACTAGAGAGCACTCGTTATCCTGAAAATCAAGAATTTGTACCAATATGACCCAACAAATACAAATTTCTAGCATCTCAGCACCTGGCTTTTATGGGCTGAATACGCAAGACTCTCCGCTTGATATGCAGAGTGGTTGGGCGTTGGTTGCTACAAATTGTGTAATTGACCAATATGGTCGTATTGGTGCTAGAAAAGGTTGGTCAAGAGTTAATTCATCAAGTGGTAATTTAGGTGCAAATGATGTTAATGTTATCCATGAATTAGTACAGTCTGATGGAACTTTGACTGTTTTATTTGCAGGTAATAATAAACTCTTTAAACTTGATGGCTCTAATGCTGTTTCAGAATTAACCTATGGGGGGGGTGGGTCTGCTCCAACTATTACTACAAGCAATTGGCAATGTACATCTTTGAATGGTATTACTTATTTCTTTCAGTCAGGGTATGACCCTCTTATATTTGACCCAACAGTTTCAACAACAACATATAGACGGGTATCAGAAAAAACAGGATATGTAGCAACTGTTCCAAATGCAGACATTGCAATATCTGCTTATGGCAGGTTGTGGGTGGCAAGTACATCAACAGTTAAGAATACTGTGTATTTTTCTGACCTAATTGCTGGTCATGTATGGAGTACAGGAACGGCTGGTTCTTTGAATGTAGATAGAGTTTGGCCTAATGGGGCTGATGAGATTACTGGTTTAGCGGCTCACAACGGGTTTTTATTCATCTTTGGTAAACGTCAGATTCTTGTTTATCAAAATGCCACTACCCCTGCATCAATGTCAATAAGCGACACAATTGGTGGTATTGGTTGTATTTCAAGAGATACTATTCAGGCAACAAGTTCTGATGTTGTGTTTTTATCTAATTCGGGTATTCGTTCTTTATCCAGAACAATTCAAGAGAAGTCTGCTCCTGAAAGAGATTTATCAAAGAATATTAGGAATGACCTTGTTCAAAGTATTTCAGGAGAAAATTTAACTAATTTAAAATCCGTATATTCAGAAAAACAAGGATTTTATTTAATAAGTTTACCTGTTGCACAAAGGGTTTATTGTTTTGATACAAAGGTTATTTTGCCTGATGGTTCTTACAGGGTAACGACTTGGAATAGTATTTTGCCAACTTGTTTTTTATCAAGAAGAAATGGTGATTTATTAATAGGTAAAACTGGTTATATTGGAAAGTATGGAACTTATTTAGACCATACATCTACATTCCCAATGGCATATTACACAAACAATGCAGACCTTGGTGACATTTCAAAAATATCAATTTTAAAGAAAATTAGTGCAATTGTGATTGGTGGTAGCAATCAATATGTAACAATTAGATGGGGTTTTGATTTTAAGGCTAACTATTTATCTGAAAGTATCTTGTTGCCAACACAAGGTATTTCTGAGTATGGTGTGGCTGAGTATGGTGCAAATGCAAATCCTATTGCGTATTATACTGATGGGGTTGCTCTACAAACAATATCATCAAATGCAACTGGTTCAGGGAAAGTGGTACAAACTGGATATGAGGTAACAATCAATGGTTCAGCATTATCAATTCAAAAGATTGAAATTCAATCTAAACAAGGCCGATTTAGTTAAGGAATAAATATGTCAGACTATACAAAAGCAACTAATTTTGCGACAAAAGACACGCTAACAAGTGGTGACCCTTTAAAAATTGTAAAGGGTACTGAGATTGACACAGAGTTCACTAATATTGCAACTGCTGTAAATTCAAAAGTTGATGAATCAAGTGGAGCAATGACAGGTGGAACAATTGACTCAACCACAATTGGAGCAACAACACCTTCTACGGGTGCTTTTACTACTCTGAGTGCATCTAGCACAGTCTCAGGGACAGGTTTTAGCACTTACTTGGCTTCTCCTCCTGCTATTGGTGGTACTGCTCCTGCGGCTGGTAAATTTACAACTCTTGAATCTACATCAACAACAACTTTGTCGGGTGGAACTATTAACGGTGTTGCTTATTTAAACGGGTCTAAAGCGGTTACAACAGGGGCGGCATTAGCGTTTGATGGCACTAATTTATCGGTGGTAACAACGGGGGCGGTCAAATTACCATCGGGTACAACGGTTGAGCGTCCAACACCTACTACGGGAATGTTGCGTTTCAATAGCACAAACACTCAATTTGAGGGTTATAGTGGTACTGCATGGGCAGGGATTGGTGGTGCTTCAGGTGGTGGTGGCAACCCTTTTGTTTACGAAAACGATATAACAATAAGCGTGGACTACACCATTACGACAAACAAGAACGCAATGAGCGCAGGTTCATTGACGCTTAATTCGGGAATAACTGTAACCGTTCCAAGTGGTAGCACTTGGGTGGTTCTATAAGGAGTATGTATGGGAGTTAAACTCGTCTCAGCAAGTGCAGGGTCTGTCGAGATTGTTGCACCTACAACTGCGTCAAATTACACCGCTACGATGCCCGCAGGCACAGGCAATGTGGTAGTCAACGGTATCAATAGTTCAATCGTATCGGGCACATCTGTTAATGCCGCCACAGGAAGCCCAACTTCAATTGACTTTACTTCTATTCCATCTTGGGTAAAGCGGATTACTGTAATGTTTAGTGTTGTCTCTACAAACGGTTCTTCAAGCCCACAAATCCAACTTGGGACAGGTTCAACAACATATACAACAAGCGGATACTCTGCTTTTTCCGCAAGTATGTCAGCAACTCCTAGCACAACAGGTGTTTCTAGTGGTTTTGTTACAACTTCTACATCTGCTTCAAACGCATTGTCAGGTTCTTTTGTATTTACTTTGTTGGGTTCAAATACTTGGACTTGTTTTGGTGGGGTAGGACAAAACGCAACTAACGCATCTATTGTTATGGGTGCAGTTTCTTTAGCGGCAGTTTTAACAGCCGTAAGAATTACCACCGTACTTGGTGTAGACACCTTTGACGCGGGCTCAATTAACATTCTTTACGAATAAGGACAAGATATGAGTGTATCAATCAACGGCACGACGGGTTTAGTATTTAACGATGCGTCAACGCAAGCAACTGCCGCAACAGGCTTTGGGTTCAAGAATAGAATTCTAAACGGCTCAATGATTGTTGACCAAAGACATGCGGCGGCATCACAAACATTTACTGCGGCGGGGGCTTTAGCATATTCTGTTGACAGCTGGTACGGGTACTGCACAGGCGCTAACGTCACGGGTCAGCAAGTTGCTGGCTCAGGAGCAGTTCAAAACAGATACAGGTTTACAGGTGCGGCATCGGTTACCGCAGTAGGCTTTGGTCAACGTATCGAGCAGAAAAACTCTTACGATTTAGCGGGTTCTACTTGTACATTGTCGGCAGACTTGGCTATATCGGCAACGCTAACGACTGTCACTTGGACGGCTTATTATGCAACCACCACCGCAGATACTTTTGGTTCGTTGGCAAGCCCAACTGTTACATCAATTGCAACAGGGACATTTACTGTTAGCGCAACCGTTACTAACTTCACCACAAACATTAGCATCCCTGCGGCGGCTACTACGGGCATACAAATCTTGTTTACTGTTGGCGCATTGACGGCAGGGTTGACTTGGACGATTGGTAATGTACAGTTGGAAAAAGGCTCAACAGCAACGAGCTTTGACTACAGGCCGTATGGTACTGAGTTGGCTTTGTGTCAGAGGTATGGACTGCCCGTATTAGGTTCATTTACAGGATATAGCAATGGAACAACAGTAGTTGATTGCTCTATGACATTCCCCGTTCAGATGAGAACTGCCCCTACTGCTGGTTCTTCTTCTGCAACTGTTGCTTCTTGTGTAACTGCGGGTGGTGCTACTTCTACTCAATCAGCTTTAAGTTTTACATTTCCAGCTTCAGGTGTTGTTTCTCAATTTGGGGCTTCTGTTCGATTTAGTAATTTTGCTGGTTTAACTTCAGGTCAAGCAGCTTATGTTTACACTAATGCAACAACCCCTGCTGGCTTTCTTTCTGCGGACCTTTAATCATGTATAAACAATATAAAGAACCTAATGGTCAATTAGTAGCCAATAGAATTATCCGTCTATCAGATAATGCTTGCATCCCATTCGACCCAGACAACACAGACTACCAGCAATACCTTGCATGGCTTGCACTTGGCAACACACCACTTCCAGCAGAGGAGAACGTATGACTATCACGCTAAATGGCACAACGGGGATTAACACCCCAGGCGTAGTAAACACGGCGGCAGAGACTGTTGCCACAACATTGGCGGTCACGGGTGTATCTACACTAACGGGTGGATTTACTGTTGGTGCAACTGCCGCCCCTGCGTTTAGTGCTTATGCTAGTACCACACAAAGTATATCTTCTGCAACTTTTACTAAAGTAACTTTTGGTGCAGAAGATTACGACACAAACAGTAACTTTGCTTCATCTACATTTACTCCTACAGTAGCAGGATATTACCAAATAAATATAACGGGGTCTTATGCGGGGAGCGGAAGTCCAACAAGACAAATTTTTTCTTTATATAAAAATGGCTCTGTTTTACAAAGGCCTGTTGATTCTGCCGCTTTTCTAAGCATATTAAGCGGAAGCACACAAGTTTATATGAATGGGTCAACAGATTATCTTGAGGTTTATGCTTATATGACATCAACGGGGACAACTGTAATTAGTTCTACGACAGCTTCCGAAACTTTTAGAATTAGTGGTTTCTTGTCAAGGAGCGCATAACATGACACTCTACGAAAAAATAATGGCTTTATATCCTAGCCTTACAATTGAGGATTTCTTAGACACCATTCGTTTGCAAAACGACAGCGATGGAAAAGGCGATTACATTGCTAAATGGGAACATACGTTGCCTCGTCCAACAAATGAGCAGTTGGAATAATGGAAATCACATTAAATAGCAAGATGAAACAAACATACTTAGAAAGTTTGGGGTAAAAACATGGCATCATTTCAAGAATATGTTAATGCAATTAATAACGGTTCTTTAAAAATTGTTCCTCGTCAAGAATGGGATGGAGAGCAATACGCAACAAATTACGTACCAATAATTAATGGTCAAGAAGCCCCAAATTCAAATGATGTAGCATTTCTTCCTCAGTACGCACAAATTACAGTTAACCAAACAAGCGGTGCTGACGACTCGGGTAATGGGGGATACACCTATCAAGTGCAAAGAGATGATTACACAAAACCTCCAATTGGTTTTCGTCTAAGAGGCAGAACGAACAATAATATATTTGAAGACGTTAATGTAGGATATAACTCACAAACAGGAGCAATTCCTCCTCCACAAGCATCTCAGTTTTATACAAGTGGCGAACAACAATATAGTGGATTTCGTGGTTTGGCTCAAGGTTTGGGTCAGATTGCAAAAGATACTGCTCCTGTGTGGACTGCCGCACTTGGTGCTAATTTGGGTGCTGGTGCTGGATTGTTTGGTGACTTGGGTGCGGCTGGTGCTATGGATGCGGCAACATTAGCTGACTTACAGTTAGGTCAAGCAATGACTGCTAATGCGGCTGGTGGTGCTGGTAGTGCCGCTTATAATGCCGCATTATTGGATACAACAAATGCAGGAATTCCAAGTTCAATATCACCAAATGCGTATAGTGCGGCATTAACTGACACTACAAACATGGGTGCGGCAACAGGAGCAGGTGGTGCTGTAAGTGGTGCAGGAAAAACAGTTTCACCCAGTTTACTATCAACTGGGGCATCGGTAGCAAAAGGTCTTTTAGGGGGTGCAGGTGGTATAGACAACAAAACACTAAGTAATTTAATTAGTGGTGGTATGAATACGGCAGGACAGGTTATTCAATCTGAGGCAGATAAAGCGGCTCAACTCAAAGCACAACAAGACATTATTAATGCTACTCAAACGGGTGTAACGGGTTCACAGTTTAGACCTGTTGGGATTACAACTGCTTTTGGTTCTTCTAACTTTAAAACTGACCCAGTAACAGGACAGTTAATAAGTGCAGGTTACACACCTTCGTCAGCAATATCACAAGGTGTTAGTTCTTTAACAGGTCTTGGTCAAAAGTATTTGGCTCAGTCACCTGAAGATGTTGCGGCTCAATATATGTTGAGTCAGCAAAACTTGCTTGCCCCTACCCGTGAACGTCAACTAGCGGCAATTAGAAATCAATTGCAAAACACAGGTAGAACTGGATTATCTATTGGTGGCACAGGATTAAGACCTGGTGGCGGTATGGGGTTGAGTGCAAGTAACCCTGAACTAGAAGCCTATTACAACGCTATTTCTCAACAAGATGCAACATTGGCGGCTAATGCACAAAAAGCAGGTCAAGAGAATGTTACCTTTGGAGCAGGATTGTTTAATAACGCAGGAACTTTAGAGCAACTTGCACAACAACCTTTGTCATTGAGTTCTCAACTTGGTGGACTATCGGCAAATTATGGAGGAAATGCAGGAAGATTAGGTTTAACAGGGACTGCGGCTGGTGCGACTTATGGCACAGGACTTAAAGCTACTACAAATCCTTTTGCAACTTTATTTGGTGGTGCAGGAAGTCCTACATCAACATTGGGTACTGGACTTAGTAATTTGTTAGGCAATTATTTGAATAGTTATAGTGGTTATCGACCATCTGTTTATGACGCAAATGCAGGTGTTAATTTCACAGCCCCTAATGTTTACGGATAAGGAGTAAAAACATGGCAGATACAAACATTGCAGGATTATTTGGAATTACTCCTCAACAGTATGAGCAGAGTCTATATAACCAAGCACTAAACGAAGGTCAATCCTTTGGTACTAGAGCAGGTTTATATGCGGCTGGAGCACAACTAGGTAGAGGCATTGGCGGTGCTTTGGGTGCTGAAGACCCACAGTTAAAGATTATCAGTTTGCGTCAGCAAGTGTCGCAAAACATGAACCCCAATGACCTTAATTCTGTTCAACAGGCGGCTGAGACATTAGCAAGGGCTGGTGACCAACAGGGTGCTTTGCAACTGGCTGATTATTTAAGAAAAGCACAGGGTGACTATGCTTTGATTCAACAAAGAACTGCTGAAAAAATGACTCCTGAACAACGTAATGCTGAAGCAAAAGCAGGACTTATGGATGTTATTTCTCAATTAGAGAATATGCCAGCGTCTCCTGAAAGAGATAGAGCATTAACAATGCGTAAAAATCAATTAACCTTACTTACTGCTGGTAAGCCTGATAAAGTTGCAGATGCAATTCAAGTTTCTAGAGAACTTGGAATATTAACAGAGGCTTTAAAAAATGAGACCGAAGGAACTCCAGCATATAAAAGTATAAAAGTTCAATTAGATAGGTTACAAAAACAAGAAAATCCAGTTGAGTTTGAAAAAATATTGACAGAGGCTGGATTTATAAAAGGAAGTCCTGAATATCAAACAAAAATGAAAGAATATGCAATTGCTAAAATTCAAGGTCTAACAAAACCTTTAGTTTATAACCAAGCCGCACCTGTTGCCGCACCTGATTGGTCAAGATTTATGGGTTCAATTAGTAATGACCCAGTAATGCAAAGAACATCAACAATTATTTCTGATGCTCCAAATGCTATTGAAACCATTAAAATGTCAACTGAAAATAATTTTGCATCTGCATCATTGCCATCAGCATTGGCAAAACTTACTGGTGAAGGCAAAAATATGTCAAACCAAGATGTAAATAGATATGCAAGAACAGGAGGTCTTGATGAAAGATTGGCTCAAGATGCAGTTAAATTTTTTACAGGAAAAACAACAGAAGTAAATAAATTACAGGCAGAAAAATTTGCTACTGCTGTATATCGTGGAGCATTATTAGAAAGAAAACAATTTTTAAAAGACAACGCAGAACAATATGGTTATTTGAATACTCCAAATTATGCTTCTGCTATTGGTCAAATTGATAATCAACTTGCAAAGTTTAAACCTATTGCTCCTCAATCTACAACAACTACAAATCCTCCTGCAATACAAACAAGAACAGGAAATTCTTTGGTTGATAAATATTTAAATTTTTAATAAAGCGAGAAAAGTATGGCCGCAACTTATGAACAAGTAATTGAAGCATTGCAAAAGGCTGATGCCGAGGGAAATGTTGATGATGCTCGTCAATTAGCACAAATGGCTGTTTCTTTAAGACCACAAGGATTTGGTGGTGGCAGAGGATTAGTTGGTGGTGCTACTGCTGAAGGTAAAGCAAGAGCCGCAACATCAATGGGTGAATATTTGCTTGAAAGTGCCAAAAAAGGTATTACAACCACTCCTGCAAGAATGTCTGCTGGTCAAGCAATGCAACAAGGAACTTTTGCTGGTGCTTTTCCAACTCAGCCTGAACTTGAGCCATTAACAACTGAGAATATTCAGCAAAAAATGGGTGTTGATACAAACATTAGACCTGCTACAACCGCACAAAAGTATTTTGGTGCAGGAGTAGAAGGAGGAACAGATATTACAGGTCTTTTAGGCGGTGGAGGGTATTTTACTAAAGGTTTAAATATGCTGACAGGAGCAACGTCAGCAATTGGTGGTGAATTTGGTGGAGAGGTAGGAAAACAAATAGGTGGTGTCCCTGCTCAAGTTTTAGGTGGAATTACCTTTGCATTATTAAGCGGTGCTGGAACAGTTAAAGGGATGGAAAGCATTGTTAAAAAGGGTGTTGATAGATTTAATGTTAAAGACTTAGATGTTGCTGACATGGCAAATGTTGAAGGTTTATCAAGAGCCAAAGATTTGGTTGAAACTGCTCTTAAAACAGACCCAACATTAGCGGCAAAATTAGAAAGTGTCCAAAATAAGATTAAATTTATTACTGGTGGAAAAGGTGCGTTAAATGTTGGCGGTTTAGATAATTTAGTTATTAGGACAAAACTTGAAGATTTAGCCAAAAATGACATTCAATTTGCAACAGAATTGCGTGATGTTTATAAGTCATTACAAGACTCTGTTAAGAAAAAAGCAACTGCATTATATCCATCTCCTACTGGAGAAATTCCTAGTGCTCAAAAGAAAATTGAAGGTGTTGAAACTGATTACAATCAAAGAATTGATTACATAAATAATCAGTTAAATAAACTTACAGAATCAATTAATTTAGGTACTGGCATTGCACCTGCTGAACAAGGTAAAGCAATACAAAATTTAGTGTTGGCAAAAGAAAAAGCAACAAGGGCATTACTTTCCCCTGAATATGACTCTGTTCTTGGACAGGCATCTAAACAGGGTGCAATTTTACCTGCCGCAGACACTCAAAACTTATTAAATATTGCTCAAGATTTATTTGAAGGTGACCCTTGGGCTAAACAAGCCCCATTACTTAAACTTGTTAGAGAACAAGCAAATAAATTTAAAGCATTAAGACAATCAGTTTCGCCTGCTGGAACTGGTGATGGTTTACCTGCTGTTGGTGGTGCTGATTTATCAGTTGGAATGGATATTACAAGTTTAGATTCTTTAAAACGTAGGGTTTCTGATGACATTAGAAATACCCGTGACCCAAACAGAATAGACAAATTACGTCAATTGCAAAACGAAGTTGATGATGCTTTAAATCGTGTTCAGTCATCAAAAGGTAATGTAGAAATTGACTTTAGAGGTCAAAAATCTACTTTTGGCGATGCAATGACAAAACTTGACCAAGACTATTACAACAAGGTTGGAGTGCCATTTAATGATGCTTCTGCTGTTCAAAAAATAGCCTCACAAGAATATTCTGAAAAAATTGCACCATTGATTGCATCAAGCCCAACATCATTAACTCAATTTTTGCGTATTTCAGGAGAAGAAGGAATACCATTGGCTGAAAAAGCAGTATTGTCAAAGTTATATGCAAAAGCAATTGACCCCAAAACAGGATATGTTGACCCAGTAAAACTAGATTCCTTAATTACAAAAAGTAGTAATGATGGTGGGTTTTCTGACATTATTAGTAATTTGCCAAGTTTAAAAACAAAACTTCAAAATGTTTCAACTAGAAGTCAATATTTATCAGGGGAAAAAGTTGCAATAGATGATTCTGCAAAACAATCAAGAATTGATTTAGGACAAAGTTTTTTAAAAGATTACGATACTGGTGGAGTTGACACTATCATTAATAAAATGACTGGTTCAAGTGGTAAAGGATATGTTAATAAATTTATGGTTGACATGAAAAAACTGTCATCAGAAGACCAAACCAATACTAAATTAGCAGTTAGAAATGCTTTAGTTACAAAAATGCTTGATTCTGAAAATCCATTTGATTATTTAAATAAAAATAAAGATACGTTTATATCTATGTTTGGGGCTAAACATTTTAATAATCTTGATGCTTTGGCAGATGTTGCTCGTTTATCAACCAAGTTAGATATTGAAAAATTGCCAATTCGTGCAAGTGCTGTTAAAGAAACTTCAGCAATAGAAAGAATGATGGGTGGGGTTACTCCTCAACAAATCACAGCTATTGCTGTTAATCAAATCTCTAGTGTGTTTAACAAGGGGTTTAGGATTCTTTCATTAATTGGCAAATCAAATCTTGATGAAGCCACTAAAAATGCACACAAACAATTGTTTATGGATGAGGGTGGAGTAGATAAAATATTAAATGCTTCTACAAAGATAATATCTAAAAAAGGTAAAGAAATAGACTTAAAAGACATTATTAAACCTTCTGATATTACAGATTTGGCATCGTCAATTGGAATGAGTGTTTTAAGGTCAGGTTATTTAGGTGGCTCTACTGGAGTTTCTCCAAGTGAGGTAATGACACCTGAAACACAGCCTTATTACATCTACCAACCATAGGAGTGACCTATTGACCCGCTTACCATCCTTGCAATGGCGAATGGCTGTGTGGCGGCTATTCGCAAAGGTTGTGAACTTTATAAGCAAGTCAAAGGTACTGTTGCCGATGCTCAAAAGACATTTAACGAGGTTAAGACCATCACTAAAGAGGTTGGTGGTTTCCTTGGAATGTTCAAGAAAAAGGTTGAAATCCAAGTTGAAGTCCCTGTTGAGCAACCCAAAGGAAAGAAGCATCAGCCTGTTATTGATGAAAATACAGTTTATGCAGAGTTGGCAACAAATTTGTCTAAATTGTTCCGCCTTCAAGAGCAGTTGTCTAAGTACATTAGAAACGAAGAAGAAAAGTCTAAAACAGTCTATGACCCTGACCAAAACCTTATGGAGTCAGCACTTCAAAGGGTCTTGGTTCAAGAGCAGATGGACAAGTTGGCAGAGCAAGTTCAATGGGAGATGATTTACAACAGTCCTCCTGAACTGGGAGCATTGTTTAGCAAATGTCACCACATGAAGGTGCAGATTACCCATGAGCAAGACCATGCTAGGGCAAAGATTGAGAAGAAAAAGAAGGAAGCCAAACGCAAACAAGATGAGATGGTTAGCAAGATGCAAGATAATCTAATTTACTTTGTTGCTGTTTTCTTTGTATTTTCAGCTTTGGCGTTTACTTGGTGGGTTATCGTGTTAGACAGAAAGGTTCGATATGGGTGGTAAGAATGAATTTAGTAATAATTATCATCTGTGCGTTTGTTTTTGTAATCATATT
>Ga0214919_10010489_pt1 | contig 11730 bp, 17 predicted proteins | sample LL1503_MetaG_FD_177994 | JGI IMG/M metagenome (GOLD analysis project Ga0214919, IMG submission 177994) | Freshwater microbial communities from Lake Lanier, Atlanta, Georgia, United States - LL-1503 | ecosystem: Environmental > Aquatic > Freshwater > Lake | place: USA: Georgia | collected...
CATATACAATTTCCCCAGGAAAAAAATTGACAGGCGCATCAATCACACAGTTATATTTGCTTATAGTGCTTACAAGTGTTGTGAACAATGTGGTATTACAATGATATAGTGTGTATTAAATATAAGTTATTAACAATGTTACAATGTAGGTTACAGTTGTGTGAGTATGTGCAAATATGTATATGTGTATATACAGATATAATATGTACGGTTTGGAATAATATGATAAAAGGGTGATAAAGGGGTATATAGGGGTGAATAGGGAGAAAGGTGTTGACTATGGTATGGTGAGTGGATTATAGTGTGGGATATATGGGTGTATGAGTAATATGACTTTATATGACTTTTAAAGAGATAGTAAATAAGTACCCAATTGTTAATACTGATTGGTGGGAGTGCAATCATAATCATATTGGTAGTATGTCACATCGTATTATGGCGGTGACTGGCATTGACAGTTATAATGGAATGAAGCAGTTTCATCAGTATCTTGGAATAACTTCATATTTTACTAGGATACGAAATGATGATGGTAGTAGTGTGATATTTAATTGTGATCCATGGATGCGTGAATTTAAAATGTATTATACACGGGGTGGTATAAAGAATGGAATATATGAATGTACTCGTATTGATGGTGTGAATGGAGGCAATGATGTATACATTATGGTTACTAGTGTAGAAGGCAGTAGGGTATGGTGTATGGATGTGTTTGAGAGGTAATTATAATTTATAGGATTGACGGTCGTATTTATGTAGATATGAATAACAAACAGATATTGATGGAGGTTAAGGATAAGTTAAAGAGAATGATACGTGAAGTATTATTGGAGGAGAATTGGACTAATTGGTCATTGATAATAGATAGGACTGGAAAGATACATGATTGTGGTATGGATCATGCTAGTTGGATGGATAATCATTGGAAGCCAAAGAAGATGGCGCCTGGGTATAAAATTAATGTGCAGAGTCATGGAGATAGTGAGCAATTGTTGTATGTGGATGAGCGTGCTAATAGTGGTATATTGCGTAAGAAGTTGGTTGCGTTTGCGGAGGATAATGGTATAAAGAGTATAGTATGGACAAATAGAGTTACTTACAGGGGTAGATTAGAGCAGTTATAGAGTATTTATTATTTAAATTATAGGATTGACGGGTGCGGTTTTGAAATTTTTATATATTTATGTAGATATGAATAGTGAGGATAACAGATATTTAAAAGAGGCGTTTGGTGATGACAAAAAGAAAAAATGGTTGAAAGATAACCCTACGTTAACTCCTAATCAAATAGATAGTTACATTAAGCGGTTTGATGTAATAAGAAAGTCAAGACCTGCAGCAGCCAAAAATCTAAACATAGATGTTGTACCAAAAGGTGATGATAGATTTGATATCAGCAAATACAATACTTGGCGTAGTTTTGAAATATTTGTTGATGCTGTAGGCGCACAAACGCAGTTAAAAGGAGAAAAGTTATCAGACAAATTGGAAATAGATGCAAAACCTTTATTTGAAAAAAACGGACTTGAAGTATATTATGCAGATAACCCCCAAGCATGTATAAAATATAAAGGAAGTATTCCTTATAGTTGGTGTGTTGCTCGTCCAGATAGTAACAACATGTTTTACAATTATAGATTAGGAGATAATAATCCTGCTTTTTATTTTGTGAAGGATGTAGAAGCAACTCAAAAAGAGTTAAGTTCCATTGAAAAGTTTACTGGCAAATTCAATGACGAATGGCATTTTTTTGTAATTCAAGTATTAAACACCGCAAACATTAACAATCTAACGGACAAAAATTATGTGGTTACAAGTGCCAATAATGAGGGTGACATTCCTATGAATTGGAATGAAATTGTTAAAATACAACCAAAGTTGAATGGATTGCAAAGTGAATTTCTTCCAAAACCACTCAGTGACGACGAGTTGGTAGTAATTGATAAGTATCAAGACGGTTTAACTACACGACAATTTGTTAAATTGTCTTATAATGAAAAGGAAAGATTTTTGGATGTATATCCTAAATTAGACCGGCCAATAACAGATGAAATATTTAATGCATTACCGTATGATTTGAAAAACAAGTATATTGGAATGAACATTGGATTGAGTTACATGCAGTATGATAGTATACAATCTGACAAAAATTTATTGAAGAGATATGCGCAGATGGCTGAAAAGAAATTTCAATTATGGTCAAAAGATTCAAACGACGACGACGGAGATTTTCCTGCCCCAGATTTTCAGTTAAAGTCCAGTGAAATAGATGTATTGCATAAATATGGTATATTGGACGTTAGTAAATTGACAGATGATAAAGTGGAGGATATGATAAGAAATTCACAAAACAAGCAAAAAACGATTGGTATGTTGTTAGACGCCAATGTTCCGTTGACATATAGTAATGTAGATAATTTGTTGTCATATTCACGAGACACACAACCCACAATTGATACTTTGTTGAATAAAAATATTGATTTGACAGATAAAAATGTGTCTAGTTTGATATGGAGTTATTGCACGAATCAGCAGAGAAAAAGGTTTAATGATTTGAAAGTGAAACAACTTGGTGCGTTGAAATTGAAACAACAATTGAGTGAAACTAAATTCAAATATAGGGATTTTTATAGTTATTTGAAGTAAAATATAATTTATAGGGTTGACGGAAGCAAAATGCTGTGGTAAGATGGTAGTTAGGTGAAGATAGTACCAATAATTCGTGATGGTAAGATTGTTATGGGTGATATAAATGAACAATATCCGGTTACTAATGTTATGTGGCGGTATATGGATAATATGACATTGGGTGAGTATTTGGGGTCATTGGGAGTTGATTATAAGAGTTATGGTTTTATTAAGAGTTTTCCCCGTAGTTTTTATGTGAGGATAGGGTTTTATCAGCCTAGATATGCAGTAGTTACAAATAGTCATTTACATGACAATCTTGTAAGAGTTATGGATAATGATCCGTGGCATAGAAAGTTTAAAACATTTCCTGTAGGAAATAAAGTATTAGGAAATGATGTTTATAAGTATTTTCCGTTAATGGCTACTGGATTGAGCAATTATGGTAGTGGTAATTATAATTGTTATGTTATAACAACAACAGTAAATGGTAAATCTGTATATTGCGTGGATGTACTAAATTGAATTGTTACGGTTGAATTATTAAAGTTTGAAAATATTATTACTTTTTCAAACGGTTTGATAAATTATCTACTATTTATATTTAGACTTTCAAATGGTTTGAAAGTTTTAATGAATATAAAAGTATGGATAATAATATAATAAATGATGATATAATAGAAAAAGTTGTAATTAAGAGTGTGGCAATATATAAAGCAATGAGTGTATTGCCAGCGCCGCCATTTGAAGATAAATTTAAAAAAGAAACATTATGCCAAAAAAACGAGAATATACAGAAACAGAGCTTAGAGAAATGCTTGAAAGAAACAGAGCCAAACAAAGAGAACGAAATAATAGACACTACGAACGACATAAAGAAAAGCTTAGAAAAGAAAAGTTGGAAAGATATCACGAATCCAAAGGAAAGAAAGAAAGCATACCATAAAGTTTATTATGAAAGTAATAAACAAACTTTAAATGATAAACAAAAAGCTTACAATAAAGTTAACAAAGATAAAATAAAAGCTTACAATAAAGTTAATGAAGATAAAATAAAAGCGTATAAGAAGGATTATTATCAAGATAATAAAGATAAAATAAAAGAATATCTGGATGCTAATAAAGATAAAATAAGAGTTAAAAAAAATAATTATTTTAAAAATAGGTTAAAAACAAATATACAATATAAATTAAGTCATAATCTAAGAACTAGATTAAATATCGCAATTAATCGTAATCAAAAAATTGGAAGTGCAGTAGATGACTTGGGTTGTAGTATACCAGAACTTAAAGTTTATTTAGAATCTAAATTCCAGACTGGAATGACTTGGGATAATTGGAGTGATGTTGGTTGGCATATAGACCATATAAAGCCACTTGCATCATTTGATTTAACAGATAGAAAACAATTTCTTGAAGCTTGTCACTATACCAATCTACAACCATTGTGGGCTAAAGACAATCTAATTAAAAGTGATAAGTTAATATAATTGTCATATATTTATAATATACTATGACTAAGAATGAACTTAAGCAATTGATTAAAGAAGTTATTAATGAAACATTGACGGTTGAGAATTATGAGGATGGTATTAAAGATGTCAAAGACAGAATGGCATATTTGGCGTTGAGAACGCAAGAAAAGGATTATATTAGTAAGAGTAAGCAAAGTAGTAGTCCTATCAAGAAGCAGCATTATATGGATATGTCCAAGCAAGTATTGGATAAAGCACTTGCAATTTTAAAGAAGCATAAAGTAATTGATTGAATCAATGATTAAGTTAAAAGACATATTATTAGAAGGTAAGCCGTCAAGCATTTTTGTTCCAAGAAGGTTGGAAGATAGAGTTGAGCGGATGATTAAAAACTATATTCGTAATGGTAGCAAAGGTAACTTAAGTTTAAGTGACTTGAAATTAACTAAGTTACCTGAGATATTAAAGGATATAGATGTTGGTGGAAGTTTTGTTTGTAGTGGTAATTTGTTAACATCATTAAATAATTTACCTAAATATGTTGGTAAAAGTTTTTACTGTGATAATAATAAATTGACATCATTAGAAGGTATTCCTGCATATGTAAGTGGTAATTTTGTTTGTAGTAATAATTTGTTAACTGAATTACCATCTATTTTAAAAGATATAGATGTTGAAAAATTTTTTAATTGTTTTAATAATAAGTTAACATCACTGAATAATTCACCTAAGAGTGTTGGTGGAAGTTTTTACTGTGGTCATAATCAATTAATTAGTTTAAAAGGTGCTCCTACATATGTTGGTAAAAATTTTGTTTGTAGTAATAATCTATTAACATCATTGGATGGTGTTCCTAAGTTTGTTGGTGAAAATTTTATATGTAGATTTAATTCAGTTAAATTTACAGAAGATCAAGTTAGAGCAGTATGTGAGGTCAAAGGACATATATTTGTATGATTAAACTTAAAGACATATTACTTGAATCAACCGCACCAGATATCTTTGTTCCTAGAAGGATTGAAGGTAGAGTTGAACGGATGATTAAGATTTATATTCGTAATGGTAGTAAAGGCATTTTAAATTTACAAGGTTTAAATTTAACTGTATTACCTGAAATGTTAAAGGATATAATTGTTGACGGAAGTTTTTATTGTGGTAAAAATCATTTAACTACATTAGAAAATGTGCCTAAATATGTTAGTACCCATTTTTATTGTAATGATAACAGATTGACTTCATTGGAGGGTGCGCCTAGCCGTGTTGGTGACACTTTTCGGTGTGATGGTAACAACCTGACTACATTGAAAGGTGCGCCTATCCGTGTTGGTGGAAATTTTGATTGTCATAATAATAAGTTGACTTCATTTGTTGGATCACCTAGCCGTGTTGGTGGAGATTTTTCTTGTAGTTATAATGAGTTAACATCATTAGATGGTGTTCCTAAATTTGTCGGTGGAAGTTTTGTTTGTAAAAACAATCCAGGTAATTTTACAGAACAAGATATAAGAGCAGTGTGTGATGTTTTGGGAAGTATATTTTTATGATTAAACTTAAACAAATACTATTAGAATCAACCGCACCAGATATCTTTATTCCAAGAAGAATGGATGACAGACTTGAGCGGATGATTAGTGTTTATATTCGTAATGGAAGTAAAGGCGGTTTAAATTTACAAAATAAAAATTTGACTGTATTACCCGCCATATTAAAGGATATAACTGTTAACGGATTTTTTGATTGTAGTACTAATAATTTAACTACATTAGAAAACTGTCCTAAGATTGTTACTGGAACTTTTAATTGTAGTGAAAATGTGTTAACATCATTAAAAGGTGCGCCTATTAGTGTTGGTGATGGTTTTATTTGTAGTGACAATAAATTAACATCACTGGAATTTACGCCTAGTAGTGTTGGTGGAAATTTTGGTTGTAGTCATAATTATTTAACATCATTAAAAGGTGCGCCTGAGATTGTTAGAGGAACTTTTGGTTGTAATAACAATAAGTTAACTTCATTGGAAGGTGCTCCTAAGAAAGTTGGTAAAAGTTTTAGTTGTACTAATAATCTATTAACATCACTAGAAGGTGCGCCTAAGAAGGTTGGTGATGGTTTTTATTGTGGTTCTAATAAATTAACATCATTGGTTGGTGCTCCTCGTACTATTCCTGGATATTTTGCTTGTAATGATAATCTATTAACATCACTAGAAGGTGCTCCTAATGATGCTTATGAATTTTGGTGTAGTGAAAATCCAGGTAAATTTACAGAAAAACAAGTAAGAGCTGTATGTAATGTTTGGTCAACTGTATTTATATGATTAAACTTAAAGATATATTATTAGAAGGTAAGCCGTCAACTATTTTCATTCCAAGGAGAGTGGAAGATAGAACTGAACGCTTGATTAGTCTTTATATCCGTAATGGTAACAAAGGTAATTTAGATTTAAGTGATTTGAACTTAACTAAGTTACCTGAGATATTAAAGGATATAACTGTTGGTGGTAATTTTTATTGTAGTCATAATAAATTAACATCATTAATTAATGCGCCAAAGATTGTTACTGGAAATTTTACTTGTTATAATAACTTTTTAACATCATTAGAAGGTGCGCCTAAAGTTGTTGATGGATCTTTTGATTGTGGTTATAATAAATTGACATCATTAGAAAATAGTCCTAAAAGCGTTAGTGGGGATTTTTATTGTATAAATAATAAGTTAACATCATTGGTTGGTGCGCCTAAGATTGTTGGTGGTGATTTTTGGTGTAGTTATAATTTATTAACTACATTAGAGGGTGCTCCTAAAGTGGTTGGCAAAGATTTTTTTTGTAATGGAAATCCAGGTAATTTTACATCGGAACAGGTAAGAGCTATTTGTGATGTTAAAGGAAGGATAATCGTATGATTAAACTTAAAGATATATTATTAGAGAATAGTGCGCCTGATATCTTTGTTCCTAGAAGGATTGAAGGTAGAGTTGAACGGATGATTAGTCTTTATATTCGCAATGGTAGTAAAGGCAAGTTAAGTTTACAAGATTTAAATTTAACTGTATTACCTGAAATGTTAAAAGATATAACTGTTAATGGAGATTTTTTTTGTGGTAATAATCATTTAACAACATTAGAAAATTGTCCTAAGATTGTTACTGGAGTTTTTGGTTGTAGTCGTAATGAGTTAACATCACTAGAAGGTGCGCCTGAAACTGTTGGCGGTGACTTTTATTGTTTAGGTTATGGTAAAGGTAAATTTACAGAAGATCAAATAAGAGCACTGTGTGATGTCAAAGGTGAGGTGTATCTATGATTAAACTTAAAGATATATTAACAGAAGGTAAGTCGCCAAATATCTTTGTTCCTAGAAGAATGGAAGATAGAGTTGAACGGATGGTTATAACTTACATAAGAAATGGTAGCAAAGGTTATTTAAATTTAAGACAAATGAACTTAAATAAATTACCAGACATATTGAAAAATGTTAATGTTGGTGGATCTTTTAATTGTTCTGTTAATAATTTAACTTCATTAGAAAATGCCCCTAAGAGTGTTGATGGTGATTTTTATTCTAGTGGCAATGAATTAACCTCATTGGTTGGTGCTCCTAAGACTGTTGGTGAAGACTTTTATTGTAGTTACAATTTGTTAACATCACTAGAAGGTGCGCCTGAAACTGTTGGCGGTGACTTTTATTGTGGTTATAATAAATTAACATCATTAGTTGGTGCTCCTAAATATGTTGGTGGAATTTTTGTTTGTAATAGCAATCCTGGTAATTTTACAGAAGAACAAGTAAGAGCAGTGTGTGATGTTAAAGGTGAAGTGGTAGCTTTACCCTTAAAAAATCCTAAAAAAAGTTAAAAAAAGTTTTGACGGCTGCCGTTCCGTGGTGTAAAGTCTTTGCATGGTTAATGAACTGCTTTCCTTCCAGAAGGGCAACGCCAAGCTTGGTAAGAAAATTTATACCTTTTCCATCGTTTCTGGTTACACCTGTCCCTTCGCCAAGGATTGTTTGGCCAAGGTGGACCGTTTGACCGGAAAGTTGACGGATGGACCTGATACCCAATTTCGGTGCTTTAGTGCTTCCCAAGAAGCTTTGTTTCCTGCGGTGCGTAAAAGCCGGTGGGATAACTTTGAAAAGATTAAGAATGCTATCAAGAATAATACCTTGGTTGAACTGATTCTGAATAGTATTCCCAAGAAAGCTACTGTTATTCGTGTTCATGTTGCCGGTGATTTCTTTAGTCAAGCCTATTTCAATGCTTGGATGGAAGTAGCTAAAAAGCGTACTGATATTATCTTTTATGCTTATACCAAGAGCATTGGTTATTGGGTTCACCAACTTAATAACCTTAATAACATTCCCAATAACTTTAAGTTGAATGCTAGTTATGGTGGTGCGCAAGATTATCTGATTGAACAGTATAACTTGAAGAGTGTTAAAGTGGTATACACTGTTGAACAGGCTGGTGATATGGTGATTGATCATGATGATACCAGTGCTTTTATGCAGGATCAGTCGTTTTGTTTGCTTTTGCATGGTGTGCAGCCTAAAGGCAGTGAGGCTTCTAAGGCTTTGAGTGTGTTGAAGAAGCAGGGAATTCACGGATATGGTAAGAAGAAGGATATTCGTGAATTGGCGGTTGCTTAATTTATATATTAATAAGATTTAACAGTCATATATTTATAATGATACATATGGCTAAAGTAATAGAAGGTGATGTAAGTTTAGAAAGTCTTTATTTAAAAGATATACCTGACATATTAAATGGTGTCGCTGTTAATGGTTATCTTTATTTATGTCACAATAAATTAACATCATTAAAAAATTGTCCTATTCGTGTTGGAGGCAAGTTTGAAGTATTTAAAAATAAGTTAACATCATTGATTGGTGCGCCTAAAGTTGTTGGTAGTGATTTTGATTGTTTTCATAATCAATTAACTTCATTAGAAGGATGTCCCCAACAAGTAGGAGGAGAATTTTATTGTAGTCGTAACAAGTTAATATCATTAGAAGGTGGACCCGTTGAAGTTGGAGGAGCTTATGCGTGTAGTTATAATAGATTAACTTCATTAAAAGGTGCTCCTAGAATTATTCACGGAAATTTTCTTTGCAGTAACAATAATTTAATAACATTGGAAGGCGCACCTTGGAAGGTTGGACTTGGTTATAGTGTTTTTAGATGTAGATCTAATAAAATTAGATCATTAGTTGGTGCTCCTGAAGTTGTTTTGGGAGAGTTTGATGTTAGTAATAATCCTGAATTAGAGTCACTAGAAGGTATTCCTAAAAAAGTTACCGGAGACTTTACGTGTCATGCGTGTAAAGGTAAGTTTAATAGAAAACAAATTGAAGCGGTATGTGATGTAGGCGGTACAATTTACTATTAACAAATAGTTAATAACTTTACTATAGTGATTCATATTTATAGAATATGAAATATACTGACTTTTATCCATCCGTACTACAAGAAAATAGAAAAGTTGCTAAAGAACTAGTTGTTCAAGGTAAATTAACTCCAGAGGAATTTGAACAATTACAAACTATTGACCCATCTCAAACCAAGAAGTATATGGGGTGGATGGCAAAACAATGGATTGCTAAGACTGTTACAGACATTGATGAATTAAGAAACAAGATAGAAGAATATGATTCATTTGTAAAAAACGGTAAGGCTAAGACAAAAGACATCTATCAATTTCCATCATTTGCTGATTTGAAGAAGGAAGTTGATGAATTGAATGCGGCTGGTAGTGAAAGCAAGAGTGAATTGCGTGATGATTATGAAATTATCATGGATACTGATAAGTTACTTATTGCTGTTCCTCATACGCATGAGGCTAGTAGATATTTGGGATTGAGTAAGTTTCAATATAGAGATTGTGAAGGTGGTGGTAAAGATAGTGCATGGTGTACAACATATAAGGCGCCTGATCATTTCAATGATTATTATTTCAAGCAACAAATTACTTTTTATTATATAAGAATCAAAGATGAAGCAATGATTGAGTTGGCAAAAGCAGCATTTCCAGCAAGAGGTGGTGCAATGGTTGTAACAGCATTATTGGTTGACAAGAATGGTAAAGTACACAGTTGTTATGACGGCAATGATAAACAAATGAGTGGAGCAGAAATAACCAAATTCCGTAAAATCATTGGTATTTGATACTATGATTAAGTTGAAAGACTTATTATTAGAAGGCAAGCCGCCAAGTATCTTTGTTCCTAGAAGAATGGAAGATAGAGTTGAACGGATGATTAGTCTTTATGTAAGAAATGGAAGCAAAGGTAATTTGAGTTTAAGAGAGTTGAATTTAACTAAGTTACCTGAGAGCTTGAAGGATGTAAATGTTACGGGTAACTTTCAGTGCAGTAGAAATAAATTAATAACATTAGAAAATAGTCCTAAAAGTGTTGGTAAAGATTTTTATTGTTACGCTAATAACTTAATATCATTAACTGGTGCGTCTGAGTTTGTTGGTAATAATTTTGATTGCAGTAGCAATTATAAATTGACATCACTGGAAGGTGCGCCCAAATTTGTTGGTGGAAACTTTTATTGTCTTCGTAATTCTTTTACAGAAGAACAAATAAGAGCAGTATGTGATATTAAAGGAAAGGTGTATGTATGATTAAACTAAAAGATTTACTGTTAGAAAATGAAACGCCTAATATCTTTGTTCCTAGAAGGATGGAAGATAGAGTTGAACGGATGATTAGTGTTTATATCCGCAACGGTAACAAAGGCAATTTGAGTTTAAAACAAATGAAGTTAACTAAATTGCCATCTATATTGAAGAATATAACTGTTGATGGACATTTTGATTGTTATAATAACCTTTTAACATCATTAGAAAATGCGCCTAAAAGTGTTAGTGGAGATTTTATTTGTTGTAATAATAAGTTAATGACATCATTAGCTGGTGCTCCTAAATATGTTGGTGGAGATTTTTGGTGTTCTTACTGTATGTTAACAACATTAGAGGGTGCGCCTGAATTTGTTGACAAAAGTTTTATGTGTTATAATAATAAGTTAACTTCATTGGTTGGTGCGCCTAAAACTGTTGATGGAGATTTTGATAGTGACAACAATTTGTTAACATCACTAACAGGTGCGCCTAACAGTGTAGGTGGAGATTTTTATTGTAATTATAATAAATTAACATCACTAACAGGTGCGCCTGAAACTGTTGGTGGAGTTTTTCTTTGTAATAATAACCTTTTAACATCATTGGAGGGTGCTCCTATCAGTGTTGGTAGAGATTTTTATTGTAGTTATAATAAACTAATTTCATTGGAGGGTGCGCCTAAATATGTTGGCGGTGATTTTATGTGTCATCATAATCCTGTAAAATTTACTGAAGATCAAGTTAGAGCCGTTTCTGAAGTTAAAGGAAAGATATTTGTATGATTAAGCTTAAAGATTTATTGTTAGAAAATGAAACGCCTAATATCTTTGTTCCTAGAAAGATTGAAGATAGAAATGCTAGATATAATCAAATGACCCAAAAAGAGGTGAATAAAATTATTGACAAGTATAACGCTAGCAAAAATAAAGGTGATTTGGATTTATCTGCTCCTGGTACTGATGATGATTATTGGGATGAGACCAGTGACTTAAATTTAAGTGG
>Ga0214919_10010490_pt1 | contig 11730 bp, 13 predicted proteins | sample LL1503_MetaG_FD_177994 | JGI IMG/M metagenome (GOLD analysis project Ga0214919, IMG submission 177994) | Freshwater microbial communities from Lake Lanier, Atlanta, Georgia, United States - LL-1503 | ecosystem: Environmental > Aquatic > Freshwater > Lake | place: USA: Georgia | collected...
CTTACTAAATAAGTTTAAAGAGAGTGCCAATCAGGCAGGAGGCGGCGGTATTAAATTATGTGCAGGCACAGGCACAGGCACAGGCACAGGCACAGGCACAGGCACAGGCACAGGCACAGGCATGAAAGGGTTTCGAAAACGATAGATACATATATAAATATAATAAATAATACATCATTATATTTATTTGCGCAAGCTAGTCAAATAATTGTTTAACACAAACAACCCTATTATAATGGTCAAAATGATACGTGTATGCATATACGTTTTCTCTTTCAAAATGAAATGCGAGTAGAGTATTACTGTAGTCGAGACGACAATCAAATATAGTGTATACATTATTAATGTATTATCGAGCCCGTAATAATAAAATAAAGGGATTTTTATAAGATATACCATAATACCACATATTAAAGATACTAAAAATATATATTTAAAACTATACTTGTCGTTAGTGGAATAGGTGTAGCCGAAGGAAGCCAGTTCATAAAAGATAGAGACTATAATTAGACCGACTATTAAAATAATTAAATCGGAAGAGGGGAGAGAAAGAGACATAGCTATATATATATATACAACCTTTTTTGCAATTCCATCTGTTTCACTTGCCCTTGCGGTCGGGTTATAAAGGGGCTTGCGCCCCTTTAAGGTTGAGCCAAAAGTTTGAATGCATACGCTGTCACGTTTTGCTTGTATTTTTACCTAACCTTAAAGGGGCGCAAGCCCCTTTATAACCCGACCGCAAGGGCAAGTGAAACAGATGGAATTGCTTAGATAACACCATTATAGTCCGTCGGCGCCGCATCATGCAGTGAATCCAGCACGGGTTTAAAATCCGCCCCTGTCGACGTCTCATTGCGTATCAGTGGAGCCATTCGTGCCACCTCCTCTTCTTCTAAAGTATAAGGGAAATCATTGTATTTGGAAAAATCCAGAACCTTCGACTCTTCCGACGGCAAATAATTGCGAATGGCAAAGGTTCCACTTTGTTTGCTAGCGCGTCTAATCATAGTATACGCCGCAATAAGCGCTAAAACCCCAGCCACCTTATTCACATTCAGAAAAATATACAAGGCTAATACGTAAAGAGCAATTTTACCAAAAATATTATCCACTACTCCAACCACTGGCGACGGCAATTTAACATCTAACAAAATATAGACAATTAAAAGAACAACGAGGATTAAATGTTCGCGCTTTTCAACTTTAATTTTATTCAACAATTTCTGCATTATATGATATAAATATATATTTTTTATTTTCATCGTGGGTAAAATAAAAAATATATATTTATTTATTTTCATCGTGGGTAAAATATAACATATATATTTTTTATTTTCATCGTGGGTAAAATATAACATATACTATAATATATAATATCATAACTTATAATATCATAACTTATATACTATAAAAAATTGAACTAAATATACATACATATACATATTATACTTATACAATGCAAAACACCTATCTGGGACCTAAAGGTTACACAATCTATAAAGAATGTTTGGAACCCGCCGATTTAAAAGTATTGAGAGAAGAGCTAAATGTAAAAGCGTATATACCTACATCTCCTGCTCAACCGCCCTCTTTTCCAGTTTTCCGCGAAAATGACAAGAAAATATATATCCCACGTTATTATGGTATTAATAATTATGGTGACCCCGATGAAACAAAGATTCCTCAAGGTGATAATATATCTCTCACTTTTAATGGCGAATTGAGAGATTATCAAAATAACATTATCGATATTTATATGCAACATGCGAATGTATCGGGTGGCGGAGGCTTATTGGAAATACCCTGTGGGCGCGGTAAAACAGTCATTGCCTTGAAAATCATCGCCACGCTAAAAAAGAAAACCCTCGTCATTGTCCATAAAGGCTTCCTCTTGAATCAATGGATTGAACGCATCCAGCAATTCTTACCGAGTGCTAAAGTGGGACGTATTCAAGGACAAATCCTAGATATTGATGGCAAAGATATTGTTATTGGTATGCTGCAATCACTCTCAATGAAAGAATACCCTGAGGATATGTTCAACAGTTTCGGCTTAACCATCGTAGATGAGTGTCACCATATTTCATCGGAGGTTTTCAGTCGTTCTCTCCAGAAAATCATCACGTTTTACACTCTTGGCTTAAGCGCCACTATGCAAAGAAAAGATGGCTTGTCGAAGGTGTTTAAAATGTTCTTAGGGGAGATTGTTTATAAAGAGAAGAGAGAAGATGATGACCCCGTATTGGTTAAAGCTATTGAGTTCAAAGCAACAGACGAAGACTTTAATAAAATGTGTTACGATTACCGTGGCAACCCAGCGTATAGCACGATGATTTCTAAACTATGTGCATTTAGTCACCGCAGTGAGTTTATTCTAAAAGTAATTGAAAAAGAGCTGAAAGAAAAATCGGGACAACAAATGATGATTCTGGCGCATAATAAGAATGTCTTGACCTATTTATACAAAGCCATTGAGCACCGTGGCATTGCTACAGTGGGGTATTATGTGGGCGGGATGAAAGAAACAGAGTTGAAGAAAAGCGAGAGCAAACAGGTGATTATTGCCACGTATTCAATGGCGGCGGAAGCCTTGGATATTAAGACTTTAACCACCCTGCTTTTGGCTACACCCAAGACCGATATTATTCAAGCCGTCGGGCGCATTTTACGCGTTAAACACGAGAGACCACTGGTGATTGATATTATTGATACGCACGATGTCTTTATCGGGCAGTGGCAGAAGCGCCGCAAGTATTATAATAGCAATAAATATAAGATACTACATACAAATAGTAAGTTGTATGAAGCGAGTCTAAGCGCAAGTGCAAGCGCGAGTGCAAGTGCTAGCACAAACATATGGAAAACATTGTCTGAATCCGCTAAAAGTAAAGGTAAAGGTAAAAGTAAATGTAAGCAAAACATAGATATAGACATTGAAACAGATACTGATGTTTATGTCTCTCCCGAATCTAAAATGAAAGGCAAATGTTTAATAGATATTTCTAGTATTGTTTAATTGCGTGTATATTTGCCACAGTCATCATAGGGCAAAAAAGGCGGCGGGCTGGCCAGCGCACTTTCACCTGAGCCTAACATACTGCCAAGACCTTGCCCGATGGTATACGCTTTATTGCCATAGGGAATATCTTGCGATGTATTTCTGCCTGCGGTAAAATCAGCCTCACTACTCATACCACCACGCATAGTTTTTCTAACACCGCCCCGCCGCGCGAGTGTAAGAGTTCCAAATCCACCTCTGCTTTTCCGCGTGCGTCTTTTGCTAGTCTTGCGTCTTTTGCCACCACATTTGCTAGTATTACGTTTTTTACCGCCACATTTGGTTTTCTTACTGCAACCATACTGCCTATACTTACGGCTATGCCTGCGGCTAAGACTATGCCTGCGGCTAAGACTATGCCTGCGGCTATGTCTGCGTCTTTTACTCCCACCCACCAGTGATGGAAAGGATTTAGGAAAATCAGTGCGATAGTTTGTATTACTAGTATTATACGGCTCAATTACCGAATAAGGCGCACCAGGACCGGCGATAGGAACGCGCTCATTTGTAAAAGAATAACCATTACCACCGCCGACCAGTGGCGCATTAGTTAACGGCGCATTAGTTAACGGCGCATTAGTTAACGGCGCATTAGTTAACGGCGGTTCAACATATATTGATTTAGACGCATCCACTCCACTGTTTGTTCCCGCACACCCTACCCCTTTTATGTATCCGTAAGGGTTAGCTAACATATCAGGTCTTTGATTAAAATTAATCGCGGCTCCATCACTATTATAACCACTATCAGACATCTATATATATAACAACCTTTTAAAAAACAACCTTTTAAAAAACAACCTTTTAAAAAACAACCTTTTAGAAAAAGGTTGCACCAAAAAACAACCTTTTAGGAAAAGGTTGCACCAAAACTTTATAATGTGTACGCTTTTGCCTAAAATCCCCTTAAAGGGGCGCAGCCCCTTTGAAACACCGACCACAAGCGGAATTGAATGCGTACGCTTTTATAGCTTGTGTATTTTGGTTCAACCTTTTCCTAAAAGGTTGGCTCCCATTTCTTAAACTTTCTATTGTAAATACAACGCATATTATACGATTTCGTTAAATCTACAAACTTGTCTTCATTATTATTTTCATATTCTTCCTCATCATCACTTTCTTCTAATAAATCCAAGTTCGCGTTTTCTTTTATATTCCTAAAGAGAGAGTTCATCATAACACTGCATTTATAACTGGGTATAATAGCAATACCACATTTTACATCATCGTCTACACCATAAAGTTCATACATATCCGGGTCTAACAATGCTTTTACTTTAAACACAGCTTCTTGTAAAGTAGGTTTATTAAGTTTATAAATGCCTAATTGCTTGCTTGCGCTATGGATGCTCGCGCTATGGATGCTCGCGCTATGGATGCTCGCGCTATAAAACGCAATACCGCTAACACTATAAGATAATCCATTTATGCACGCTAAAGCCTTTTCAAAACTGGTCCTCATTATCGGCAATCCTAAAACAAGAAACTCGGTAGTATACGCGACTTGTTTAATATCTGATTCAAACATATCCTTAAACAAACTTAGTTGTTGCATAAAAGTGTTATTGCTATTAACGGTCTTTATGCCCTTGTAATAAAATAATTGCTCACAAGAAAAATGTGCTAAAGTATTGCCAGTAGAAAATAGCGTGCCATATATTACCGTGTTCAATGATAACTTTGAGTCAAAACATACAGGATATGATTTAATGTCGCATATATTATTCTTGTCATTTAGCAATAGGACAAAACATACATTCTTATCCTGCCAATACGTGAACCATACAAAGGCTTTTTTACCGCTAGGAATAACGAGATAAACGTCCGCATAAACTTTCTTATGTAAGACATTTTCATAGGAAAGTTCCAAGGGTGGAAATCTATCAATCAATTGTTTTTTATCCTCGCGTGATAGTAGCATTGTTATTATATAAATATATAACTAAAGCTTTAATATGTTTATATATATATTAAATTAGAAGGATGCATATCCGCCAGTCATCTCATTTGCTGCGGGAAAAGTGTCGTTTATATTATTATTATTATTATTATTTGGTTTTTTAAGTTCACTTAAAAAAATCTTCAATTCATCTTGCATACTTTGTTGGCCCATACTCTGTTGACCCACCATACTTTGTTGCCCTGCTATGCTTTGTTGGCCCACCACTATACTCTGTTGACCCATATTCATAGCTTCTTTTGAATTACTAATTATTCCAAACATTTCATCATATCTTTTCGCCGGCTTATTTACTAAATCTCTTGTTTTTGGCACTGTAAGCGTATCCTTAAAAAATGTATATAAATAATGGACGAGCGCAATCAGCGACAATGATATTATTATTGTTTTTATAGTATTAAAAATCATATTATTTATAATTACTTAACAAATGTTTGTATACTATTAAAACGTATCAGTTATATACTTAATAATATCTTTATAATTATCCGTATTAAAATACGCTTCATCTTGCGATTCATCGGAGTGTTTTTCAATACTAAATTGCATATTATTGTCCGTCAATGAATACATATAGTGTGTAACTATTTCGCTAATATGGTCAGGAGACACTTGATAATGCTCAGGTTCATAAACCAAGGTATTTTTATCTATTATAAGATTGTTGATGTGTTGTTCACACGGCAGTTCACCCACAATGTTAACCTGTCTATATAATATATTATTGCTCAAATAATATATTCCTTCTTTTGAATATATTTTTTTAATAACCTTTTTCTCTACCAGCGTGGCTTTAAGAGTTATACGCTCAATCAACTCGCTACACAAGACATAGACCCGCATACTATAATATATAAATAAGGCATAAACTATTTAAACCTATTCATTTAAGAATAAATAAAAATGACATCCATTTTATTGGTTGAACATAATGGAAATATTAAACAAACTAAAGCAAAAGATCTGTCCAGAGAAGTATTGTATAAAAAATGCGGGTTTCGATCTACAGAGAACTTTGATAAAACCACTACTTGGTCTATCGAGCACAATAAAGAAATCATTAACATTGAGTTATGGGCTAAGGTGGAAGGCAAGGCGAATAACGAAAACAAATATGATTTTCCTCCCCCTGTCGACAACGATTTGTATTATGGCACGTGTGCACTGTTGCGGGTAGATGGTAAGGGCACTATTATGGATTTAACAACTGACGTGTGGTTAAAAGTATATGATAAGTTGTTTGGCGGTTTTGAAGACATTGAAGAGGAGGACGATGAGGAAGAGGAAGAGGAAGAAGAGGAAGAAGAAGAAGAAGAGGAGGAAGAAGAAGAAGAAGAAGAAACTCCTAAAAAAAAATCCACTAATGTTAAACATAAAACGCAAACACAAACACAAATACAAACAAAATCAAAAACAAAAAATGGTTATATCAAAGACGACTTCCTTGTAGAAGATGAAGAGGATGATGACGAAGAAGAAGATGGCGATGAAGAAGACGGCGAGTATGTGCGTTCAGCTGCTAAAAAAAAGACTGATTTACTTGGTAAACATAAATTACACGCTAGTGAAGATGAGAATGAACTGGAAAATGATGGCTCTGAATTGGAAGAGGAGGCGTATTCTTACTAGAAAGGGACTCCGTCCCTTTAGAACCCTGGGACTTTGTCAAAGGTACGGAAGTCCCTTTATATAGGGTTCAAAAAACTTGAAAAGCAGATGGACGCGAGTCCCTTTATATAGAGTTCAAAAAACTTGCACAGCAGATGGACGAAGTCCCAGGGTTCTAAAGGGACAGAGTCCCTTTGACGGAGTCCCTTTGCTTTAATTAATAAATTGAAATCATATAAACCTAAATAACTATATGTATACACAAAAATGCGAACCATTACAAATCCCACTGAGTTTCGCGAGAATGTCAGGGAACGCTTGCAAGGTTTCATTCCAGATGAGAATATGTGCAAGAATCTGGAAAAAGGTATTTACAATTACTGTATTAAAGAAGCTACGGAACGACAAATTGTAAAAAAATGGGATAACGTCTATTTCGTTCATCTCTATATTGACCGTTTAAGAACGCTCTATTATAATTTGAAAAATCCTCAGTTGGTAGAGCAGATTACAAGTAAGGCAATAAAACCACACGAAGTAGCCTTTATGAGCCATCAGCAAATTATGCCAGAAAAATGGGCTAGTTTGCTGAGTGATAAGAAAATCCGCGATGCAAATATATATGCACCCAAATTGGAAGCTTCCACGGATGGTTTCACGTGTCGGAAGTGCAAGTCGAAAGAATGTAGTTATTACCAATTGCAAACGCGGTCGGCAGATGAACCGATGACGACGTTTGTCACGTGTATTACGTGTGGGAATAGGTGGAAGTGCTAACGGGGGAAACCCCCATTCTGTAACAAAATAAATATAATATAAAAACAAACTATATAAGTATAATTTTTTATACTTATATACATGGATTTAAGCGCGATTATTGCCGATATAAAACAAAATGACAATGGTAGACAAAGTAACAATGGTGTGCAACATCTCATTTATATGGGTATTGGCACCTCCGCCGGGTTGAGAGAACCCGATGGCACTCTCGCCGATAAAAACTACCATCAATATCCGCCTTTTATCCAACATCTGAAAAATAGTCTGCCACAGCTACATCTCTCTATTATTTTAATTGACCCTTTTCAAGAAAATCCACCTTATATGGTGCAAGACAAGGGGTTTTTGTCACACTTTTCTGAAAAGTGTATGCATTATTCACAAGACCGTATGACAACACTCTATACGCTACGCCAGCACGTCTACACTGACCCTTATAAGAATTACCACGATGACGGCATTAATATTACACCACACCTTAGAGAGATAAATAACTATGCAATAGACAAGGATATTCCTTTTATTTATCACGACTTTACGGGGAAAGACAATCGGATCTTGGCAGAGTTTTTCGACGAAGAAATAAAACAACATTTAGACCACATTATTTACGGTTTAGGATTGCGCGAGGATTTCGGGTGTTATTTTGATTTGACAAGCCCGTGTTCTTATCATCCGCATATTATAAATGAAGCTGGTTGCATCCGTTTTTTCAATATTTATTATTATCTGGTAAATGAAAAACTTAACTGTATGAATGATGCTATTACAAAAGTATATATATCGCAAAATGATACTATTAATCAACATTTTGAACAAACATTAAAAATAATTAAATATGAATTGACAAACACAATGATGCAAGCAATGCGATTTGCATTTCGACTCGTAACCAATGAAGAGATTAAAGACCACGATTTAATTATCTCCGAGTTCAATTTTATGTCAGGAAACAAGCGGGCGTTATGTTTATTTCTGTTAAATAATAACAAATATGGCGAACTATGGGAGTATTTATTGAGCGAGTTTGGAAAAAAATTAGATTTTGTTTCTACAATTAAGAGGTTGGATATTACCGGCAGAGAGATACTGACATTTATTACCTTGGGCGATGATCCGTTTAAATGGTATAATAATATTGGGCATTTTTTGTGATTATAGTGCTACAAGTTTTCTAAATCGCTCACATACCAATACTCCATTCCTCCATTCGGCAATGGTCTGCGAATTATAAATGGAATCTTATTTTGCTCCAGCTCTAGTTTAGCAATCAAATAACTGTCAACGATATTGGGTGGCACTTGCACTAAAGGTATAGCACCGCATTCAATCTGTTTAGCGCGTTGTCCTAAAATCCGTGTTTTTTCGTATTTAGTCAAAAGAGGAATGGTTTTATGTAGCTCATCCACAATAATTCCGTTTTTATTTCTAGTGACTTTAGCCAGTTGCTTAATTTCCTCATAATTATGACTTTTTGCTTCCGGATGAAAATTAAGAATCAAGTCATCGCGCATTTCTTGATTAAACTTTTGCAGGTAATCGTCGTGTTCTTCTTCATCACCGCTCTCACCTTCACCTTCGCCCTCATCTTCTAGGTCAATATCGGGATCAGTCCCGCCTATTTTATAAGGTTTATTATTAATGACACTCACATTGTAGTTATCTGGATCTATTTCATTATCGCTGTCACTTTCTTCCTCGACTTCATCATTATCAGTTTCAGCTTCACTACCCGATTCAACATCACTGTTATGTTCAGTGTCGCTAGTAACATTATCTTCTTTTTTATTCAAATCAACAGTGATATCTTCAGTAACGTCTTCCATTTTGCTTTAGTATACTTATAACATATATATTTAAATTAGTTCAATTTTAAAAGATAATAAAAGATAATAAAAAATTATAGTTTATTATCTTTTTATATTATTTATATTCTTACTTTGTATATACTTACTTTGTATATACTTACTTTGTATATACTTACTTATCATTCTTCCACTGCGTATTGCACACTGCGCACACATACATATATTTCATATTCGTATCGTCATAGCGGATATAAATGATTTCTCTCTCAACTTTACCTGCTTCTGCTTCTGCACCTGCATTACTCGCACACTTGCTATTAGGACAATCAATGGTATTAATTCTCGGCAAAGTCGGGTCAAACTTAGTGTATTCATTCACAATGTGTGTATATTGATCTTCGCTCCGTTTAATTTGAGTATCAGAGACACACACATTTTCAGCGGTCAGCGTATCATTAACATGACCACAATTTCTGCAATAATAAATTAAGCTATTCGCATCATTATCCATAATTTTCAGATAATACATATTGTTGCACTCGGTACAGAAATGCATCTTGATCTTGTATATAGTATACTAATATCATTTTAAATATAAATCAATTTTTATTATTATTAAACCTTATAAATAATACGTTCCTTATAATAATACGTTCTTTGCATTATGAAAATTATCTAAAAGCTCTTTATAGTCAATTAAAACAGACATTCTATAAATGATCGTTTCCGTTCGTTGTTGGTTCGGATAAGTTTTGCACAGTTCATTTAGTTTCTTGATATTCGCGTCAAATCTCTCTAAAAAATGCGCTTGCATTATATGCATAAACATACTAAAGTTCGTTTTGGTATAGTCATTGGTTAAAATACGTAGCATAGCCGTGTCAAAGTTTTTATACGTTATAATTTTATTATAGTTTTTATAATCTCTATGTTGTTCAGTGATAGCTGGTTCATTTAGCAAAGGTTTATCATTGAATAAAGTGCAGAGTGCTAATAGTACCGATGAGATGGTTTGACACCCTGTCCACTGCTCCCCTTGCCAGGTATTGAGTATAGATAAGCATACCTTACCTGTTGTGTATAAGTTCGGATTGAAACGGGTGGTGCCGTCATTGGTTTTAAACGTGACCTCGGGTGGCGAATGCGGATAATTCTCCGGAAAACTAAAATCAAATAAATAAAAGCCATTTTCATACGGAGTATCTTTAGAGCCGATAATTAACGCCTTGCCTTTTAAAATATCGTCTTCATTGTGCGTGTAATAAATGCCGTGCGAATGTAACGGATTTCGAACTATATCTTTCACATCAGATACAATACGTCTGAACGTATCTTTGCTGATAAAAATTGCTGGGGGAGACGTGGTGGTTGCCATTGTTAGATCGTATATAGTATATAATTATGTATTTAGATAAGTTCATAATTATATAATTTTACATATGTTTACATATGTTTACATATGTTTACATATGTTTACATATGTTTACATAAGTATACATAAGCTTATATTTAGATAAAATGATCTCCTATTTTGACAAAATGACTTTTCACTCGTAGTCAGATGCGTAATTTTATGTGGTAAAATCCAATGTAAGAGAATGATTTAATTGTATTATATTAAAAAATTGAGATAAAAACTTCTTATGTATATATAATAAACATACAAGATGGGAACACTAAGTGCAACCGTTTTTGAACAATATCTAAAACATCACATTGCTAGCAAGGGCGATCCTTATACACATACCAAAATCGGCGATCCCAAACTCAACATTTTCCCAGGTTCTTATAATGTTCCCCCCGATGTTGAAGCGGATTTTATTAAAAAGTATTACAATTATGTTTTCGTAAATGGTAAACAAGAATATCTCACGGAAAAACAGCTCATAGAAAATGGTCCTATCTTGGTTGATATTGATTTGCGCTATGATGCATCGGTTGCGTCAAAACAACACACCGAAGATCATATCGTGGACGCAGTTATGCTGTATGCGGACAAAATCTCCGAACTGGTGACTATTGTGCCGGGAACAAACATTGATGTCTATGTAATGGAAAAAAATGATGTGAATAAACTGGAGGGTGTGACCAAAGACGGTATTCATCTTATCTTTGGCATTCAAATGCACAAGGCACTGCAAGTCATTTTAAGAGAGAAAGTGATGGCTGAATTAAAAGATATCTGGTCTGACTTACCCATTACAAATACGTGGGATCAGGTGTTAGATGAAGGCATTACCAAAGGTTATGTGAATTGGCAAATGTATGGTTCGCGTAAACCAGGTCATCAAGCCTATATGATAAAATATCATTTCATTCTGTCTTATGAAGACCGCGATAATGGCTGGACACCAGAAAAGCAAAATGTCGAGACCTTTAATACTGAGAAAAACATTGCGAAATTATCCGCGCATTATACTAAGTTTCCGGCGTTTGAAATGAAGGAAGAACTAACAGGAGATTTTGAAAAAGCAAAGGGAATGCTAGGGCGGTCTTCGGGTGCTGGGAAAAAA
>Ga0214919_10010492_pt1 | contig 11729 bp, 16 predicted proteins | sample LL1503_MetaG_FD_177994 | JGI IMG/M metagenome (GOLD analysis project Ga0214919, IMG submission 177994) | Freshwater microbial communities from Lake Lanier, Atlanta, Georgia, United States - LL-1503 | ecosystem: Environmental > Aquatic > Freshwater > Lake | place: USA: Georgia | collected...
CGGACCATACCCCAATCTTCCAGCAACTCGACAGCCGCAAACTGTCCGTACTGTTTGCTGTAAGCATCATGTGGTTTTTGCTCTATTACCACAACGGGTCTGCAACGTCGAATAGTTTGTTCGGCACCTTGTAGTATGCGATACTCGTAGCCCTCGCAGTCAATTTTCATATAACTTATATCGTGAAAGTTCAAATTGTCAAGACGAACAACTTGTACATCACCGATGCCCATAGACGCAGGATCAAGATGACTATGTCCAGAGTTGTCTTCGGTAATGATCATTGTGCCCTGAGTATCCTGATCGCCTAGCGCAATGGGACGCACTTCAAAATTGTCGCCTGCCACATTGCGTTCCAGGCATTCTCTAAATATACCAACAGGTTCAAATGCTATCACACGACCAAAACTTTTCACGAGATCACGTGACCATAATCCTACATTGGCACCAATGTCCAATGCTACATCTCGTTTTTTGCATAACTCAATACTGCGACGTCGTACAGCAATTTGATATTCAGGCGGCAAGCCTTTGTCCACACTTTTCTTTATCATCCGTGGCAGGTGTGTTTCGAAGTCGGGAAATTGCCATCCATAGTGTTCACGCATGTTGAGTCTCCTTGAGTATTGCGGCAGCGGTACCATTGGCCAATTCATCAATGTGGAATTGTCCGTAAGCCAAATGGCATGCCCATTTATATATCTGGTCACTGTCCGGGAACCAGGGGGTTTCTATTGTGCTTAAATCTCTATTGCTCACAGGTGTTGCGGCATTGGCCGCCGGTGCTGTAACAAACGTAGGCACCCCGGCTAGTACTGCTTCTGTTGCGGCTGTTGAGTTAAGTGTAACTATGGCATGCACATCGTTGAGCCATTCATTGGGATGTTGAGTTTTGCGATCCTGTCTTGATGCAGGACGTTCTCTCATGCGTATGGGACGATCGGTATATTTTTTAATAGTATCAACAGTATCTTTTAACCAGGATTCGAGCGTGATATCATAGAATGTACAAGGCTTTTCGTCAGGTGCCACTATCAAGATATCTCGCCCAGGGTTCTGTCGCGATTCAATGGTTACATTTAATCGTTGCAGTCGATCCGAGGGTCTGTCAATTACTGAACCGTGCTGTAGATCATTGAGTACTATTCTATGCCAGTGTTTCCACCCTCCGAAATTTTTTTGATTAGGTCTATTTCCTAGGTACCCTGAGTCCATGTAGTAGAACTGTCTGTGGTCTGCCCAACAGCGTTTGATAATTTTATGTTTCATAATACCACGTAGCACCAACGGATCAGTGCTATCTTCGTACCGCCAAGTCTCCAAACAGGTAGGCACAGTTTGAGACCCGGCCGCAAACATTTCTACATACTCATCACTGTTGTTTTTGTTTAGGAATATCCAGGTCATTGCCAATATGCTTCTGTGCGTGTAACTTTTAGATCTGATTGTGGACTACGACCCTGTTTTTTTCTAGCACCTTTGAGATGGTCCAAGTATGCACCCCATTCACTGTTGATAAGTGGATGCCCTTCTCCTGTGATCAAATGACCGCTCCAATCCAGTTCTTTGAGATTGCATTGCTTTCTCACAGCATCAAACACATAACTGTCATGCCATTCATCTAGAGTAAATATTCCACTTTCGGAGTCATCGTACATACGCTGGAATTTTTGTAAGAAAGTTTTTGTATCAGTGTTGGCAAGATTCATAGCGTACAGGCCACATTCTGAATACTTGCCTCTGCGGCCTAGGAAACACAGGTCACGATCCTGGGGACACAAGCGATCTAGATCAGTCACGGTAATTGCGCTGTGACACACTGTGTCTGCGTCCATCCACAACAGCCAATTGGTGCTGATACTTCTAGCACAGTGAAATATACTATAAACTTTGTGAGCAAAACGTACAGCGTCCCATTTGAATCCTTTGCCGGCATCCTTTCGTTTGGAACGAACAGGGTCATCTCGAACATTGCCTGTGGCCTTGGGGACTCCCTGCCAGATTGACTTGAATGTGATCAGTGCATCAACGATGCCAATGTCATGAACCACAAGATTTGGGGCAGTTTCAGCCACAACACAACTTTCGGCGTAGACCACAAGTGTGACTTCGGCGGGCCATGTTTGTAAAAAGGTTTGGATCATGCGACGGCCATACTTCTCGTAACCATCGGCATTAAAAGTGGTACATACAGTGTATTTCATTTCCAATACTTATGATCAATAACATAGCCTATTTTCCTTTGCAATGTGCAAAAAATTCTCAACCTGTCATGAGTGCAGTATTGGATTGTTTGCAAGCCCGTGGTATCCAAACACAAGAGAATTCAATGACAAGTGACGCGGCTATCATTTGGTCAGTGTTATGGGCAGGCAGGATGAGTGCCAATCAAGCAGTGTATGAACACTATAGATCACAAGGTCGTCCAGTAATCATAATTGAAATTGGGGCATTGTATCGGGGCAATACCTGGAAGATTGCGGTGAATAACATCACGGCCGATGGCTACTACGGACACTTAGATAACTTGGATTGGGATCGTCCCGCCAAACTAAAAATCAGCCTGGCCACACAATTTAACTCTAAGCCTAATATCATGGTTGCCCTACAGCATGACCGCAGTTTGCAAGTTTCTGGATTAAACATGACAGCGTGGTTACATAACACATTATCAACACTCAAACAATCAACTGATCGTCCTATCACAGTACGTCCACATCCGCGATGCAAGTTAGCATTGAACAATTTACCCCCGGGGGTCACTGTAAAAACACCCAACCGATTGCCCAATACCTATGACAGTTATGACATGTATTACGATTGCCATGTACTTGTTAACTACAATTCAGGTCCGGGCATACAAGCCGCAATTGCTGGGGTACGTCCCATAGTAAACTCAACCAGTTTAGCACAACCCGTAGGGGTAGGATTTGCAGATCTTGAGCAACCATACACCCGAGATCGGGAAACATGGCTCACACAAATTTGTCACACGGAATATACAGTGGACGAATTGCGCCAGGGAACTTGGTTAGATCGCATTAGTCCAGCATTAGAAAGAACACAATGAATTGGTTAGAACATTATCGCACAACTTATTACCCATTATTAAATATCACTGCTGACAGTCGGGGTATGTTGGCACCGGGACTGTACAACAGAGCCATTGGCTTTGATATCATGTGGAGATTGTTATTGAATCAAAAGTCGACAGATTTTAATATTATCGAAACTGGTACATTAAGAACCCCCAACAATTGGACAGACGGACAAAGTGCGGCCTTGTTCACTCGATTTGTTGAACAGCACGGTGGACAAATGCGTAGCGTAGACATAGATCCTGAAGCCTGTGACACAGCACGAAAATTCATTGCCAGTAAAAAATTTGCAGTTACTTGTAGTGACAGCGTTGCATGGCTCGAACAACAAACAGATTTGGATCAAGTTGATTTGTTTTATTTGGACAGTTATGATGTGGACTGGAACAATGACACAGACAGCGCCAGTCATCATTTAAAAGAATTTCAGGTAATTGAACCTTTTATCCGTCCAGGTACTGTGGTAGCAATAGATGATAATTCAAGATGGGTGGCTAGTAATCAACGAACCGGAAAAGGTCGTGCTGTAGTTGAGTATCTCGAAACTCAAGGTCAGTTACCCATTTACGACGAGTACCAAATTATATTTCAGTTTTAATATGTTGACTGCTAAAGAAATCAAACGTGCAGCCAAAGCAGCCAAACGTGCGGCCCAGGAGCAAGACACGGTGGTCGAAGTTATTGACCCTACCGCACCTGTAGATTGTGCCTGCGTCATACACGGCGATGTTTACAGTTGGAAATATGTAGACACACTTTACAGCATGTTGTCACGTAATCTTTCACGTGAAATTCGCATGCATGTTTATACAGAAGAACACCGTGCAGTTCCCGCACACATGATCAAACATGTGTTGACCGAATGGCCGGGCATACGTGGCAGTAAAAAATCCTGGTGGTACAAAATGCAGTTGTTCAATCCTGAACATTATACAGGACAATTGTTGTATTTGGATCTTGATACAGTGATAGTAAACAATTTGGATTGGATCCTACAACTTGGACACACACGCTTTTGGGCCATTAGAGATTTCACAACACTTTGGAAACCCAAATTCCAAGGCATTAACTCTAGTGTGATGTATTGGCACACTGAAAAATTTGCTGATATTTGGAAAGAGTTTAGTGAACAAAATATTCTTGAAATATGTAGCAAGTATCACGGTGATCAAGACTACTTGTCTAGAGTGCTTAAACCCAATCAAAGACGTTTTTTTCCAGAGAAGTCGGCTCTAAGTTGGCGCTGGCAAACACTAGACGGGGGTATGGATCCATACACACGCAAGTATCTAAACCCAGGGTTGGGTACTCAATTTGGCCCAGAAACTAGCCTACTGATTTTTCACGGACAGCCCAAACCCCATCAAGTGACAGATCCAGTGATAAAAAACCACTGGCATTGATATGCATAAAATTAAATCCAAAGTATTAGTAGCAAAAAGTATTACTTTTGAGATAACCCTGCCCTGTGCAGGGTTTTTCTTTGGCATTTGACCAGGAATTGGTAATTTGCTACAATAGTGGAATATAAACAAAAAAGGAACCCGAAATGAATATCAAACTTCGAGCCGCATTACAGACAGCAGGAATTCTTGCTGTGATTTGTACCGTATCAGTTGTTGTACAACTTTTGTTAACAGGGTTGACCGCAGATGAAATCTCTAAAATCCTGTCAGTAGGAAGTATTACACTTTTGGTATATTGCATGTACCAACTAGTACTGAGTCGTTTAGAATACACCCAAAAACTAGAAGAAGTCAACCAAAAGTAATACTTTTGCTGTACTTGACCAATAATTCAAAATCGGCTATAATATAGACTTAGTAACACACAAAAGGGCTAGTAACCATGAGTGCAATTCGCGTAGTAAACGGTACATACCGTAACAAATCCGTCCGTAACCAAGAATTTGTTCTTGTTAGCGGTTTCCAAACTGGTGCTAAAGGTAACTATGTTACTGTGAAAAATAATGGCACCTTCCCAAACTGCCCTAAAACGATACGTATCAGCGTTGACAACATATCAGATATAGAGTATACTAACGGCATGACACAACCCAACACCATACACTTTGAAAAACAAGTTCCAGTCGCAGAGTCCGACGAGGATGCAATGACACGTATCCGTGAGCGTTTTGACATATTGACAGAGATGACCAAGGCTGCCACAGCCGGCGACATCCGTGCTATGATTGTATCTGGCCCTCCTGGGGTTGGCAAGAGTTTTGGTGTGGAGCAGGAAATTGAAAAGGCCTGCTTGTTCGACAAGATCTCGGGCAAGAAACTTCGCGCAGAAGTTGTCAAAGGTAGTGCCACCCCAATTGGGTTATTCCAAGTATTGTACAAGTACTCAGATGCCAATTGTGTGATTGTGTTTGACGACTGTGATAGCATTTTGCTAGACGACGTGGCTCTTAACTTACTGAAAGGTGCCCTGGACTCAAGTAAGAAACGTACCATTTCATGGTTGAGTGAGAGCAGTGCCTTGCGTCGTGAAGGTATCCCAGATCGTTTCGAGTTCAAAGGTTCAGTAATCTTTATTACCAACTTGAAGTTTGATCAAATGAAGTCGCAAAAATTGCGTGATCACTTGGATGCTTTGCAATCACGTTGCCATTATCTAGACTTGACCTTGGACTCACAGCGTGACAAATTGTTGCGTATCAAACAGATTGCCAAAGATGGCGTTTTGTTTGCAGACTATGACTTTGATGACGCCACGCAAGATGACATCATTGACTTTATGCATACCAACAAAGATCGTTTGCGTGAATTGAGTTTGCGTATGGCGCTGAAGATTGCAGACTTGCGCAAGATGTCAATGTTGAACTGGAAACGCCTGGCAGAAACAACTTGTATGAAGAGTGCCTAATTGTGCAATAACCCTGTCTAGCACAGGGTTACTTTTTACAGTTGACTAGTAATTTCTAATTTGCTAAACTGTAGTCTTAGTAACACACAAAAGGAATTCAAATGAGTTATACATCAGTTGACGGTTGGTATGACCACATTACATACGAGGCAGAAACCTGGGCCTACAAGTACAAAAACGATGAGTACAAGGAAGGTAATGGTCATCGGACTGTGTACCTGACTGCTCAAGACTGTGCAGAGATTGCAGAAATAATGGGTCACCCCGATGTGGCAAGTGCCATAATGAAGCGATTTAGATTGCGGCAACTAAACTTGCCAGGCAATGTGGGATTTAAAATTGGCGACAAGGTAATGGAAACTACCGATAAACGTGCGTATGATACCATAATTAAAAACGGTAAAATACACAAAGATGAGGTGGGTGAGGTTTTTGCAATCAAGGGCAAAACAATATATGTATGTTATCCTGATACTGGATGCTTTAAGGTCGGAGAAACAAACCTCACTCCGCTTGGTACAGTTACTATCACAAGTTCTGATCAATTCAGAACCTGTTAAACATGTTTTGAGGGTCACATCGCCTGGACACTTCTCTTAGTAATAAGACACTAGATCCTGCAACCGTGACCCTCCCCAATTAATAATTTTTTTAAGGATTGACATGGCAGGCAAAGCAAAATCAGTTTATTTAACTATCACCCCCAAGGGCCAAATACAAAGTGTTTTTCGCAAGACATTTTTTGATGCCAAAGGATACAATGATTATGTCCGATCAGAAGAATTCAAAACCAAGTGGCCCTCGGACCAATTTGATATTATAAAGGAAACCTACTAATGTATGAAATTTATAATGATGACCTTTTGTTGTTTACAACAAATGACAAAGAAGAAGCAGACTATTACAAAATTGAAGGATATATTGTACGAAAGATTTAGTGTGTGATACTCCAGATCAGGGTCGCTAACTCTTACTAGCCCGGCGATCCTTTCTCAACAGGTACCTTAGGGTACCTGTTTTTTTGACGTAAATATCATATGCAAATTGTTTTTTCCAATGGTCAAACAGTTGATTTAATCTTACAATCAACGCCAGTGGCTTCTGTTTATCAAAAAACATACAAGCACCTGCAACACATTCCTGTTCCGTTTCGCGATTGGGACAATCCTTTTTATTTTGATAATCAGACTCATAGTGATTTGGTTGAAAAGTTAATCTTGTATGCAAGCAAAGTGGGTGTGCAGATCAACAAGGAAAGTTGTCTAGCACAAGATCAAAATTATTTTAATTCCTTACACAGAATTTACGAAAAAAACTACAACGGACACACCACCTGGTTAGATTTCCACGAGCATATTCATGCATGTGAAAAACACCTTAGAACAAATTCAAAGTTCATGACCATTGACTACAGAGAAATGATGGGCATGCTGGAGGTACCAATTGATCCTGTCTGGCTGGTCAATAGAACCACAAAAATTTGTGCAGGTGACGTGTTTATACAATGGTCAGAACTGGGTAAATCACCATACACCTACTGGAAACACAACGAACCTGATGACCAGCATCGCATGCAAGAACTTGCCAAGCCATGGTTAAGACTTATTCCAAAAATTCAGATAGCACTTGAGGACCAGGACTGCCTCAATGACGTCGACACAACAGAATTCAATGCCTGGTGGAAAAATCACAGTCAAGAATGGTGCCGCCATTGGAATATATCAGACTGGACAGTGAAAGATATTTTTGGTGTTGTGGTTCTTGGTCGGACACAGCACGTAGAAGAGATTACAACACTGCTAAAAAATAATCAAACTCCAGTTAGAGTATTACTGTAAGTTCTAGCGGTTGCAATTGTCAAACAAATCCTATACAATGCTATAATGAAACGATGCATAATACAGATCCGAGACGAAGTGAACATCAAGTTAGAAGGCTTGGAGTTGGATGTACGTCGGGCACTTGTAAACGCTTTTAAATACGAAAATCCCGCCGCTCGTTACATGCCAGCAGTGCGACTGGGACGCTGGGATGGCAAGATAGCATACTTCCAACTGGGCGGTAGCACATATACAAACTTGTTGCCAGAGATTGTTCCCATACTTAAAAAGTTTGATTATGACATTGAGATAGATGATCAGAGAGATTACTCTACTACTTTTGCATTTGAACAGGTGCGTGAGGACTCGTTTGCACATGTGACCTGGCCCAAGGGACATCCTGCCGCAGGTGAGCCTATCATCATGCGGGATTACCAAGTGGAGATTGTGAACAACTTCCTGGCCAATCCGCAGTGCCTACAAGAGGTGGCCACAGGTGCAGGTAAAACAATTATGACAGCGGCCTTATCAAATGCTGTCACACCATATGGACGTTCGATTGTGATTGTGCCCAACAAAAGTCTAGTGACACAAACAGAAAAAGACTACATCAACATGCAACAAGATGTTGGTGTGTATTTTGGCGATAGAAAAGAGTATGGACGCCAGCACACTATTTGTACTTGGCAAAGTCTAAACATCTTGTTAAAGAACACCAAGTCGGGCGTGGGCGAAGTGACCATTGGTGAGTTCTTGGAAGGTGTGGTATGCGTTATCGTAGATGAAGTACACATGGCCAAAGCAGATGCACTCAAAACCTTACTAACTGGTGTGATGGCTAGAGTGCCAATTCGGTGGGGTTTGACTGGAACTATTCCCAAAGAGAAGTTTGAGAGCCAGGCTCTGCTAGTAGGGCTTGGTCCTGTGATTGGTCGACTCAGTGCCAACGAACTGCAACAGCAAGGTGTGCTGGCCAACTGTCATGTGAACATTGTGCAGTTGGTGGATCACGTGGAGTACAAAGAATATCAAAGTGAACTTAAATACCTGCTGGAAGAGTCAGGCCGGTTAGACACCATGGCAGAACTGATCCGTCGGGTAAATGAAACAGGCAACACCCTGGTGCTGGTGGACCGAGTGGCTGCAGGGCATGCTCTAGTAGAACGCCTAGGAGATCGTGCTGTGTTTGTATCAGGTGCGACCAAGGCAAAAGACAGACAAGATGAATATGATGAAGTTGCGGACAGTGTTGATAAGATTATTGTGGCTACCTATGGTGTTGCCGCTGTGGGTATTAATATCCCTAGGATTTTTAATTTGGTTCTTATTGAACCCGGCAAAAGTTTTGTCCGCGTTATTCAAAGTATTGGACGAGGCATAAGAAAAGCAGAAGACAAAGATCATGTTCAGATTTGGGACATTACCTCAACCTGCAAGTTTGCCAAACGACACCTGACCAAACGCAAACAATTCTACCGAGAAGCCAACTATCCATTCTCATCAGAGAAACTAGAGTGGATGAAGATAGCATGAAAAAATTGTTAATTGTGGGCGATAGTTTCATGCACCCAGACGAAAATTTTCTAGGTCAACACTGGAGTGAAATGTTGCCCGAATATAATATACTCATGTATTCGCAGCCTGGATCAACCAATGGTATGATTGCTTGGCGATTTTTTGAAGGATTACAACAAAATCCTGATGCAATAGTGTTAGGATTTACCATGCCTGATAGAATTGAATTTAAACTTGATGATGTACAACAAAAACATCACAATAGAATTTGGTCCAGCAACGGACATCAAAATTTAACATTTGATCAAAAACTAGCAGTCGATTATTATCAAGCCACAGCATGTCAAGAAATGATGTTGTTCAAAGGATTTTTAACAGTTAGAAGTTTATTGTTAACTTGTGAGAAACAAAAAATACCATATGCATTTACTCTAAATGGACTTTGGGATTCAGCCACTAAATGTCTAATAGATGAACCTTGGAAAACCATTTATAAACATGAAATTATGACGTTGGGAGAATTTGCCAAACATCTAATACCCACAAATTTTGCGAGTTCAGGAATTTTCAAAGCCAGGCCAGGATTTCATGTAGATGACCCAGTCTGGCAACAGAGATTTGCCCAAGAGGCAAGAGAAATATTACAACAACCCATTGACAATACTGTACAAATAGTATAAAATAAAATCATGCGCATACTAACACTCGACAACGCTCCTTATGATCTTGATCATCTGCCCGAACAGGTAGAGGATATGAGATTTGCAATCTTGGACAATTCAGATCCTGCCAATCCAGACTATCACTACATTCCACTTATCTTTTTGGAAAGTTTCAATGCACCTGCTCTAGTACTTCAAATAGGCACCAACAGAATACGAATGCCCGTGGACTGGCAAATACTCATTGGAGAACCTGACGTGGGTGACTTGGAAATACTGCCATTGACATCAATCAACGATCGTGGATTCAGAGCATTCCAGTTTAATCCACTGAGCAGTTTCCGTCCTAGTTTTCCTAACATAGAGATTGTAGACGTGTATCAAGAAGTGGCCTGGTATGCACCCAAACTCAAGAACGGCCAGATGTTGTGTGTGCCCATAGACGACAGTTCAACTCCGGACTGTGTGTACTTTGTGAAAGATGTCAGCCGCAACTGTGAGATAGTGGACTACAACAAGGCCTGGTAATGGGACAACTCAAACCTGGTGCTACATACATTTACGAACGTGCCAATGGCGTAGTATACGCTAGAGAGTTTGGTGCTGATCCAGGTGATCGATTTGAGGTAGGGTACGAATATGATCCTATCACAGGACAAAAGATACCACATCAATGGGATTCAAGAACAAGCGATGGCAGACCGCTACACGACCATATGATGGAAGACCAACTATGGGGACAAATACGCAGAGCCGCAAAGACCAATCCCACTTTACAAGATGCACTAGAACGTGCTATAATGATATATCAACTGAGCAAACCAGATGAGTGATCGACTGAACATTGCCAACGAGATGCGTATGTTTGATCGCAAGGTCAGATCATTCTACAACGATTTGACCGCTGAAGAAAAGAAAAAGTTTTCAAACTATTTGATGATACGTTGGGGATCCTCAGTGGAAGCCAAAGATCACCCCAAAGGAGATCTAATAGAACAGTATTATCTGCAAAATTGTAATGAAAATTTCAACAAACATTTCTTTTCGGTCAGCAAACATCCTCAACTGCAATGGCTCATGGCCACAACAGTGAGCCCTGGGGCAGGCACGTTTAGGCACACCTGGGTCGCTCCCAGGAAGAAAGAAGCAGGGCTAAGTGCCAAACGCCGGGCATTAGTAGCCATGTATCCAGACTACAAAGATGACGAAATAGACGTCATGTGTGCAATAACAACACAAAAAGAAATAGACGAATACAACAAGCAAGCAGGCAATGAAAAGAAATGACATTCACATGTGAGTATTGCAAAAAAACATTTGCCAGGGAAACTAGCATAGCAGTTCATGTATGTGAACCCAAACGCCGACGTCTAAGCAAAGATGAAGCAGGTGTGCGTATGGGGTTTCAGGCCTACGTCCGTTTTTATGAAACCATGCAAGGCAGTGCCCGGAACAAAACACACGATGACTTTTGTGATAGCCCTTACTACAGAGCATTTGTAAAATTTGGCAACTACTGTGTGAACACTAGAGTGGTGGCACCTGATCGTTTTATGACCTGGTTGTTAAAGGCACAAAAGAAAATTGATCACTGGTGCAGTGACAACATCTACACAGAGTATCTTGTGGAATATCTGCGTGTGGAAGCCGTGGCAGATGCCCTGGCCCGAGCAGTAGAATACAGCATGCGCTGGGCGGAGGAGACAGGCAATCCTGCACATGATTGGTTGCGCTATGGTAATACCAACTCACTATGCTATGCT
>Ga0214919_10010493_pt1 | contig 11729 bp, 6 predicted proteins | sample LL1503_MetaG_FD_177994 | JGI IMG/M metagenome (GOLD analysis project Ga0214919, IMG submission 177994) | Freshwater microbial communities from Lake Lanier, Atlanta, Georgia, United States - LL-1503 | ecosystem: Environmental > Aquatic > Freshwater > Lake | place: USA: Georgia | collected 2015-03-15
GCGCCAGACCGTGCCGTTCGGGAACACCTCGAGAAAGGTCGCGACTTCGCTCTTCACGACTTCCTCGGTGCTCTCATACAACGGCACCCACTGGGTGACCACGCCGCCGGGATTCAAGTGCGCCTTCACATGCTCGAAATACTCCTTCGTGTACAGCGTCGCGGCGCCTTTCACCCAGGGGTGGATCGGATCCGACGTGATGACGTCGAACTTCTCATTCGTGGTGAGCACATAGTGGCGCGCGTCATCGTACCGGATCTCCACGCGCTTGTTCTCGGCGACCGCGTGATTGGCATCGCGGAAATAAGTCGCAACAGTCTTCGGAATGAGCGGCTCCATTTCGCAAATCACCATCCGCTGCAGCGTGGGATGGATGCTGATGGCACCCGCCGTGACGCCCGCGCCGAATCCGACGACGAGCACGCTCTTCGGATCGTCGTGCATGAGTGCCGAGAGGTGACCGAGGAGACGCTGCAACCGCATGTCCTGTGGTTCAGTGCTGGCCTCGACCTTGCCGCTCACATGGAAGTTTCGGTAGCCGTTCGATTCCTCGGTGACGGCGATGGACGAGTTGATGCCCTCGCCCACGAACAGCGCGTTCGGGTCACCCTGCCAGGGGAACGAGCGGCCCCAGGCAATGAGGCCCGGTGGCACGGGTGAGACTTGCACGACGAAGTAGAGCGCGGCGAGCGCGAGCGCCCCTGCACCGATCACACTGCCAGGGCCAAGCGATCCTGCTTTTCGTTCGCCCGTCGCCGCATCGGTAGCACCGGCGCGAATCAGCGGCACGAGCGCAGCAAGTCCAGAGACTATCGACAACACGACGAGCACGCGCTGCGCACCCTGCGTGCCGCCCCACGGAATGAGAATCAACCCGGTGATCATCGACCCGACGATCGCGCCGAGCGTGTTGGCGGCATACACACGACCAACCACGCGACCCGGATCAGCCGCGCGCTGGCTCGCCGCAGCGAGTGCCAGCGGGAAACTGGCGCCCCAGAGCACCGCGCCGGGGAGAATCGTGAAGAGCGACCGTGCGAGATCGAGCTGGAAGTTGAACCAGGGCGTTGCCGCGAGCGATTCATTCACCGGCCAACGCGGGAGCCCGTGCGAGAGCAACCATGCTCCCCAGATCGTCGTGAACGCGAGGAGCAGTTGCACCCATCCCAGTGCCGCGCGCGGGTTCCGTGCGTCCTTTGCAACGGCCGAGCCGGCAACGCTGCCGAGCCCGAGTCCAATCAGGAACACGGCGAGAATCACAGAAAAGGCGTATGTCGTCGCGCCGAACATCAGCGAGAGCAGGCGCGTCCACACCACTTCGGCGCCGAGCGCCGTGAGGCCGGAGAGCGCGATCGCGATGAACACACCCCGCGGCTGCCAGGCGGCCAGTCCAACCACCGCATCGCTCGCGGTGGACGCCGCTGTCTCTTCCGACTGCGCGTACGTCGCGCGCTTGGACAGCAGCACCGCCGCTCCGGCGACAATCGCGTTCAGCGCAACGGCAACAAGCGCCGCCGTCGTGAGATCAAACTTTCGCAGCAGATAGAACCCTGCCGCGAGGCATCCAACGACGGCGCCGGCGATGTTGCCACCATAGAAGAATCCGAGCCACGACACACCGGTCGGCGTAGACTCGACGTACCGCGAAATGGCCGGAAGCGTTGCGCCCATCAGGATCGTCGGCGGAAGCAGCAGGAGTACGCTGACCAGAGCACGCAGCAACACGCTGGCCGGGCCACCACCGTCGACCGCCGTGTAGAGCGATCCGACAAGGGGCATCAGTACGATGAGCACCGCGCCTACCACGCCGATCAATCCTTCGAGTTTTGCATACACCACGAGCGGGTGCTGGTCGCGCTTTACAAAACGCGTGAGCATCAACGAGCCGAGGCACATGCCACCCATGAACGTTCCCAGCAGCACCGCCAGCGAGATCGCGGACGATCCGATCACCAGCTGGAGCACCTGGAACCAGACGATTTCGTAGATCAGCGCCGCGCAGCCACTCCCGACGAACAGGAGGAGCATGAACGGCAAGAAGCGCGCAGTCGGTTGTCTCATGAAGAGAACATTACCCGACTGCACCGCCACTGCCGCCAGGTTGAGAAACTGCGTCCAGGCGTGGCTTGACGAGTCGCGTGCTATCCCAAGTCGTCTTTACGCCGGCCGAAGTCGTCCGAGCATGAGCTTTTCTTCGTTGTGCAGGTGGGGTGAACGGTTCGTGCACCGGATCTACTAGTTCGTGCACCGGATCTACTAGTTCGTGCACCGGAACTACTAGTTCGTGCACCGCATCTACTAGTTCGTGCACCGGATCTACTAGTTCGTGCACCGGATCTAACGGTTCGTGCACCGGATCTAACGGTTCGTGCACCGGATCTAACGGTTCGTGCACCAGATCTAACGGTTCGTGCACCGGATCTAACGGTTCGTGCACCGGATCTAACGGTTCGTGCACCGGATCTACTAGTTCGTGCACCGGATCGAATAGGTCGTGCACCGGATCTACTAGTTCGTGCACCGAATCGAATAGGTCGTGCACCGGAACGAGCGCCGCCTCAGGCCGACCGAGTGGCTGAATGCAGGACGGGCGCCCCGGAAGGATCTCCGTGGCGCCCGTCCCATTCGCGCCGACCGATACTATTTCTGATTCATCCAGACGTCGGCAAGTACCTGTACCGACTTGTTCAGCGTGCGACCGCCGACGGTGAGCGAGACGGTGTATACGCCGGCCTCCACGCCACCGCCGCCGCCAAATCCGCCACCACCGCCACCTCGGCCACCGCCGGCGCCACCACCCGAGCACGATGTGTTCACCGTTGCGCCAGCTGCCGCGCCACGGCCACCACCTCCGCCACCACCGCCGCCACCACCACCACCACCACCACCACCGCCCGCGCCGCCACGGCCGGCGCCGGCAAGCGCCGGTGCCGAGAGGACCCACTGTACTCGGTTAATTCCGGCCACGCCTGGCGCCGAACCCGTGCAGATCGTGCGGCCCTGATCATCGGTGATCGCGAGCGTCACGTTGCCTTGTGGCGCGTTCTTCAGGTAATAGCTGATTGCCGTACCGCGCGGTGCATTCTCGCCACGCCAGAGTTTCTGGCCGGCGATCTGCTGGTTGTCCTGTCGATCGACGACGTAGGCCACGGCCGGGCGTACATCGAAGAGGTGGGCGTCCTCGTTTCGCACCGCCGGCGTGAACTGCTGCAGGGCAGTGATATCATCCGCGATCCAGACCGAGCGCCCGTGCGAGCCAATGATAAGATCGCCGTCACGCGGATGCACGAGGATGTCATCCGTGCGCACGGTGGGATAGTTGTTCATGAACTTCTCCCAGCTCTGGCCGCGATTCAGCGAGACGAACAGCCCGAACTCCGTGCCCACGTAGAGCAGGTCGGGGTTCTTCGGATCCTCGCGAATCACCTGCAGGTTGCCGTACGCCGGGAGATTGCCCGAGACGCTCCGGAATGTTGCGCCGTAGTCGGTCGTGACAAATGCGTACGGCTTGAGGTCGTCGCTCCGGTGGCCGTCAATGGCGACGTACGCCGTGCCGACGTCGAAGTGCGATGCCTCGATGCGAGCCACCCAGTGGCGATGATTCGCCGGCAGGCCCGGAAGGTTCTTGCCGACTTCGGTGAACGTCGCACCGTTGTCGCGGCTGACGTGCAGCAGCCCGTCATCCGTGCCGGCCCACACAACGCCTGCGCGCACGGGCGACTCCGACACGGCGATGATCGTGGAGTACGCCGTGAGCCCGTCGTTCTTCGACAGCTGCGATGTGTTGCCGGGCGCCATGACGTCAACGGTGCAGCGGTCAATCTTTCTGGTGAGGTCGGCGCTCTGCGTGTACGTGTCGCCCTGGTTGTCCGACCGATAGAGCCGCGCGCCGCCGTACCAGAGCACGCGCGGATTGTGCGGCGAGAGCATGTACGGCGTGTTCCAATTGAATCGCGCGCCGTCGCCGGCCTGCGCATTGAGGACGTTGCCGCGGCCACCCGCGCCGCCGCGTCCGCCACCACCACCGCCACCGCCGCCCCGTCCGCCCGGGCCGCCCGGGCCGCCTATGCGTCCGTCGGTGCAGCCTGACATGGTGAATGGACCGAGGCCGTTGCCGCCACCCACCGGATTCGGCCTGATACTGTTGGATGCGCCTGTGAAGAGGTCGTACCGGCTCGTGCTGCCGTTCTGCGACTCAGTGAAGATGATGTTGTATGCCGTCGGGTCCACCGCGGTCTGGAATCCGTCGCCGCCGCCAACCCCGTACCAATGCGAGTTCGTGATCCCGTCCTGGCCGCGCACGGCGCTCGGTCCGCCCCACGAGCCGTTGTCCTGGAGGCCGGTGTACACACGGTAGGGACGCCGCATATCGGCGGCCACCCAGTATGCGAGGCCCGTCGCCATCGTGTTCACGTAGTCCCACGTGCGCCCCTGGTCCCACGAGATGTCGAGACCGCCGTCGTTCCCGATCATGATGTGCTTCGGGTTCTTCGGATCGATCCACATGGCGTGGTTGTCCACGTGCCCGGCCGTGTTGTTGCCACCGGCGGCGTCGAGCGTCGCGAAGGTCTTGCCGCCGTCCATGGACTTGGTCCATGGGAGGCCAGACGCATAGACGATGTCCGGGTTGGACGGATCCACGCGCAGCTGACTGAAGTACATCGGTCGAGCGTTGCAGTTACTCGTGAACGCCCACGTGCGCCCGCCGTCGTTCGTGCGGAATAGGCCGCCTTCGTTGATGTTCATCGGCGGTGCTTGGGGACTGGGCGTGTCGGCTCCAGCGCCGCGCCCACCGCCGAACCCACGGCCCGGTCCGGCATTGTTGCACCAATCGTATCCGCCACGGCCACCGCCACCTCCGCCTGCTTCTTCGCCGCCCGCCGCAGCCACCGGTGCAGCGGCCGTCGAACCGATGCGCCCAACGTCACCGCCCTCGACCTGCACGTACAACACGCCCGTCTTCGTTGGCGAGGTTCCAATCGCAATTCGGCCCACGATGGCGCCACTCGGCATGCCGGTCGACACCTTCGCCCACGTCTTGCCGCCGTCAGTGGTCTTCCACAGGGCGCTGCCGGGGCCACCACCGTTGAAGCAGCAGCTCGTGCGCCGGCGCTGGTATGACGCTGCATAGAGGACGTTCGAGTTCCCGGCGTCCATCGCGAGGTCGGTGAACCCGGTGTTCTCATCGATGTACTTGATCTTGTTCCAGGTCTTGCCACCGTCGGTCGTCTTATAGACGCCGCGCTCTTCGTTCGGGCCAAAGAGATGGCCGAGCGCCGCGACGTAGACGACTTCGGGGTTCTTCGGATCGATGACGATGCGCGCGATGGACTGCGTCTCGCGAAGCCCGATGTGCGTCCAGGTCTTCCCGCCGTCGGTCGTCTTGTACAAGCCGTCCCCGAACGACGATGTCTGGCGGTTGTTCACCTCGCCGGTCCCGACATACACGATGTTGGGATTGGTCGGGTGAATCGCAATGTCACCGATGGAGGCCACTGGCTGTTCGTCGAACACGGGCTCCCACGTGGTGCCCGCGTTCACCGATTTCCAGACGCCACCGACGGCATAGCCGATGTAGATGATGCTCGGGTCGCCGGAGAAGGCTTCAATGTCGTCGATGCGGCCGCCCATGCTGGCGGGGCCGATCGATCTGAATTTGAAGTTGGTGAGAAGCGGGTTCGCTGACCGGTTGACCATCGGCGGGGCCGGTGCGGGCTGCTGTGCCGACGCAGTGGTTACCCCGGCCACAGTCGCAACGGTGATGATCGCGACGGCGACGATCGCGAGGAAAGGAAACGCACGAATCGTTGTCCGCATACCGGATCCTGATGAGGGGATTGCAGGTGCTACGTCCCCAGAATCTGCAGCGTTGAGCGCGGGTTGTCGAGCGTTCCGACTGGGCCGCGCTCGCTGCGCCACTGACCGTATCAGCGGTGCGCGCTCATGCTGGCCAGATACTCCCGAGCACACGCGCCCAGTTGCCGCCGAGCATGAGCTTGATGTCGGCGTCGGAATGCTTGCGGCGAATGAGCCCCTCGGCGAGATCGTACGCGCGCTTTGGGTGATCGAGCTTCTTCGTGGTGATCGTGCTGTCGGTGTCGCGATGGAACAGATAGCGACTGAAGTTCGGCTGGTTGGTGGGCTCGGGGACGCCCATCGGATTCGGATTGCCGATGGTGTCCATGTCGCTGCCGATGCCGACGTGCTCGACGCCCACGAGTTTCACGGCATGATCGAAATGGTCGAGCGCATTCTCGATCGTGACGGGCTCCGTCGTGCGCAGCATGAATCGGAGGAATGGGATTCCCATCACGCCGCCCGTCTTCGCCATGTTGCGAATCATTTCGTCGGTCTTCGCGCGCAGGCCACCGGGCAGCAGCGCGCGGCAGCTGGCATGCGAGAAGATCACGGGCTTCGTGCTCGCGGCAATGCCATCGAGCGTCGTCTTGTCGCCCGAATGCGACACATCCACCGCCATGCCAACTTCGTTCATCCGCTTCACCACCTCGGCGCCAAAGGACGTGAGGCCGATGTCAGTGTCGGCGAGAAAGCCGGAGCCGAGCCTGTTGGTCGCGTTGTAGGTGAGCTGCGACACGCGCTGGCCGAGCGCGAAAAAGGTGTTGACGTCGTCGGCGCTGCGGAAATGGTCGGCATTCTGCATCGTGAGCATGACGCCGATGCGTGACTTGTCGCGCGCGAGGCGGCCGAAGTCGCTGACGTCGTCGATGCGGAGGAACCAGTCGCTGTACCCGGCGAAGAATCCGTTCCAGTCGGCGGCCCACTTGATCGCACTCTCATATGAAGAGCCACCGGCCCCGAGTGCGAAGACGCGCGTGCCACTGCTACGATAGAGGTCGTAGTCCGCGCGCGTGAACGAGCCCGGCTTCTGCATCCAGAGCTCGCTCTTGACCGGATTTTCGCGGAAGTCCGGAAAGCGGAACTGATTGAGCAGGTCCACCACGACGGTGTCTTCGACGAGCTTGATGGCGCGCGCGGAATACTCGGCCGCCGAGAATGCGAAGAGCCGGTAGCGATTGCGCAGGATTGCCGGCGCGCCGACGATGCCCAGCGCGCCGAGTCCGAGCGCGCCCAGTACATCGCGCCGCGAGATGTCGCTCACGGTTGTACGCGAACCGCCGGTGCGGGTTTGGAGTGATCTTCGTAGGGCCGGAGATACCAGTCGAAGAATGTCCAGGTGCGATTCCACGAATCGATTTGATCCGGAGAATCGACGCGCTCGAGCGTTTTGGGATCGACGCGGCGAGAAAACGCGTGCCCGACCGACGCGCCCCACCCCGGCGGATCGACGTAGACCTTGGTCTCGGTCAGATCGGCTTTGGTGGCGCGGAGCTTCCAGATGAGTTGCTGGTCTTCGACGTAGTTCACGTCCAGGTCGTTCGTGGCGACATGCACGAGCATGGGGATACGCAGGTTCTCCACCTGATAGAGCGGCGAGCGCTTGATGTATTCGTCAGGTTTCTCGAACGGCAGTCCGCGAATGCCGGGTTCCGCGGCGAAGTCGCGCTGGTAGCTCGGGCCTTTCAGCGAGAGCCGGAAGAGGAGATTCGTGACCGGCACGATGGCGGCGGACGCCTTGATCGGCGTGTTGGCCGCGACCGAGTTGAGGACGGTGATGTATCCGCCGTGGCTCCAGCCCATCATGCCGAGCCGGTCCATGTCCACGTACGGGAGGGTCTTGAGGTAGTCCACGGCGCTGAGTGCGTCGGCGACTTCGTTGCCGCCGTAGTCGATGGCCATGTGCAGCGCTTCGCCGTGGCCGGTGCTGCCGCGATAGTCGGGCGTGATGATCACGTAACCACGCTCAACGGCTTCCTGCACGAACGGCAGCATGTTCTGGTCCCAGTTGCCGTGCACGCCACCGTGCACCCAGATCATGACCGCGTGGCCCTTGGGGCCGCGCTTGTTGATGGGCGAAAAGAGATAGGCCGGGATTTCCATTCCGTCGGCGCGACTCTTGTAGGTGACCTTTTTGAAATCGATTTTGCCGGCGAAGCGCGCGGCGTAGATGCTGTCCGTGGCCTTCTTGGCGATTTCATTCGCGCCGAAGTTACCCTTGGGAAGATCCTTGGGATCGTTGCTGACGTAGAGCTGGCGCGCACGGGCGCTGTCGATGACGATGGACGAGCCGCGACCACCGCGTCCGCCGGCTGGTGGCGCGACTGGTGGCGCGACTGGTGGCGCGGCTGGTGGCGCGGCTGGTGGCGCGGCTGCCGGCTGATCCGCCGGCACCGTCTTCACACCTGACTGCGTCGTCACGACACGCGGCGGGCCAGTCGGCGCGGGCGCGGTTGTGGGCGCCTGGGTCGTGGCCGCCGAACAACCGGCGATCAGCGCAGCGGCGCAGCTCAGGAGCGCAAAGCGATGGGAGCGATTTGTCATGGGAGTCTCTCGATTATTGACTACGGCTGAACGCGCGGCGGGACCGGCGGCTTCGACTTGTCTTCGGAGGGCCGGAGATTCCAGTCGAAGAACTGCCAGATGCGATTCCACGAGTCGATCTGTTCCGGCGTGTCGAGGCGCTGCAGCGTGACGGGGTCCACGCGCCGATCGAATGCGTGACCGACCGTGCCGCCCCATCCCGGCGGATCGACATAAATCTTCGTCTCAGCGAGGTCCGGCTTGAGCGCCTTGAGCTTCCAGACCATCTGCTGGTCTTCGACGAAGTTCACGTCGAGGTCATTCGTGGACACGTGCACGAGCATCGGGATGTCGAGCTTCTCCACCTGATAGACGGGAGAGCGTTTGATGTACTCCTCGACCTTCTCGAAGGGCGCACCGCCCATGCGCGCCATCGCGGAGAAGTTCTGGATATAACCTGGGCCTTTGAGCGAAAGGCGGAAAAACAAATCGGTCACCGGCACAAGAGACGCCGCGGCCTTGAGGCCATGCCCTGCCGTCGTGGCGTTCAGCATCGTGATGTAGCCGCCATGGCTCCACCCCATCATGCCGACGCGGCCCATGTCCACATACGGCAGCGTCTTCAGGTAATCCATCGCGCTGATGACATCGACGACTTCGTAGCCGCCGTAGTCCTGGGCGCGATAGAACGCTTCGCCAAAGCCGGTGCTGCCGCGATACTCGGGCGTGATCAGCACATACCCCTTGTCCACCGCTTCCTTCACGAACGGGAGCAACGACTCATCCCAGTTCGCGTGGATGCCCTGATGTACCCAGATCATTGCCGCGTGGCCGTTGTTGCCACGTTTGTTGATGGGCGCAAAGATGTACGCGGGAATCGTCAGGCCATCGGCGCGACTGGCGTACGTGATCTTCTTCACGTCGACGAGGCCCTTGAACCGTGCGAACCAGATGCTGTCGGTGCGGTTCTTCTGTGAGATCTGCTGCGCGTAGCTGCCGCCAGGCAGATCCTTGGGATCGTTACTGACGTAGAGTTGGCGAAGGCGGACAGAATCCATGTCGCCCTGGAATCCTCGACCGGTGCCGCTGCCGGCACCGCGGCCGCCCGCTCCGGCGCCACCCTGCGCCATCAGTGGCGCAGCAATTACGGCGGCGAGCAATGCGATCCTGCGAATCATCATCGGAAGCATCATACTTACTAATGTATTCTCAATCGATTCGCGCCACACGCTTGGCGGCCACCGGGAACCGGGTGAACACGGTCGCATCGTGACCCGGCACGATCAGGCCCGGTTTCGCGGCCAGCGTCGCCATTCGCGCCTGAGCCGCGAGGTTTGACGCGGCATCCAGCGTCTGGTTGATGGCGATGTGCTTCTCGAGATTCTCGTAGAGGTAGGCGTTGTCAGACGCGAGCACCACCGTGCCACTCCGCGTGGCCACGCCGACGAACTGCGACGCAAAGGTGTGCTTGCCGCCGGTGTACACCGAGATCCCCGGCATGATCTCCTGCGCGTCGCCATTCACGAGGTTGATGCGCCCAGCCGCCTTGAGCCCGAACATCATCTTCGCGACGTCGGCATCAATAGCCCGTTGCTTCACCGTGCCGCTGTCGGTGACGTAGTACTCGTACTCCTCCTTCTGCAGCCAGAGCTTTGCGCGCGGAAAGAGATCGGCGCCGTCGGCATGATCCCAATGGATGTGCGAGATGACAATATCCGTCACATCCTCGGGCTTGATACCCAGCGCGCCAATGGCCTCAGACGGCTTCACGTAGTCCACCGGCTTCCACTGGCGCATGAACTTCTCGCGGTAGAACCCGGCGTCAACGAGAATCGTGCGACCACCGCCGCGTACCACCCAGACCATCAGGGCGATGTCGAGCGAGTCTGCGGCCGGTGCACCGGCAATCAACGAGCGTTTCGGAAACTTTGCGAGCGTGCCAAAGCGCACGGCGTGGACTTCGTAGCGAGAGGCGGCCGCTGGTCCGCCACGTCCGCCGAGCGACGGCGCGGCGCAACCGGCCGCGAGCAGCATGCAAACACGAAGTGCTCGGTTGACCGATCTCATTCGTCGTCTCCTGCCTTGAGTTCGCGCGCGCGCCGAGTGCTCTCCATCTGCCATGACCTGCCGAGAAGTGGTTTCAACACCGAAATGACGGGTCTCGGCGCCATCGTCCGTCACCTACCGCGCGCCTTGAGCACGAGGTCCGCCGCGACAACATCCTCGACCGCCATCCCGAGCGACTTGAACCAGGTGACCTCGGCATCCGACGTTCGTCCCGGATGCTTGCCAAGAATCACGTCGCCAAGCTCAGCGTCAATGCGGCCCGCGGCCCGCACGTCGCCTGACTCCACCTCAGCGCCGGCCCTCGAATCGACGAACACCGTCGCGCGAGCAACGCAGGCGTCGTCGAGCTCGCGCCAGTCTGGTCGTGCCGCACCGACACTATTGATATGCGCGCCATCGGCGAGCCATGCGCCATGAAGCACGGGGGTTGCCGACGTCGTCGCCACAACAATCACATCGGCGCCGCGCACACACGATTCAGCGTTCGGTGAGGCAATCACGCCGTGGGTCCGCGCGAAAGCCGCGCCTGACCTCGGACTGAACACGCGCACTTCCTTGAAGCTCCGCACGTGGCTTAACGCGGCGAGGTGACTGCGCGCCTGAACTCCTGCGCCGAGTATGGCGAGCACAGAGGCGTCGCGACGCGCGAGTTTGTCTGTCGCCACGGCCGAGACGGCGGCGGTGCGCATTTCCGTGACCAACGATCCATCCATCGACGCCAACGGCTCGCCCGTCTCCGGCCTGAAGAGCTGAATCGTCGCGAAGTGCGACTCGATGCCGACGTTCTTCGGAAAGAAGGTCACGAGTTTCGCACCGAGCGCGCCGGACGCGTATGCCGGCATGACGAAGAGGAACCCTCCGTGCTCGCCGACGGGAATCGTCGTCCGCACAGGTTGCACGGCCTTCCCGGCCGTGTAATCCGCGAGCGCGCGTTCCATCGCAGGAATGAGCGATTCGTACGTGAGCGTCGAACGAACGTCGTCGTCCGTGATGTGCGTGGCCATCAGCTCCTCCAGTAGCCAAGCGCCGGGATCAGCGTGGCGCCAAGCGCCGCGACTGATGCGACCACCGCCAGGAATCCACCGACGAAGCGCGCGAACATCCAGCACAGCACCTGCCCACGTGGCGAACCTGGCGTCGCATAGAGTCTCGCAAGCGCGTGATCGGCAATGCCCCAGCCGCCGTACGCGCCGATGGCAAGGAGTGCAGCCGCGCCAAGCCACCCTTTGCGGCCGAGGACGAGCACGACAATAGCGGCGCCGACGAGTCCGGACATCATCATC
>Ga0214919_10010494_pt1 | contig 11728 bp, 9 predicted proteins | sample LL1503_MetaG_FD_177994 | JGI IMG/M metagenome (GOLD analysis project Ga0214919, IMG submission 177994) | Freshwater microbial communities from Lake Lanier, Atlanta, Georgia, United States - LL-1503 | ecosystem: Environmental > Aquatic > Freshwater > Lake | place: USA: Georgia | collected 2015-03-15
GTACTTTATTTGTTGCGTTGTCCACCGCAGAAACATTAATAATACCATTCGCGTCAATATCAAAAGTTACCTCAATTTGTGGAGTTCCTCGTCTTGCCGGTGGAATCCCATCTAAATTAAATCTACCAATAGATCTATTATCTTTTGCCATTGTTCTTTCTCCTTGTAAGACATGAATCTCAACTATAGGTTGATTGTCTACTGCCGTAGAAAATATTTCAGATTTTTTAGTTGGTATCGTTGTGTTCGAATTAATTAATTTTGTGAACACACCCCCCATAGTTTCAATACCTAACGAAAGTGGAGTCACATCAAGTAATAATACATCTGTAACATCACCCGCTAATACACCACCTTGAATTGCGGCCCCTAAAGCAACTACCTCATCAGGATTTACTCCTTTTGAAGGTTCTTTTCCAAAAAACTTTTTAACCGCTTCTTGAATCGCAGGAATACGAGTAGACCCACCAACCAAAATGATTTCATCAATATCAGATGGGGATAACTTAGCGTTCTTTAAAGCCGATTTACAAGGTTTGATTGTTCTATCAACTAAAGATTGTGTTAATTGATCAAACTTAGATTTTGTAATAGTCATTACCAAGTGTTTAGGACCTGTAGAATCTGCCGTAACATAAGGAAGATTAATTTCAGTTTGTGGTGAAGAAGATAATTCAATTTTTGCTTTTTCGGCGGACTCACGAAGTCTTTGAAGTGCCATTGGGTCTTTTGAAATGTCCATTCCATTTTCTTTTTTAAATTCAGAAACTAAAAAGTCAATAAGTACTTGGTCAAAGTCGTCCCCACCTAAGTGAGTGTCCCCGTCAGTTGACAATACTTCAAATACTCCATCACCGAGTTCCAATACAGATACATCATGAGTTCCACCACCACAGTCAAACACCACAATTTTCATATCTTTAGACATTTTATCAAGTCCGTAAGCTAAAGCGGCCGCGGTTGGTTCGTTGATAATTCTTTTTACTGTAAGTCCTGCGATTTCACCAGCTTCTTTTGTTGCCTGTCTTTGGGCATCATTAAAATAAGCAGGAACCGTAATAACGGCTTCAGTTACAGATTGACCTAAATAATCTTCAGCGGTTTGTTTCATTTTTTGAAGTATTGCGGCTGAGATTTCTTGTGGTGAATAAGTTTTATCGTTAATTTTAACTTTTGGCGAGTTATTTTCTTTAACCAATTTGTAAGGGACTTTTCTGATTTCGTTTTTAATCTCATCAAAAGAACTTCCCATAAATCTTTTAATTGAGTAAATTGTTTTATCAGGATTTGTTACCGCCTGTCTTTTAGCCGGATCTCCAATTTTTCTCTCACCGTCTTTTACAAATCCTACAATAGATGGTGTGGTTCTTTTTCCTTCACTGTTAGCAATAACCACAGGTTCCTTACCTTCCATTACCGCAACACACGAATTAGTTGTCCCCAAGTCAATTCCAATTATTTTTCCCATTTTTTTATTATTTTATTTTTTATGTTTATTTTTTTTCACATTTATACCAAATATATGCCATTTCAAAAAACATGTCAATATGTCAGTATATTTTTTTTTATACTGACAAAATAACAATATTGGACTTTTGTAAATTTATTTATTAGTTTTTGAATGTAAAACAATATAAGTATGTTAGAATTTATGGATGAAGGAAATGATAAATCAAAAAAAAAGTCTGATACAGGAACACCTGTGTTAGATAATTTTAGTAAGGATTTAAACAAATTAGCTCAAGAGGGTAAGTTAGACCCTGTAATTGGTAGAAAAAAAGAAATATTGAGAATTGCTCAAATTCTATCTAGAAGAAAGAAAAATAACCCAATTATTATTGGTGAACCTGGCGCGGGTAAGACCGCAATTGTTGAGGGTCTTGCAATGATGATTCATAACGGTGAATGTCCTAAAACTTTAATGGACAAGAGAATTGTGTCGTTAGATATGAATTCGTTAGTTGCTGGAACTAAATACAGAGGTCAGTTTGAGGAAAGAATGAAAGTAATTATTGAAGAACTTCAGGATGCCCCCAACATCATTTTATTTATTGATGAGATTCATACAATAGTTGGGGCCGGTAATAGTTCAGGTTCATTAGATGCCTCAAATATATTTAAACCGGCACTTTCTCGTGGTGAGATACAATGTATTGGTGCGACTACTCTTGATGAATATAGGACAAACTTTGAGAAGGACGGAGCATTAGAAAGAAGATTTCAAAAAGTAATTGTAGACCCATCCACAAAAGAGGAAACTTTAGAAATTCTTAAATTAAGTAAGGAAAAATATGAAGATCACCATAAAGTAAGTTATGACGATGAAACATTATTGATATTTGTTGAGTTGGCGGATCGTTATATTACAGATCGTGAATTTCCAGATAAAGCATTTGATATTTTAGATGAGGTTGGGGCAAGAATGCAAATTGACATAAAACTACCACAAGAAATTGAGAATCTTAAAGAAGAGGCAAATAAAATTAAACAAGAAAAACTTGATGTTATTAAAAGACAAGACTACGAACAAGCCGCGGAACTTCGTGATCGCGAAAGGAACATTTTGGTTAAACTTGATGATGAAAAGAAAAAGTTTGAGGAACATTTAAGGAGTAGTAAACGAACCATTCCAGAAGAATTAATATATGAAGTGGTTTCAAATATGACTAAAATTCCAATTTCAAACATTAATGTTGATGAAAGAAATAGTTTAATAAATCTTACCAATAATTTAGGTTCAAAAGTTATTGGTCAAGAAGAAGCGGTATTGAAAATTACAAAGGCTATTCGCAGAAATAGAATGGGGATTAAGGACCCAAACAAACCAATTGGTTCATTTATTTTCTTGGGATCAACTGGTGTTGGTAAAACATATTTGGCAAAACAATTGGCAAAAGAGATATTTGGTAGTGAAGATAATATGATCCGTGTGGATATGAGTGAATACCAAGAGAAACACACTATTTCTCGTTTGATTGGTTCGCCTCCAGGATATGTTGGTCACGATGAAGGTGGACAACTAACAGAACAGGTTAAAAACAAACCTTACTCTGTTGTATTGTTTGATGAGATTGAGAAAGCACATAAAGATATTTTTTCAACACTTCTTCAGTTGTTAGATGATGGTCATATCACAGATTCATTGGGTCGTAAAATCAACTTTAAAAATTGTTTAATCATTATGACTTCTAATATTGGTGTTAGAAGATTACAGGATTTTGGAACTGGAGTTGGGTTTAAAACAAACAAAAGTGAGATTGTTATGGAAGAAGAAAAACAAGAGGTTTTGAAAAAAGAATTAAAGAAGTTTTTTGCTCCTGAATTTTTAAATCGTATTGATGATGTTATTATTTTTAACTCATTAGAAAAAATACATATTGACAAAATTACAAAACTTGAAATTGACAAATTATTAAAAAGAGTTAGTGAGAAAAAATATAATTTTACATACGAACAAGATCTTGTGGATTATATATCTAAAGTAGGGTTTGATGAAACATTTGGAGCTCGTCCAATCAAAAGAGCTATTCAAGATAAAATTGAGGATTTAATTTCTGAAAAGATTTTAATGATGGAGATTGAAGAGAATAAAGATTATGTTTTAAAAGTGGAAAATGATGAGGTTTTAGTTTCTAATAAAGAAGAAAAGGTCAAAAAAACAAGAAAAAAGAAAGAATAATTTTTTATTAACATTTATTCAACTATCTTTGTGGAAACAATTTGAAATGAATCTAAATAAATTTAAGGAACTTCTTTCTGTCCCATCCAAAACTTATCAAGAAGATAAGATGGTGAAATACCTAATGGACGAATTATCACAAATGGAGGGAATTGAAGTGGTGTGTGATGACCATAAAAATATCTATGTTACAAAAGGAACATTAGATGAGGGTGAGTATTACCCAATGTTTATATCACACACCGACACGGTTCATAACCTTGTTGATGAAATCATAGTTAAAGAAGAATATCTTCTTCGTCCTTACACATTCGGAAAAGAATTTGGTGATAAACAAGTATTATGTTTAAAAGCGTACGACAAAGACGAAAACCCAACTGGTATTGGTGGTGATGATAAATGCGGTATTTATATTTGTTTAGAATTACTTCGTCAATTAGATAAAGTTAAGGTTGCATTTTTTGTGTCAGAAGAAACAGGCTGTAATGGGTCAAAAATGGTTAATACAGAGTTTTTAAACGATGTTGGTTATTGTACCCAATACGATGCGCCAGGAGACCACTTAATTTCATATAGTTGTATGGGAACAGTATTGTTTGATAAAGATGGTGAATTCTTTAATCTTTCATTAAGATCAATTACCAAAGGGTTTAAAAATGAAATGATGGTTCAGAGTCATCCATACACAGATATTATGATTATGAAACAAAAATCAGATTTATCCTGTATAAACATGTCTTGTGGTTATTATAATATGCACACAGCAAATGAGTTTGTTTGTATTGATGATGTTGAAAGAGCAATTGTTGCAGGAAAAAACATGGTTGATAGTTTGGGGTTAAAAAAATATGAGTTCAAAACAGAATCAGAAACAATAACTACAACAACGACTTTGTTTGATGATGAAAGCCCATTTTATGATGATGTACACCAATTATCATCCATTGATGTTATTGAAGAAAAGAATGGGTTTATAATTACAGATATTTACGATGAAAATCAATTTTACATCGATGATGAGGATGGTTATAGACTATATGAGATATTAAAAGATCGTTATCGTCTTAATTGACCAGGTTGTATTCTAAAGTCAGCTGGGCTGAATAAACTTGGTTGAGTTGCCATTGCAATTACTGAATCAACAGTAGATAATCCGTATTGTCTATCTCCAAAATAACTATTTGACCCCACAATATATTTTACTTCCAAAGTTTCGGGGTCAACTTGCTCAACTTTAATTCTTAACCCTTTTTGTCCTGGTATTTCTACACCACGATTAGAAAAAAGACCTAACTTAGTAAGTTTTTCCATTACTACTATATAGTCAGGGTTAAGGTCTTCTTCGGCTTTTTCTATATACACATCAATTAGATCTTCTAATTTTTGACAAGATTCAGAGTTAAAAATATCATTATCCATAAAATAACCTTCCATCTCGTAAGGATCCGGAAGAGTGTGTCTAAATTTCTTATCTATACTTTCAAGTATTACATCAATAGCCTTTTTGTCAAATTCACCATTTTCAACATAAAGTTGGACCAAATTTCCCCAACTTATAAAATACAAACCAAAACACCATTTACCCCACTTTTCAATACCAAATTCAGAAAGTGTTTCACAATAAGCATTTATGATTCCTTGTTTAGCGCCTTCTTCAGTTGCATTTGCTTTTGCTGAACATATTATATCATTAGCTTCATCACCAAGACTACTAAAAAATTTATCTAAAACATCTGTTATTTCTGATTCATCGTCAATTCTTCTACCGTCTTCTGAAATACTATCCACCAAAGAAGGTGCAATTATTTTTAACAACTTTTTTAGTTTTAAGCTAGCCTGATTACAAAAGTAACCTAAAACATAACCTTCACTCCAATCATTAGTAGATCTATCAGAACATTCATAATACCAATCATAAGAACCATGATACATTTGATCATAGTTTCGAGCATCCCACTCACCATCAGACCCTTCTTCAAAAACTTCAGGAAAAAAAAATTTTAAAAATTGATCTAAATCATCAAAGTCAAATAACAATCCATCATGTTGTGCTCTAACACTATTAATATCAATATTGTCTTCATATTTATCACTTTTGAATTCAACTTCGTCAGAAGATAACTTTCTTTTGTTTAAAAGAAGTATCTTTTGGAAGTCATCTAACTCTGAGACATCATTTTCAATAAGAAGTCTTTTTTTCATATATTTATAAATATATTGAATAATATAAATCTTTGTATTATATTTGTATTTATAATATTACAAGTTATTTGACATATGGGGGCGTTTTTGGATTTGACAGGTATTGGCTGAGGAATAAGGGCATGTAGGGACTGAGTTAATCTCTTTAAGAACTGACTTAAGAATACAACTGGCAATGTGCTAAACAAAATGGAAACTCTTGGTTTACTAAGAGGTTCTGAAGTTACTGTAGCTTAATAAGATACGGAAACGGGGGGTCGGCAGACATATAACCTAGCAACAGAAGTCGTAGTTGTGGTGGATTACTATTGAACCCTAAATCGAATGGTAACCATTGGTTGTTGATTTACGATGGTGAAGAACAAATCAACTATTTTGGGGTATTAGAAAATACCAACCTAAACATGTAGTTCTTATCTGACAGGATAGACTGGACGAGGGTTCGAGGCCCTCCGCCTCCACAAACTAAACTCCATCTCCACAGGTGGGGTTTTTTTATGCTTTAAAATTATATTTTAGTGTTGTACGAATATTATATTTTAGTGCACAAAAAAAGGGACTAATTGTCCCTAAATGTCTTACATATGTTTTGATAAAAAAAAACCTGAGATTACAGTTTTTAGTGAGAAAACTTTAGAAGGATTATTGTTTCCCTTCGTATCCACCATCTTTTGAATGGTATTTCTCAGTGACGATTGGTTAGACCAATCACTTCTTAAGATAACAGTTACTCTCTTATTACTCGACTCTCTCCGAGAATGCCTTCCCAGTTGGTCCTTGCGGGACTAGAGGTGTTTGGTAAGAATACGATCAGACTTGCGATCCTCTCGTGCAATGAACGGCTCATTACTATGTAGTCACCTTTCACTATTACCTGACGAACACTTTTGCTTTATAGTTCTTAGTTTTACTTAATTTCTGTAAAGTTTTTGTGTTGTAGATTGTAGAAGTAGTGGTCCGTCTCGGGCTTCGTCATCTTTTGAACAACAAAATACTCAACTACTCCTTGAAATGTCCCCATTCCCATACTTTAAGATTACTTCGAGATAAGTCCCTTGGTAGAGATTCATCAAGGACAATGTCAGCACCACCTGTTTGTTGTCATACCTTTCGGTTTTAAGTACCCTTTAATATTGGAACCCGCAATAACAATATTGGAAATATTGGTTCTTGCATCATTCCTACGAGTTATTCCTATTAGAGTTCCCTCCTCAACAAGATGACCCACATCACCTCGTCATAAAATCACTTTTCCTACACCGTTGGCCTCGGTACTAAAGATTTTATGGTATCTCGCCTGTGTACTCGACCTCAATATTCCGAAGACTATTAAGACGCAAACCCGTTACACTTGGGGGTTCACTTTATCCTACTTTCGTAGTTTATTTTATGGACTATACACGGCCCAATATCTTTATCAGTTTCATTTCTTACTCCTGAATGGATAATCTAATTTTTCAAAGAACTTTTCAGGACTTTTCCTGATTTGTTTCACAAAGATATGACATTTATTTTGATCTGTCAAGTACTTTGTGATATTTTTTTATTTTTTTTTTATTCTACAACAATTTTTTCAACATAAACTATGTAAGTGCCATAATGATTTGCTCTTATTTGTGCAAATTCAATATTTGATGACCACAATTCTTTTCCGTTTGCAAAATACGCAAACATCTCAACTTCTTTTAATTCTTCACTCATAATAATTTGTTTTTATAGAGAAATAATATCATATATATATTGTAGAGTCAACAAAGTTACAAAACTTTTTTTATTAAATCTGAAATTCTTTCGGTTTCGTAATTAAATGATTCTTTAACTGATTTAACTTCGGTTTTAGAGATTGCGGGAGGATTGATTTTTTTTGTTTTAAGTACTCTAGTAACACCTGCACCAGTTCCCCATTTTTTCAAATCGGGACATTCTGCAATTTTAACCGCTCCTTTATTACTTTTTAAACCATCAACAATACACTTATAATTTCCATTTTTCATTGTTTTAACAGTTGCGTCAATACCATCTTGTTTTGTTTTATAATTTCTAACTCCACCAACACATTTATCGTTTTTCTTACTCAAACAATTCCACAATGTAGACCCTTCTTTTGATTGTGTGGTATTGAATGGGTTGTATGTTGATTTAGCACCTTCGGCTTGTCTCCAAGCATAGAAAAATAATAAATTTTCTTTTGATATTGGTGCCCCTATATTTGATAAAACTTTGGTGTAGAACCCTTTGTCTTCACTTGATGGTTCTGTTATTTTATAGTCTTTTAAATCTACAATAACATTTGGTGAATTTTTATCCACTTCTTCTTCTTCATCTTCTTTTTCTACTGGATCTAAAGTGGTACCAACGCTTGGTTTTTCTTTCTCTCCCCTCATCATTCTTGCTAATTTGGCAAATGCACCTAAACCTAATTTTTCAATTTGGGATTCCTCTGATGGTTTTTCTTCTGTGTTAACATCAGTTGATACATCTTCAGGTTTTTCATCTTCAGGTTTTTCATATTTACTGTTACTTCCACTTGTTTTCTTTACACCAACATGTATGTGGTCATAATGGTTTTTTACTTTCCATCCAAATTGATATCTATAACCATCTTTAGTCACATTTAACCATACCCCACCTTTATAACTAGAATGAGATCCATTATTCCAACTTTTCATAATACAAGCTAAAAGTTCATCACCAGCTTTACCTCTAACAGGTATATCTACAGCATACGCATTAGTATTACCTTTATAGTGATCTGAAACATTTCCTGAAGCTGTTTTAACTCTTGATCTTTTTTGGGAGGAAATTACATTATCTTTTCCTAAACATTTTTTTGCAAAACTAGCAATTTCAAGAGTTTTTTCCATAGATCCGCCCCAATTTCCACCTTCACCTCCAGGGTTTACTTTACCTGAATCAACGGCCCCTGTTGGGAATCCGTATGTGTTAGCCTCGTTAAGTTTTTGTTTTTTTAACTTAAAAAGTTCTCTTTTTATTATAAAATCTTGTACCATATTATAATAAATATCATGATATGTCAAACCATTCAGGAATGTCTCTATTTTTCCATTTTGCAAAATCTTTTTTTGCTCCAATATAGTAGTTTCTATAAGATTCTATAACATCATCCACTTTATATTCTTCAGGCATTGCCTTTGGTGGTGTGGTGAAATCTTTGTCACAAATGTTGGGTTTATTTGTGACACACCATTCTATCACTTCTTGAGACTTGTGTCGTTTACCATAACGATATGTGTATTCTTTACAGAGTTCTAAACCAAGATCACAAAGGTATAGATAGTTAGATAAAGTTTCACGAGCCCAAATTGCACATGGGTGATTTTTGTGAGATAATTTATATGGGACTTGGTCGGTTACTTGTTCGGTCATATGATGAACACCACACAATAGTTGTGCGGTCTCAAGGATCATTTTAACAACATGTTTGTCACAGTGGTATTGTGAGCATTTTTGGGTATCAAAATCTAGAAAGAAAATATTCATACCATAAAGATATGAACTTTAATTGTATTTACAAAATTATTGTTCTAAATGTGTCATTAACACTCCACCAAGAGCGGTGGCATAAACCTGAAGATGGTTTATTGAATCTTGATCAAGTTTAGTTTTTCTTTTTGTGTAATCAAGTCCTAAAGTTCCAATGAACTTATCATCAATTGTTTTAATTGCAAATAAATAACCTGATTTACATCCTGTGTCTTCAGCAATGTATTTTAATCCAAAAGTTGCAATAGCTTCGTCTTTATAATCTGAAATTTCAATTAGATTATTACTTAATAATTCATTTATTGATTTTGAAAATAAATTAACAGGTATGTTATGAAAATTACTTTGTACCGATGGTACTCCAGGATGAACCGATTCATACATTATTGAGAACTTTGCCATTGATTTGCCTGTTGGATAAAAATTTCCACCATTGTGGAATTGTGTAATCCAAACTCTATCGGCTTTAAATTCTTCTTTTATATTTTCAATTTTATGGGTAACAAGTTCACTAACTCTAAGAGTTTCTCTAACCATATCTGGTTTTTCTACTTTATTTAATTTGTTTTTAATGTAAACAACTAATATTGGCCCAATAACACCTGTTATAAACGCCACAATAATTCCTAAATAATTTTCCATAACTTAAATGATAAATATAAGGATTAATAAAAAAAACCCACTTGTGGTGGGTTTTTAATTTAAAAAATAATAAAGTTTATGCCTTGTTTTTATCAACAATTGACCAAATGGCACCTACCAAAGTGGTAACACCACCTAAGATTTCTTGTACCATTGAATCTTCAACGGTTCCTTTCATGACAAGGATACCACCAATAAATGTAATCGTATGTCTAACGATACCCAATAATTGTTCTTTTGTTAATTTCATAATAAAATATTTAATGTTTATTTTATAATAAATATATAAATATGTCAGTAATATTTGGTTTGGGTTTATAACTTTACTATATTTGTAGAAATATAAAAACCATAAAAATGAAAAAAATCCTTCCTATAGTATTGTTATCGACAATTTTATTTTCTTGTAAAAATGTTGAAATGTATGAATTAAATGATGGTACTTTCATCACAAAAAGAAAATCTGATCGTATTGCAAAAAAAGTTATTAGACGAGAATTTAGAAAACTATCTAAAGAAGATCAAGAATCGGTTTTAATGATTAGTGTTGATACTACCCAAAATTAATATTTAGGAATCTGGATTTTCAAAATCAATCCCTGGTTTTTTATTACCTGCGGCATCATGGTATTTTGAACTTTTACCCGCACCACTGTACTTATAACTGCTACCATTAGGTCCGTAATAGTCTATTTGATATTCCATAGTTAAAACTTCACCAGTATTTGACCCAAGATTCCATTTCTCAACCTTCGTTAGGTTATTATAAGGTGGGTAAACAGCTCTATTAACTGTTTTATAAATAACTTTTGGTCCTCCCCAAATACAGTAGTTACCGTAGTTTGCTTTGTCAACAGAACTACAACCTTGTTGATATATTTTGGCGGGAATTTTTTTTTCTGCCGTTTCTATACCATATAGTGGCCACCTTATTGTGTAATCATTATGGTAATAGTCCTCAGCAGGGTTCACATTTTCCCAAGTTCTCAACCATTCTTCACTAAATTCAAATTGTTTGGTGTCCTCATTATAATACAAAAAACCTTCTTTAAGATCTGCCGGTTTTTTAATAAACTTTTCGTCAGGTAAAATTGCCTTTTGATCGTTATTTTGTTGAGTAACATTTCCACAGATATCTAAAGTTAAAATATGTTTCATTGTATAATCATCTCTTTCTGAAATAGATGGTACACATCTTGGGAAACCAGGTAAAGTGAATTTGTTTTTAGAGACAGAAATTTCAGGTGTTGCAGAGTGACATGCTGCGTATTTACACTGCAAATAAACCTCAACTTTTTTGGAGTTTGTTGCGGCAATTCTTTTTGCTTGTTGGGGGTTTACAGTAACAGTTCCAGTTCTACTACCAGCATCGTTAGCATTATTTAAACTAACAGAACCAATTGGGACTTTGTTTAATAACACATTAAAGTCCGCTTCATCACATTGGTGACCCCCTCTACATGGGAATGAAGGATTCTTATCTTTATTATAACTTACCGTAATTGATAAACCCTCAACACATTTTTCCGACATCCCTGGAGTATCAACTAAAAATTGTACTCTAACATATTGGTGTTCAGTAAATTTAGGATCGTCTTTTTTATCTGTCTTTGGTGTGCCTTCACAAGCCGGATCTTTAGAGTAAGATGGACACCAATTAGGCCCCCCTATTGTTGGTTCAGGGAATGCAAATATCTGTTT
>Ga0214919_10010495_pt1 | contig 11728 bp, 11 predicted proteins | sample LL1503_MetaG_FD_177994 | JGI IMG/M metagenome (GOLD analysis project Ga0214919, IMG submission 177994) | Freshwater microbial communities from Lake Lanier, Atlanta, Georgia, United States - LL-1503 | ecosystem: Environmental > Aquatic > Freshwater > Lake | place: USA: Georgia | collected...
CGTGAAACAAACGGTCGGCCCAGCCCACCGGGCCGGGCTTGGCGGCGTCAAAAAAGCGAAACAGCACAAAAGCGGCCAATTGCGCACCAAAACTGGCAGGCGTGAGCAGCCACAGCACCAGCCAAAAGGCCAGCACCTCGTCCCACACAATGCTGCCTGGGTCAGGCACGCGCATGTTTTTGGCCGTAACACTGCAGGCCCACCAGCCCAGCACCAAACCGCCGGCCAAGACGTAGCCCCACAAGGCGTCGGTCATCCAGGGGGTGAGGCACCAAAACGTGAGCCAGGCCCACAGCGTGCCGCAGGTGCCAGGCGCCATGGGGCTGAGCCCCGAACCAAAGCCCAGCGCCAGCACATGGGCCGGATGCGAGAGCATGAAAGCGGGACTGGGGCGCACGGGCAAGCGCGGTCTTTAGGCTAAGGTGGCCAGATAGCTTTCAAGTTGTTTAAAGGTGCCGCCCCATCCTTGGGCCATGCTTTCGTGGCCGGCGTCAAAGGTGGCGATTTCTTCGGGCGTGGCCTCAAAGGGCAGCCACTCCAAGTGCAGCGCGCTGCTGCCTGCACCCTCTTCGGTCAAGGTGGTGGTGGCCATGGTGCGCAGCGGCCAGGTGGGCGACAGCGGATGGCGGCTGAGGCCGCCTTGCGCGTCAGAAAAGCCTTGAATAATGGATAAGCGCTGGGGCGCGTCGATGCCCAAAAACTCCCACTTACCCCACATTTGCGTACCGTCGAGCGCCTGCATGGCGTGCAAAAACCGGCCGCCCACCCGAAACTCCATGTCGTACGCCGGCATGGTGAAGCCTTGGGGCGCAAACCATTTGGACAAATGCTCAGGCTGGGTGTAGACCGCCCACAGCGTGGGGCGCGCTACCTGGAAGGTGTGTGAGAGGCGAAATGGCTTGGACATCCGGTTTCCTTCGATTCATCAGGTTGGCAAAAACCACTAAGGCCATGGTGGCGCTAGGGCGTGAAATGGTCAAACGATGCAAAGCTTGCCTGCAAGGGCGCGCCTTGTGCATCGACCAGGCGCAGGCCTGGCTCAGCCTCTATGGTAGCGATACGGGTGAGCGGCAGCGCGAGGGACTGCGCCAGCGCGTCCATGGCCAGGCGCTGGGCGGGTGCGGCGCAAAACACCAGCTCGTAGTCGTCACCGCCGGCTAGTACACATCGCAGCGCCAGTTCGGTGCCGTAAGTAGCGTCAAACTGCGCAGGGCCGCCAACACAGTGTTGACGCGTGGCCAGCAATGGCAGCACTTGGGAGACGTCCAGGCGCGCGCCGCAGCCCGAGCGCGCCAGGATGTGGCCCAGATCGCCCAGCAAGCCGTCGCTCAGATCGGCGCAGGCACTGGCCAGCGGACGCAGCGCCTGGCCCAGCGCCACGCGCGGCTGCGGCGCATCCAGACGCTGGCGCGCTTGTACGAGCAATGCCTTTGGTAACGGCGCCGTCAATGGCAGCTGGCCTTGCAGGGCGCGCAGCGCCAGCGCCGCATCGCCCAGGCTGCCGCTGACATACACATCGTCACCCGTCTGGGCACCACTGCGCAGCAGGGCGCTGGTAGGCACCGGCAGCCGCGCAGCGTCCATGGGCACCTCACCTAGCACAGTGATGCAAATGGTCAGCGGTCCGCGCGTGGTGTCGCCGCCGATCAGCTCACACTGGTGGGCGTCCGCCAGCGCCAGCAAGCCCTCGGAGAAGGCCTGCAGCCAGGGCGCATCCACTTCGGGCAGCGACAAAGCCAGCGTAAAGGCCAGCGGACGGGCGCCGCAAGCGGCCAGGTCACTCAAATTGACGGCCAGGCTTTTGTGGCCCAAAAGGCGCGGATCGGTGTCGGGGAAAAAGTGCCGACCTGCCACCAACATGTCGGTGGAAATGGCCAGCTGCATACCCGGCGCGCTTTGGAGCAAGGCGCAGTCGTCGCCCACACCGAGCACCGCACGGGCGCTAGGACGGGTGAAATAGCGTTCAATCAGTGCAAATTCGCCAGACACGGGCAGGCCGCTGTCAGTGCAGCGTGCGTTTACCACTGCCGGGGGTGGCGCTTAGGGCATCGAGCACAAACATGGGGATGTCCACGTCAAACTTCTCGCCGTCTTCGGCCACGCAGAAAAAGCTGCCGTGCATGGTGCCAGTAGGCGTGCGCAGGCGGGTGCCGCTGGTGTATTCAAAGCTTTGGCCTGGCTGCAGCAAGGGCTGTTGGCCGACCACGCCCAGGCCTTTGACCTTTTCGGTGTGGCCGTTGGCGTCGTTGACGTTCCAGCTGCGCGAGACGAGTTGAGCCGCCACCTCGCCGGTATTGGTCACGGTGATGGTGTACGCAAACACATACATGCCGTTTTGCGGCGCAGACTGTTGCGGCAGGTATTGGGGGCGCACGTCGACGCTGAGGCGGTAGAGCGAACTGGACTTGGACATGGGCGGATGCTACCGCCGAAAATCGGGTATGTTCAGCATATTGGGCCCATGACCCTGTAATTGACCTTGTATTTGGCCCTGATAGACCCTGATCCCGAGACCGCGCCCATGACCTTTCGCATCGCCCCGTCCATTTTGTCCGCCGACTTTGCCCGCCTGGGCGAGGAAGTGCAAAGCGTGATTGCCGCTGGCGCCGACTGGATCCACTTTGATGTGATGGACAACCATTACGTGCCCAACCTGACCTTCGGACCCATGATTTGCCAGGCCCTCAAGCCCCATGCGCGCACCGCAGCGGGCGTGGCCGTGCCCATTGACGTGCATTTGATGGTCTCGCCGGTTGACGCCCTGGCCGCCGCCTTTGCAGATGCGGGGGCGGATTTGGTCAGCTTCCACCCGGACGCCAGCACCCATGTGCACCGCAGTATCCAAGCGCTCAAGGCCAAGGGCGTGAAAGCCGGGCTGGTGTTTAACCCGGCCGAACCGCTCGATGTGCTGGACTGGGTGATTGAGGACATCGACCTGGTGCTCATCATGAGCGTCAACCCCGGCTTTGGTGGGCAAAGCTTTATCGACTCGGCGCTGCGCAAAATCGAAGACGTGCGCCAACGCATTGACGCGTGCGGCAAAGACATCCGCCTGGAGGTGGACGGCGGCATCAAGGCCGACAACATCCGCCGCGTGGCCGACGCGGGCGCCGACACCTTTGTGGCCGGCAGCGCCATTTTTGGCAAACCCGATTACAAAGCGGTAATTGACCAGATGCGCAGCGCCTTGGCGGCCTGAGCGCAGCTGGCCTACTTCACCAGCTGGTTCATCTGGATGATCGGCAGCAGCACCGCCAGCACAATCAGCATTACCACCAGGCCCATCACTACGATGAGCAGGGGCTCGAGCACGGTAGCCAGTTGCATGGCGCGGCGCTGCACCTCGCTGCTTAGCTGCTGGGCGGCGCGCTGCAGCATGGCGGGCAACTGCCCGGTTTGCTCGCCCAGGCGGGCAAACATGGACAGCAAACCCGGAAAACGCTTTTTCTGTGACAGGGCCGAGGCCAGCGGCGCGCCCTCGCGCACAGCAACCAGCGCCTCTTGCGCATCAGCGCGCATGGCCTCGTTGCTCAGCGTGTCCGAGGCGGCTTGCAAGGCCTTCAAAATCGGCACACCGGCCGCCGCCAGCATGGCCAGCGTGCTGGCAAAGCGCGCGGCGTTGTAGCTGCGCGATAGCCGCCCGAGCACCGGCAGTTCGAGCCAGGCGGCATCAAACCGGTAGCGCAAAGCGGGCACCCGCAGGGCACGCTGGGCAGCGAAGGCGCCTGCGGCCACCAGCAGCAATAGCCACAGCCCGTAGCTGCGCACGAAGTCGCTCAGCGCCAGCATCAGCACCGTCAACAATGGCAGGGCGCGCTTGCTGCCTGCAAACACGCTGGCCACCTGCGGCACCACATAGGTCACCAAAAACAGTACGATGCACAAGGCCACGGCGCTGACGATGGCCGGGTACAAGGCCGCGCCCAGCAGCTTGGCGTGCAGCGCTTGCTGGTCTTCTAGGTCGTTGGCCAGGTGTTCGAGCACCAGGCCCAGTTTGCCGCTTTGCTCGCCCGCACCAATCACGGCCACATAAATGCCCGAAAACTCTTGCGGGTGCTGCGCAAGCGATCGGGCAAAGGTGCTGCCGCTGTTGACCTCGGCGCGCAATTGGGCCACCAAGTTGCGCTCGGCCTCGGTCTCGGCCTCGCTGCTGAGCGACGAGAGCGCGCGCTCCAGGGGCAAGCCCGAGCCGACCAGGCCAGCCAACTGGCGCGTCCATACCGCCAGGGCGGAACCCCCGAACACACGGCGGCTCCAGCGGCTGGCCGCCTGGGTACCTGCAGCGACCGCTTGCACCTGCAAAGGCACCAGCCCTTGGCTGCGCAACTGGCTGCGCGCGGCTTTGGCGGTATCGGCCTCGAGCGTACCTTTGCGGCTTTGGCCGTCGGGGTGGAGCGCTTCAAACGCGTAGGCGGGCATGGGCGGGCCGCTTTAGTCGCGGGTTACGCGCAAGAGTTCTTCGCGGCTGGTGATGCCCGCATCAACCAGGCGCTGGCCGTCCTCGCGCATCAAGACCATGCCACCGGCCAGCGCGGCGCTGCGGATGTCGGCCTCGGAGGCCTGGCTGTGGATTTGCGCGCGTATGGCCTCGTCGGTGCGCAGCAACTCAAACACTCCCGTGCGCCCGGCGTAGCCGGTATGGCCGCACACCGTGCAACCAGCCCCGGCGCAGGCGGTGCAGCGCTTGCGCACCAAGCGCTGGGCCAGCACTCCGAGCAGCGAGGAACTGAGCAAAAAAGGCTCTACACCCATATCGATCAGGCGAGTAACGGCGCTGGCCGCGTCATTGGTGTGCAAAGTGGCCAGCACCAGATGGCCGGTCAGCGACGCCTGGATGGCGATTTGTGCCGTCTCAAAATCGCGGATCTCGCCAATCATGATGACGTCGGGGTCCTGGCGCAAGATGGCGCGCAGCGCTTTGGCAAAGCTCAAGTCAATCTTGGCGTTGACCTGGGTTTGGCCCACGCCGGGCAGCTCGTACTCGATCGGGTCTTCCACCGTCATGATGTTGCTGCCCTGGGTGTCCAGGCGCTGCAAGCCGGCATACAGCGTGGTGGTTTTGCCCGAGCCGGTGGGCCCGGTCACCAAAATAATGCCGTGCGGCTGGGACAGCAAATGCGCAAACTGCTGCAGCACATCGCCGTGCATGCCCACCGACTCCAGGCTCAGCTTGCTCTCGCTTTTGTCCAAAAGGCGCAGCACCGCGCGCTCGCCATGGGCGCTGGGCAGGGTGCTGACGCGCACGTCCACGGCGCGGGTGCCGATGCGCAGCGAAATGCGCCCGTCTTGGGGTAGGCGGCGCTCGGCGATATCGAGCTCGGCCATTATTTTGAGGCGCGAGATGAGCGCCGCATGCAGCGCCCGGTTGGGCTGCACCACTTCGCGTAAATTGCCATCGACCCGAAAGCGCACTACCGAATGGCGCTCGAAGGCTTCGATATGGATATCGCTGGCGCCGTCGCGCGCCGCTTGCGTGAGCAAGGCATTGAGCATGCGGATGATGGGCGCGTCGTCCGAGGTTTCGAGCAAGTCTTCGATGGCGGGCAGCTCTTGCATCATGCGCGTGAGGTCGGCCTCGCCCTCGACTTCGCTGACGACGGCGGCCGCGCTGGATTCGCCCTGCGCGTAGGCAGCGCTGATGCGCTGCGCCAGGGCTTGCGGGCTGTGGGTTTGCAGCGTCTGCACCGGGTATTTGCGCAGGACCTCGCCCAGGGCGGCGGCATCGGCGTCGGCGTGCAGGTGCAACACCAGTTGCTGCGCCGCGTCCTCCAGCAAAAGCTGGTGGCTGCGTGCAAACGCGTAGGGCAGCGGGTAGCGCATATCAGTTTTTAGCAGGCGTGCTGGGGCGGGGTGTCAAGGTGGGCAGCAAGGGCGCGTCATTGATCGGCACGGTGCTGCTGGGCGCGGGTTGCGACTCTTTCATGCCCGAGAGCATTTGCTCATAGCGTTCCAGCGACAGGCGCTCGGTGGCCGCGCCATCGCGCACCACCACGGGGCGCAAGAACACCATCAAATTGGTCTTTTTGCGGGTGCGCGAATCGTTTTTGAACAAGGCGCCAAACAAGGGCACATCGCCCAGGCCGGGCACTTTGTCCAGGTTGCCTTGGTAATCGTCTTGCAGCAAACCACCTAGCACGACGACCGAGCCGTCCTCGACCAAGACATTGGACTCGATGGTGCGCTTGTAAGTGGTCGGGCCGTTGGGGCTGGCGCCGCTGCTGGACTGCACGCTGCTCACTTCCTGGAAGATGGCCAGCTTGACGGTGCCGTTCTCGCTGATCTGGGGCTTGACCTTGAGCGTCAGGCCCACGTCTTTGCGCTCGATGGTCTGAAACGGGTTGACCGCTCCGTTGCCGGTGCCGGTGTTGGTGAACTGGCCGGTGACAAAAGGCACGTTTTGCGCAATGACGATCTTGGCCTCTTCGTTGTCTAGGGTCAGCAAATTGGGCGTGGACAACACATTGCCCGCGCCTGTGCTTTCCAGGAAGTTGGCCAGCGCGCCGAGCACATAGGTGCCGTTGTACTGCGACATCAGGCCCAGGTTCAGCCCTTTGGCGGGCAAGATAGCGCCACCTCCCGCGGCTAAGCTCAGGATGTTGGCCCCGGCCGTGCCGTAGTTAGTGCCCAGCACGCCGATGTTGGTATCACCCGACTTGCCCAAAGCGCCCTGCCACTGGATGCCGAAATCGGCGGCCTTGTCGGCGCTCACTTCGGCAATCAGGCTCTCAACGAAGACCTGCGCGCGCCGCGCGTCAAGCTGGTCAATGACGGCGCGTAACTGGCGGTACTGCGGCTCGGGCGCGGTGATGATCAAAGAGTTGGTGGCCGTATCAGCCTGCACCTGACCGCCCGAAGTCGGCGCGGGCGTGCTGGCGCCGGGTGTGCCGCTGGGCGCACTGCTGCTGGGGGCGCTGCCTGCACCCATGGCGGCGCGCAAGGTGGCCGCCAGCTTGGTGGCGTCGGCGTTTTTGAGGGCGACGACATGCAAATTGCCCAAGTGCCCATTGCTACCGGCCGAGGCGCGGTCCAGCTTGTCGACCAAAGACTTGACCAAGGCCACGCGCGCCGGATTGGCGGCGCGCACGATCAGGCTGTTGCTGCGCGGCTCGGCCAGCACCGTGGTTTTATAGCCGCTGTCGGCCGCACCCGCGGCACCCGCTGCTGCCGTGGCGCTGGCATCGAGCAGCTTGAGCACCAAGGGCGCCAAGTCGGAGGCGATGGCGTGGCGCAGCTCCAGCACTTCGAGCTCGGCGGCGTTGGAGACGTCCATGGCGGCAATGATGCGGGCGATGCGGCGCAGATTGTCGGCATAGTCGGTAATGACCAGCGAGTTGTTGCCCGGGTTGGCGTTGATGGTGTTGTTGGGGCTGATCAGCGGGCGCAGCACGGTGACCAAGTTGTTGGCCGACTCGAAGTTGAGCCGGAAAATCTGCGTCACGATTTGTCCGCCAGGCGCGCCTTTGGGCGCGCTGTCGCTGGTCTCCACCGCATTGCTTTGCAGCTTGGCGTCGGCCTCGGGCACCAGTTTAAAAAGACCGGCGGCCTCCACCATGGTAAAGCCCTGCATGCGCAAGCTCGAGAGAAACTGCCCCATAGCCACCTGCGGGCTGACCGGCTTTTCGCTCACCAGCGTGATCGTGCCTTTAACGCGCGGGTCCACCACCACATTCATGCCGGCGACCAGCCCGAGCGTGCGGGCCACAGCCTCGATGTCGGCGGCGTTGAAGTTGAGCGTAATGAAGTCGCCCCGCTTGGGCGCGGGCGCACTGGCCGCAGAAGCAGCGCTGGCCGGGGCGGGCGCTATCGCCGTTTGGGCCTGGGCGCCCAGACAGGCGCAGGCCAGCGCCAGCGCGCGCCAGCGCGTGGCAGGTGGGGCAGCAAAACGAGCAAGTGACATGTGATTTCAACCCAGTTTGATCAAAGAGCGCGCACCCATGCGCTGGCCGATGATGTTCAACAAATTCGCCAAAGCCTCTTGGCGCTCGGGCGAGGCCTGGGCCTCGCCCTCAAAACGCAATTTACCGCCGGTCCACTGGCCCCGGCCCCGCAGCTGCAAACTGCCTTGCAGTGTCTGCAGATCCACCTGCGGCACGCTGCCGCCTTGCACTTGCAGCCGGTAACTGCCCATGGGCCGCAGCGTGGACAGGCGCGAGGCCATGTCCAGCGCGTCCAGCGTCAGCCGTCCATCGACCTGCCAGCGACCTAGGCTGTATTGCAAAGCCACCGCTTCGCTGCGCAAGAGCAACTGGCCCTGCAGGCGAATCGTGTTCCAGGGCGTGCCCAAGCCGCTGAGCCACTGCGCCGGCCAGGCCGATTGCTGGTCGGCCAGCGTCCATTGTGCGCCGCCCCAGTGCGGCGCCATGGCGATGTGCCAGGCCTGGGCGGTACAGCAATCGGCGCGCACTTGCAGCGTCCACTGGGCCCAGCCCGGGCGCAGTTGCCAGCGCAGGCGGCCGGGCAGGGTGCTGGCGTCGGTGCTATCGCGCCCGCCTGTCAGCATCAGCTGGGCCGAGCCGTCCCAGAGCGTGCCTTGGGCGTCGCGCATTTGTACATGGCCTTGCGAAGCGTCATCGATCAGACCCCCAAGCCAGCGCGCAGGCGCAAACAGCAGCAGCGCCGCCAAGGCGCCGAGCGCACAACCCGCGACCAAAACGCCCCAAGGCGCTGATGCCGAACGGGCACCGGGAGGCGGTATTGACAGCCAGGGCTGCGCCATGGTCAGGGGGCCGCCGGCAGTTGAAGCAGCAGGCGCCCACTCCAGCGGCCGCCACTTTGGGTGATATGCGCCTCCAAAGGCCGCGTGCGCGCTTGCAAACGCGCTTGCGTGAGCCACTGCGCCAAGGCCGCACCGTCGGCGTCCTGGAAAGTGCATTCCAATTGGGCGCCCAAAGTCACCAAGCGCGCCGAGGGGCCGAGGGTGGCGATGGAGGCTTGCAACAGCGCGCGCGGGTCGCCGCTGGGCGCGGTCGCCTGCGTCCGCAAAGCCTGCGCTTGGGCTTGCCACTGCAGCACCTGAATATATTGGGCGTGCACTTGCGCAGCTTGCGCCTGCGCGCTGCGCAAAGCCGTCCAGGCCGGGCGCAACGCCACGGCCCACAAGCTGGCAAGCAGCAACACCGCCAGCGCTACGCGCAAGGCGGCTTGCTCGCGGGGGCTTGTTTGGTCCCAGCGGGCGCGCAGTGGCGCCAACCATGCGGCGCTCATGGCGCGGCCTCCGCTTGGACGGTCAGGGTTTGGCCGCTGCTTTGCACACGGTATCCCCGCGCCTGCAGCGCTTGCTGCCAGCCCGCAAGCGCGGCCGGCGAAGGCTGCAGGCCCAGCACTTTGAGCTCGCCTGCGGCGTAGTCCAGGCTGCGCGGCGCCTCGGTGTTTTGTGCGGTCTCGCCCAAAGCGCTGAGCATGGCCTCTAGATCGGTGCTGGCCAGTTGGCCGCTGCTTTGCTGCAATCGGGCCACTTCGCGCTGCATTTGCAAGGGCGCGTCCAGCACCACGGTTACCGATGGGAAGGTGGCTTGCAGCGCAGCGGTCATGGCCTGGCGCTCGGCGCGCAGGGCCGCCTGTTGCTGGTAAGCGTACAGATTGAGCCCGGCGACATTGACCACAAGCAATGCGGCCATGCTCCAACGCAGCGGCCGCCAGCGCGGCGCTTGCAGCACATGGCGCAGCCCAGCGCTCAGGCGTTTAAAGCGCCGCCCGCCGCGCGAGGCGACCAGGCCCCACTGCGCCAGGTCCCAGCTGCCTTGGCTGGCCAACATCGCGCGCTGCACGCGGGTTTGTAACTGCACCGGGCGGCCTAGCAGCTGCTCGGCCAAAGCGGCTACCGCCGGCTCGGCAAACACGGGCCACTGCGCCGGCGGCGCCAGGAAAGCTACGGTGGCGGCCTGCAAGGGCAAACGTTGCACGCCGCGCGCGCTCACCAGCACGATGTCGGGCTGGTTGTCGGTGCCGGTGACAGCCACATAGCCCTCTGTGTTGCCCTCGGTCAGGGGGGCGTGGGCCGGTACGATGGCGCCCACATGCAAACCGGTTTGCTCCAGGGCGCGCACCCAGGCTTGCAGCCAGGCTTTGTCGCACACCGCCACGCGGCAGTCACCCTGCGCCGGACGGGGCGATGGCAGCGCCACATGCACCGCACCGAGCTCGTCGAGCACATGTTCTTCTAAGAGTGCCTCCAGCACCGACTGCAAACGGCCCGATTTGGCGGCGCCCGCAGGCAGGTGCACCTGATGCCAAGACAAACCTGCGGCAGGCACCACCAGCACCAGGTCGCCGCCTTGGGAACCGCGCAGCGCAGCGGATATCAAGGACAGCGAGGTACTGCGCGCCGCACCGCCGCCAGCCCCTTCTTGGAGCACGGCATAGTCCAGCGCCACTGCTGGCGCCGGCATGTCGGTGGGGAGCAAAAGGACGGTGGTAGCCATAGGTAAGGGGATTTTTTTCATTGTAGGGTGCGCGCCAGGGCCACACTGCGGGTGCGCCACAGGGTTTTGACCTTCTGGTTTTCGCGCTGTACCACCGATATTTCATGCACGGTGCGCCCCTGGATTTGCAGACTGCCCCGAATTTCAAAAAAGCGGGTTTGGGTGGCGAACAATTCGGCCTCGGGCGTGGCCGTTGGCAACTGGGCCGCCTGGCGGAACTCGGTGACGTTTTCCCAGGGTTTTTTGCTGCGCAAAAGCAAGAGGCGCTGCGCGTCGGACTGCTCTAGCGCGGGGATAGCCGCGCGCAGCACGACTTCGGGGGCGGTGTTGACGTTGATGGGCGCGCTCTCGGGCAAAAGGGTGATGTAAGGGCGCAGTTTGTCGATGGCCGCGCCGTCCAGGCCCAGCCAGCGCAGCTGCTCGATGTCTTGGGGCAACAGGGCGGCCTGCGGATCGCCGTTGGCCGAGGCGGCGGCCAGGTGGGCGCGCAGGTAATCCTTGGCCAGCACTTGGGCTTGCTGTTCGGGCAGGTCCAGCAAGGCAAAAAGCCGGACCAACACCGCCAAGCTGGGCGCGTGGACCTTGCCGTCGGCCACCAGGTTGCGCACGTTAAAGCGCGCTTGCAGGTCGCTCATCTGGCCGGATAAAAACGCGTCCATGCTGGGGTCGGGCGTCTGGGTGTCGTTGCGGTCGGCGGCGATAAAGCTGGACAAGCGTGCCGGCTCGAGCGCAATTGCCCAGGGCTCGGTAAGGTTGTCCGAGCCGCCTTTGCGGCCGTCTTCGGCCAGGATCAGCCGCGCCCAGTCCAGGGCGCCGTGCAGGATCCAGGTCGCTTGCATGCGGCTGCGCTCGGCCGACTCGACCTCCACTGCGCGCCACTGCTGCCACAGCGCCGCTGACGCCAGCGTGGCCACCAGGACCACGGTGAGCATGGCCATCAGGATGGCGGCGCCGCTCTGGCGGCGTGCTTGCGGGTGGCGTAAGGGGCTCATGGCGTGGCTCCGGCCAGCGCCGGGCGCGACCAGTCGCGGGTAATGACGCCGGCGATGGGCGCGTCCGCGGGCAGGGTCAGCACCAGGCGCACGCCGTCGGGCAGCGCATCGGTGCGGGCCAGCGGCGTAGGTGCCAGCACACCGCTCGGTGTGGGCGCAGCGGATGCAGCGGAGGCCGGCGCGCGCGGGGCCGCGCTGCTGTCTTGGTCGGCGCTAGAGAGCGGATTGGTCCAAGCGCCGCCCCGGTAAAAGTAAATCTGCCAGGCTTGCAGCGGCAGCAAGGCCACCTCGCGCTGGCGTTCGGCGTCACCGGGG
>Ga0214919_10010496_pt1 | contig 11727 bp, 14 predicted proteins | sample LL1503_MetaG_FD_177994 | JGI IMG/M metagenome (GOLD analysis project Ga0214919, IMG submission 177994) | Freshwater microbial communities from Lake Lanier, Atlanta, Georgia, United States - LL-1503 | ecosystem: Environmental > Aquatic > Freshwater > Lake | place: USA: Georgia | collected...
CAGTCCATCATGGGGGCGACGGAGAGGCGCCAGGGGCTGGGGGTAGGGGGCAAGGGGACAGGGGAAACCATCCCGTAATACTATTCGCACAACACGAGGACGTTCGCTATGCCAAACCCAGACTATCAGCGCTTTGCTATCAGCATCCCTTCGCCTATGGCAACGCAAATTGAAGAGGCCTGCAAAGTGGACGGGCGCAACCCGTCCGAGTTCTTCTGCGAAGCGGTGCGGTTCTACATGAACGCCAGCCAGCCATCGCAAGCGCCGCAATGGGTGATGCCCGGCAACGAGGAAGAGCACAGGGACAATCCTTTCCGCTTGTTCCATGAGTGGGACTCGGAGGCTGATGCGGTTTACGACGCTCTCCGCTGAGCACGCGATGCCCTATTGCCGCCGTTGGGACATCGTCGTGGTACCCTTTCCTTTCACTGACCAGAAAACCACTAAGGTTCGCCCCGCCGTGGTCATCTCGACAGACACCTTACGACAACGCAATGGCAAATACATCGTGGCCATGATTACCAGCGCACCTAACACGCCGCACTATGGCGACGTTCCCATCAGCGATATGGGTGTTGCCGGTCTTCCCGCCGCATCCGTCGTGAGGCCCAGCAAGCTCACCGTGATTGAGGACGGGGATATTCACAAGCGCGTCGGGGTGCTTCCGACTGCCGACCGTGAGCGGGTCGCACAGCAGCTCCGGGAATATCTGAGCACTGGTGCGGATTAGCCTGGGCGCAGCCATAGAAAAGGTGTGGCAGGCTAAGCCAATCTTTGTGCCTATCCCCGCATGCACGGGGGAACCCGGCACAGGCGGGAAAACAGCACGCTGCCTTCGGGCCTATCCCCGCATGCACGGGGGAACCGTGACCGTCGAATTAGATTGCGCGAATGGTCCGGGCCTATCCCCGCATGCACGGGGGAACCGGGTGCGGCCAGAGCGGCGGCAATTTTTTCGAGGGCCTATCCCCGCATGCACGGGGGAACCGGGTAAGGTCGTCAAGGCTGGAGGCACGCTTGGGGCCTATCCCCGCATGCACGGGGGAACCTTCCTACGTTCGGCGTCTGATCGGCGCTCCTGGGGCCTATCCCCGCATGCACGGGGGAACCGGCGCGCTGGCAGCGGGGGTGACTGCCGAACAGGGCCTATCCCCGCATGCACGGGGGAACCATGGCCTGGCCCGCGCCAAAGCGGGTGCCATCGGGCCTATCCCCGCATGCACGGGGGAACCTCTTTGTTTTGCCCGGCAGCGGCCTGCCCGATGGGCCTATCCCCGCATGCACGGGGGAACCGCTTCGCGTATCAGCCTACGCATTCACCATCAGGGCCTATCCCCGCATGCACGGGGGAACCTAGAAGTCATGGTCAATCGCCATGTCCAGCCGGGGCCTATCCCCGCATGCACGGGGGAACCTTTACTCTTGAGTCTTTGAAGGCTGCTCTTGAGGGCCTATCCCCGCATGCACGGGGGAACCGAGCAACCGAGAACCCGCGAAATCGGGCGTCGGGGCCTATCCCCGCATGCACGGGGGAACCACGCAGACCACTACGGCAAAGGTGTCGCGCAGGGGCCTATCCCCGCATGCACGGGGGAACCCCGGTTTCTTTCTCCAGCTCATCGACGGCATCGGGCCTATCCCCGCATGCACGGGGGAACCATGACCGCCTTGAGTTGCCATTTATCTGCCATGGGCCTATCCCCGCATGCACGGGGGAACCTTCACCACAGCGCCCAGCGTGTCGCGCGTCACGGGCCTATCCCCGCATGCACGGGGGAACCCAATTTTGGCTGCCGTCATGTTGGGCCGGATGGGGCCTATCCCCGCATGCACGGGGGAACCGGATCACGGATTTTTTGTGGCAACGGGGATGCGGGCCTATCCCCGCATGCACGGGGGAACCTCAATCGTCCGGGCTCCACCCTGAACGCTGGCGGGCCTATCCCCGCATGCACGGGGGAACCTAACGCAAGCCCAACGATTGTCTACAGCCTGGGGGCCTATCCCCGCATGCACGGGGGAACCGCAAAGAGCTGGTGCCCGTCATCCGCCCCTTAAGGCCTATCCCCGCATGCACGGGGGAACCCCGGTTCGGAAGGAGAGGGCGCATGACCTTCGGGGCCTATCCCCGCATGCACGGGGGAACCCTTAACGCGGAACCAGGGCGTCGCGCAGGGCGGGGCCTATCCCCGCATGCACGGGGGAACCGCGGCAATGGCAGCGAGGGACAGGCCAATAGGGGGCCTATCCCCGCATGCACGGGGGAACCGAAAGCGGGTTCGGGCGAGTCTGGCGAGGTCACGGCCTATCCCCGCATGCACGGGGGAACCCAGGGTACTTTACGGACATTGTTCCCCGAACAGGGCCTATCCCCGCATGCACGGGGGAACCTCTAGATCATAAATCCTTGATTCAAAAGGAAAATTCCCTGTTTCAATTCAGTTTTTTAAAGAGCAAAAACTAACTGCCGGATCGGGCAATCCACATACCATCCATTTCAATCAAGGTTTTGGCAGGGGTGCCCAGATGGGCAAGACCGATGCCGCCCGTGGCTTCACCCTCGCGCCAAATCATCACTATGCTGCCTCCTGGTTGGGCTGTCTGCCAATCGGTCATTACTTTCCAGATACGTTCACGCACGCCCTTGTTCATGCGTGGACTGACGTAGGTGCAGGGGGCCACCTCCAGCATGACAGACGCCAGAAATCCGCGATAACGGTCTGCAACATCACGCGTCACTATCGTTACGAGCGCCATGCGCCACCTCGTCCATGCGCAGTACTGTTTGGATGCGATCGATCATGGATGGAATGACCGATTCCCTGCGGAAAACTCTTGCAGCCTCCCGGCGAACAACCCTATCCATCACCTCGCCGGATTTTTCGCTTTGCTTTACTGCGGTGAAAGCAATTGCCAGCGTGACCTGGTCGCGGTACAAGTCCGCAATGTCCAGCACAAAGGCTTGGCCTGAGTCTTCGTGAATAAAGCCAAGTTGCGGAATGGCAGCTAGGGCTTGCACCGCAATGGCCGCAGCCGCTTGCACAGCCGTAGCGGCATGGTTAATGGCTTGGTTAGGCAAATCGTCTGCCACGGGGTTGGCCCGGTCAAATCGCCTGCCATTCCATTCGACACCAAACCTTTCGGCCATCAATCTGTAGGTGGCTTTGACGCGACTCCCTTCGATTCCACGTAGCGTGTCCAAATCGCGGTGCGGCAGCACTTCACCCAAACGCAGTGCATACATGCGGCGGGCAACGCTGATGCGGCGTCTGGGATTAGCCCAAAGCTCGGCCTGACGCCGCGCGATATCTGATCTGTCCGGCATCATGGGAGGCGCGGTGTAGCTGCGCACACCATCTACACCGACTGCCGCCATCAAAGTGCCATGTCGAGCCAACAAGCGCAACGCGTCATGAGTCACGCTACTGCCTGGCCCCAGCAGGATCATCGATACGGCCTGATGTGGAATTTGATCAATGGTGGGGTTCAATGTTTCCTTGCCACGCATAAAGTGAACGCAGCCGTTGATGACACACAACTCGCCACGCTCCAACCACAGCAGGCCATGCCTGTCGGCGTGGGGCACGCGCGCGGTGTCAAGGCCTAATCGACCTTTCAGCACAGTCAGTCCCAGGCTGTCTTAGCGGGCCTGAGCAACAGCATGCCAAAACCAAAGGCGCGATGCCGCCCGATACCGCGCGCCACCAGCGCTGCAAAGCCTTCGCCATCGCGCACCTGTAATACGCCAGTGAACACTGCGTCCGGTCCTTGCACAGGGCGCTTAGGGCGGCCTCCATCGGCCTGATGCACAGAACGTCGCATAACGGTGCTGAGGCTGAATTCAGTCATCCGCAATTCATGCAAGTCGGCAACGTCTTCAAATTGCCGCTTTAGCCAATCGGTGTAAACCGCTTCGCGCGACAACACCGCATCTGGCAGGCGCCGAGCCGCTGACAAAAACACGTCCAGTTCTTTATCGTCTTTGCGCACGACGGGTCGTACACGGACTTCGAACGAAAGTGATTGCCCACGCTTCCAACCTATTTGGAATTGGCGCATGAGCAAACCGGGCACCTGCGGCGTAGCGTCCAGCCCCAGCATTTCGGCCACATCAGGTGCGGCCATGGCAACGGCCGCACGCATGTCCTCAGCTCTGTCGGTGTACGCCAGCAGACCGTGTCCTGTTCGGTAGCTAAATGGCTGTGGCGCAAAGTCAGCAAATGCTGCTCTTAACGCCGCGTGGAATGCGTAGCCCAAATCGCCCTGCCCATGATCCGGAATCAAACCCTGTCGTTGCGCCCAGGGTAAGAGGCGGTTGAGGTTGGGTCGCATGTGAATCAAATGAAGGTCTTGGGTCATGCCGGCTCCTCTGTCGTCGTGCTCTGCGACGCAAAGCGCAAGACCCCCTCGCGTACAGGACGCCACCCGCCATGCACACCGCTGGTCCAGTTGCGCTCGTCACAGACATCCAGCGCCCTGTCTTGCTGCCCCGGCAAGCGGCCTTCACCGTCTGGCCACTGGGCACGAACTCCGCTTGGAAAAGATGGCAGGGCTTTTTGTAGCGCTTCCAGGATGTTGTCGGCCTCGACCCAGCCAGCCAAAAGTCGCCCTGTGGGCAAACAGTTTTTGCGACCCACAAACAATGGGCGCGCGGGTTTGTCCAGTGCGGCGGCCAGTTCCTCCAAAGTAGGAGATTCATCGGCAGACTTCAAACGAAGGACCACCAGTACGTTCATGTCAGCGTGATAGTGACGGTAGCGCTGAAGCGTTAAGCCCCTTCTGCCGTCAGGCATGGGTGAATAGCTTGGGCTTTTCTTCCTTCCCTCTGCCTTGCCATGTGTGGTCCAACCAGCGTCATCCTCGTAGATCAACGCTGTTTGGTAATCCACTAGTCGTTCGCCATCCGCATCCAACCTAGTGCCCATCACCATCCGCTCCTGCAAGCAGTTGTGCAGAATGTCATCACCACGGTCCCAGCCCAGGGCGTTGGCCATCAGGCCTGTCACCATCGATAAGGACGGAAAGTCACGGATGACACCGTAGTTGTCTATCGTCTCGCCGCCAAAAGCAATCAAAGGTGCTTGAAGTCGAATCAATAAATGCTGGCGCATCTCAAGCACCTTGCGCAGCACCGCTCACGATGCGGTCCCGCACCCATTGGGTCAGGCTGGCTAGTGCTAAGCGTTCAGCACTGGGTAAGTGGCAATCGTCCACACTTAAAAATCGGCGTTCGCTGGGCGCGCCATAGGCAGCGTCAAGTCGCTGCAACTCGTCAGCCAATTGCTCGACTGCGCGCTCGCGAATCTTGTCGCCATCGGTGCGCAATGCGTTTTGGAATGCGCCAGCCAAACTCCGCGGCTGCCACTCGCCGGTTTCCACCAACATCAGCTTGGCCCATTCAAAGGGTGCTGTGCTGCCGCGCTTGGCACCGGGGCTGACGGTGGCGATTAGGTGCAACAAGTGATGTACGACCTTGGCAGCCAGTTCACGCTTGTCGACTCCGACCTTGAAGCAGTCCCCGATCTTCACACCCTCTAGGTTGGCAACCAACTGCGGTATGTCCACCACCACGTATCCGTAGTAAAGCCCTGAAGCCAATTCGGTGTCAAAGATGCCAGCGGAACCTAGTTCGCCTGCTTCACGCAACAAGTCGTCCACCACCGTGAAGTAATCGTTTTCGACCTGCGCCTCATGCACAGTGAAGGCATGGGCTACGTACACAGCCGCATCGCGACTTGTCAGCACATCCGATGTGACCATGCGACCAAAAAGGGCAGATTCCAAACCACTTCCCAGCTTCATGGTTTCGATGTTTTTCTTCTCGCCCTTTTCATTCAGCCAGGCGACAACGGCCTCTTTCACGGCCTTGGCATCGGTATGCTCTTGACCTAGCGCTACACACTTACCTATGAGGTAATCGCGTTCAGCCTTGCCAAGCAAGACGGCCTGGCCTGTGCTCAATGCATCTTCACCTTGCGGATTTTTTCCTGCTTTGTCCAAAAGGCCTGCATTACGCAAGCCCTCAATCGCCGCTTGTGCTGAGGCTTCAGTCATCCCTCGCTCAATCATCATGTCGCGCATTTGGCGGGGCAGTTCACGCGAGCGGATGGCCATCGGAACGCCCAAGCTTGCGAGGGAGTGCGAATCCTCCGCAACACGCCAATGGCGCTTTAGGCACTGCGATGAAATGCGCGTGCGGATTGCGTCGCCATAAGGCAAACGCTTGGCCAAGCCTGCATCGTCACGATTGAGTAGTGCCGCCGGGTAGTTATGAAGAGTGTGGATTTGAATGAAACGGGGTAATGTGGTCACGGGGAATGTCCTTGTTTAAGTGGCTGGAAAATCGGAGTTAACTGGTACGGCCGACGGCACTGAAATAGTCGCCTGCAATGCGCAAACGCAAGGCTTCGGCGGCTTCGTGAGCCTGGCCTTGTGCGTCGTTTTTGTGGATGAGCTCAGAAAGCGTGTACCAATTGGGCTTCACTTGCTTACCGGCTAACAAACGCAACAGGCGCGGCACGATTTGCAAAAACGCATCTCCGCGCGAGACCAGTAACTTGGTGACGCGTGGTTCTGACACTCCCGCAGTAGCGAACTGCGTACCGAGTCGCCCCGTACCGTCATGACCGGCAAGTGCCATGCCATTGGCAACCAAGGCCCAGCGCTTCCACGTGCCCGGATGCCAGGTATCTGGCGACATGTCAGCTTCAATCAACGAACGGCATAAGGCGGCGATTTGATGCGGGCGCATGTCTTCCGGGTCTAGCCGCGCCAGCGCTGCACGGGTACCAGGATCAGCGCGATCAATAACGCCTGCGAGTTTTCCAATTGGATGACCCGTAGCGGATGCCCCCGCCGGCATTGCTTGCGGCGCGTCAGATTCCGAAATTTCAAGCGTGTTCATGGGTCTCCTCGTACAACGTTGTGGGTATTTTTTGATTTCAGAGCGTTAGCGAGGGCAGGCAATTTGTTCCCGTACATCGCTGAACGCAAGCGGCCAAGCGCTGCAGATTGCGCTCGGTATCGGAGTTGCCCACTGCGTGGGCCAGCAGTAAAAGCAGCTTTTAGAGCGGATTCGGCACGGTCTGCCACCGTTCGCAACCATTCATTGCGAACGATTTCGGGATTTGATGCCTCAATTTCTTCTATCAGCTCAGCAAAGAACTGTTCGTCGCACTGCGCCTCAAAAGGCTGTGCAAAGAGACCGGCGCGTTTTCCAACATCTTTACTGGCGTCTTTGTACTTGCCCCCCTCGTCCGTCGCGCCGTTTCCGAAAAGTACTGCCAAACTCGCCCAGAGCATTTCTCTCGCTCTGGCAATCACTTCGATGCGGTCGTTCGCCAACTTGGCCAACTCGTCCGTACTGTGGATGAGCAATGCTTTGCGGATAGTTCTGGAAACAGGGATTCTTCTCTCGTGGTATCCCTCAGTCTTGCCCTGGCCCCTGGCTACCCCTTGAGCGAGCAGATAGACACCTTCTGCGTCATCGCTCGACAACCACTTTTGTGCAGTTGGCTTGGTGAACTTTGAGCCCAACAACAGTTCTGACGCTAGCTTGTAGTCAAAGCCACGATCGCCAATCGTCAATGCCTTGGCCCCAGCTCCGTCTACAGGCATCCAAGGGTCGCCTGTTATGCCATTACGTTCTTTGGATGCAATTCTCGGAGCTTTGCTGGTAGTGGCAAATGCCATTAGTCCAACAGGAGCATGGGCTAGTCGAACACGACGACAAATTTCGATATACCAAGGGTGGAGATTTTCAAAAGACAAACTGCTGCTTCCGTCCCACGGGATCGTCCACAGCAGCGCACACCCTGGGTGACTGGTAAAGCCAAATGAATCGATTACATCGCTTCGCCCTAGTAAAGCCGCAGTAAGGTCACGCCGCCAGCGCACCCCCCAATGGCCGTTTGGGTGAACACCTACCCCACACCTACTCGCGAATCCACCATTCATCCGGGAAGTACCGTAGTTTCCGGCACCAAAAAAGCCCTCTTGAGTTTGTAAGCTGATTAGGGCGTAAACCCACTCTTCGGGTGTGCCCCGCGTCATCCGAGCGGCTTTCAAATCATGGTTCTTGGAAGTCACAAGCATGTCCAACGCATCGGCGGCCACCAAGAAGTTTTTCCAAGTGCTAATGCTCCCACTTGGCTCTGGTGCCTGCATGAATGCAGGCTTATCCGCCGGACTTACCAAATGCCAAGCGGCGCCAGCTAAGTCATCAGGCGTGAGCGCCAGTAATGCGGCACGCCATTCAGCAGGGCTCCCGAATGGCACGTCGCGTTCGGCGCTATTCAAAGCGATGGCCGCCAGCTGCACCAAGAACGCATGCCACGGGTGGCGCTGATGCGGCCGCAAGGCGGGGAAGTCACGCACATGGTCAAGTGCCATGGCGACGAAAAGCTCAGGCAAGTTGGCTGCGATTCGCTCGCCCGTTTCAGTTTGGCGGTAATGCAGAAGCCGGTCGGTCAACAGATTGCCGAACAGCCTTTTTTCAGCAACTAATGCGTCGATCACCGTGGTCATGGGCTAACTCCATTCGTGTTGTCGGTAAGTCGTTCCAGTCCCAAGCGGCTGTAGCGGTAGGCAGTTGTACCTAACGTGAAGGTGAAGCTGCCATCGGTTGTGGTGGCTATTACCAGAGGCTGTGTGTCTGGCGATAAATCTTTCGGCCAAACGTGGTGGCGTACCGGTAAGAGCTTGGCGACATTGCCAAACGGCCCTTGCTGTGGCGGGTTAAAAGTTAGTAAGTAGTCGGTAGCCCCCAGTCGGCTGGTGACTCTTTGCTCGTGATCTAAGAACATGAGTACATTTCCCGCCTCGTCTTCAAACTCTTGGTTAAAAGGCAGACGATGAAGAGATGCCACGCCTTTTTTCGCCTGCAACTCGCCATCCACCTCTTGCCCATGTTTCGCCCAATCTGACCCCAACTCTTTTTCAAGCAGGGCCAACACTTCGGGGTGGGTCGCCCGCTCCACCAGTTCCCGGTTGTCTTGCGGAATGTCGTGGCTGTCTGCACCAAGGATGAGTCGCTGCGTAGCTTCCAGAACGCGCAGGTCCATGTAAACGCCGCCGCCGTTATGAAAGCGTCCCAAACCATGCCGTGATTTTTTGAGACACCCTTGCAGGCTGTAGTCGGAAGGCACCAGCACCACCGCTTGGGCTCTTCTGTATCTCTCGGGCCGCTCATCCGGTTTCCGCTCATGTCGGTGTAGTCGGCCCACGCGTTGCAGCAGCACATCCATCGGACACAGGTCGGTGATGAGCAAGTCCGCGTCTATGTCCAGGCTTTGTTCCAGGGTCTGTGTGCCTACGACGATGCAGGCCTTCAATGGTTCGGTACGCTTTTTGCCAATTTGCTGCTCAACCGCTTTGTCCAACATGGGACGGTCTTCGCGGCTGTAGCGGCTGTGGTGCACCGTCGCAATGCCGTTGAGATTGAACAAGGCATTTTGCAAACCGTTCTGCTGTGCAGTGTTTTCAATGGCGCGGAAGGTGGCGACCGCTGTGGGCACCGTGTTTCGGATGATCAGCACTTTGGCGCCTTGCGATGCGGCATCAATCGCCAATTGCGCAATGGCCCCGGGACTGTCTATGCAGTTTTTGACTTGCCAATGCACACGCTTGCTGCGACCAGAGCCCGGCAAGCCATCGATAGTCGCGCCATCGGTTAGGGCGGGATAAGGCAAAACAATGGCCTGCGCCAATGTGGGCAGCGGCATGCTGGGTTTGATCAGCCGTTGGTAGCGGTGTCGTGCGCTCGAACCCAAAGTAGCCGAAAGCAGCAGTGCATGCCCGCCCGCGTTCAAGTGGGCTTTAAGTAAATGCGCAAGCAAGGTAGCCATGTAGGCATCAGACGCGTGCACTTCGTCCACTACCAACAAACTGCGCGATAGCAAACTGTGCCGCATGTGGGCATGGCGTACTTGCAACGCACCTAGCAGGGCTTGGTCGATAGTGCCAATAGCTAGCGGCGCTGCCAAAAACCGCTTGCTGGATTCCGCGGCCCACCTGGTGTGCGCTTTTTGATCATCGGGTGTATCGGCCCACAGCACTTCAAAACCGGGCAGCTTTTGAACGCTTTGCCCATCAGCGCTTTCATAGCCAGCCAGTGCCCGAACCACCAAAGGGTGATCTTGCCCCGTGCCTTGCCACATATTGGCCGCAAATTGCAGCGTCCGGTCGTAAATTTGCGTTGCCGCCACCCTAGTGGGCAATGCGAAATACAGGCCGCCAACTTGGCCGGATTTAAATAATTGGGCGAAACGCCATAGGGCCGCTTCAGTTTTTCCACTACCCGTCTCTGACTCTAGGATCAGTAGTTGGCCTAGACCCGGCTCCGCCATCTTGGCTTGTATAGGTCTTGCTTGAATCGGACGCGCACCATCACGTTGAAAGGCTTTGGAAAAATCGAGTTCCTTAGGCAGCACGTTCCGCCATAGTCCAGTACTTACGCCAATAGTTTGCACAGCTTCATTGGCCGCTTCCCAAACCCACTGATTACGGTCTTCGTCTGCTTTCGCATACGGGAAGAACCGGGTATCCGAGCCTAGCCAATCCGCTAACTGCACCAAGCCGGCAAACAGGTGCGCAAACTCTGGGTTGGCGGGTAATTCAGGACCTGCTTCAAATGCAGGTGCAAACCATCGCGTCAAGCACTGGCCAATATCGCGCAACGTGCCCCTTGGGTCGTAGACAACTTCGTCCGCACAGCGGACGGGACTCCAAATGGTTTTGGCGTCGATCAAACTTGATTCCACCACTGGACGGCCATGGTGGCTGATAGATGCCCGCCAAAGGCTGATGCATGCGTCGCCCCAGCTGCTCATTTCTTTGGCAGGCAGTTCTCCCAAAAGTTTTCCGTCATTGAAGATGCATAAAGCCTCGTTGGTGTGCCCCGCAACGGCCGGCCACCCGGGGGGAGATGCTTGGCCGCTAGCACTCCAACGCTTCGCTTGAAATCCGGCGTTTGCCTTGCCAACGTCATGGAGAAAGGCAAGAGCTGTCAAACGCAAAAAGCCGCTATCCGTGAACTTGCCATCGGCTGCGTGCTCTAAGGCGCGTCGGATCGCAGACGTTTGCGCAATGGCATGAAAACACGATGCGACGTCCAGCATGTGCGACGTCAGCGGGTGGGTCTCGCCCTTTTGATTTAGTTTCCCCCATGCCATCCGGTGATTTCTTTCTAGCCCTACGCAAACAATTGCAAAAATTCAAAAATGACAGTCAATGGTCAGAGTGGTGGGCGGAAGACTTTGGCAAGACCAAAGCCACAAAAAGCCACTGTCATGAGCTTTTTCGATTTCGTGGCATCTGCGGATGACAAGCCCTCGAGGATCGGTATGACAGTAAAGCCAAGGTTTTGTTCCCGCGCATTCAATTGGACAAGCCGTGCGCCATTTGTCATTCGAGATGTGACGGAAAAATCTTTTCCACGTACGTAGACAACAACTGAGTACGTCATCTTTAGGCTCCTAGCAATTGTTCCGCTAGATGTGACCAACGCGTGTATGGAATTTGATTCAGGTTTCCCGAAAATATGAATACCAGCGACGAATCAGCGGACACAGGAAAGAGCGGACAGGGAAATCCCATCCGTCGAATCTGGCGGCCCCGCTGACGTTGCGCCTGTGCTGGCGCGGTAGTTCGGTGGCTTTGCGTCGCCGGCTTTCACCGGGTTTGCCCTTCAATTTCTTGTCCATCGGCTCAGGGCTGAACCGACGCGTA
>Ga0214919_10010497_pt1 | contig 11727 bp, 12 predicted proteins | sample LL1503_MetaG_FD_177994 | JGI IMG/M metagenome (GOLD analysis project Ga0214919, IMG submission 177994) | Freshwater microbial communities from Lake Lanier, Atlanta, Georgia, United States - LL-1503 | ecosystem: Environmental > Aquatic > Freshwater > Lake | place: USA: Georgia | collected...
GCCACACTGGATCGGGGTTATTCAGTAGTGCAGTTAACAACTGGTGAAATCGCTCGCGATGCCAGTGCTTTAAAGCCCGGTGATGGGCTTCGCCTGCGATTAGCTAAGGGCGAGACCAATGCCACAGTGACCGCTAATAGTTCGAAGGAGTAGATTTAACCCATGGCAGAAAAACAGATCTCATATGAAGCGGCCCGAGACGAACTTGCTGAAGTCGTTACCGCGTTAGAAACTGGCAGCGCGACGCTGGAAGAATCCTTGAAACTATGGGAGCGCGGCGAAGCTTTAGCCAAGATCTGCCAAGAGTGGCTAGATGGAGCCAAGAAAAAGTTAGATGCGGTTAAGCCGTAAGCACAATGCCGAATTTTTCATACTCTGAGCTTTTGCCACTTGGCAAAGATGAGACGTCGTACCGCTTAATAGGTACCGAGGGTGTGAGCGTTGTTCGCCATGGCGATAAAGAGTTTTTACAGGTTGAACCCGCAGCGATTGCGAAATTAACTACCGAGGCCATCCACGATATTTCCCATTATCTGCGCCCAGATCATTTGCAGCAGTTGGCAAATATTATTCAGGATCCTGAGGCATCCCCCAACGATCGTTTTGTGGCAACTGACTTATTAAAAAACGCCAATATCTCGGCCGGTGGCATCCTGCCTATGTGCCAAGACACCGGAACCGCTTTAGTAATGGCGAAAAAAGGTCAATATGTTTTAACAACAGGTAAAGATGAGATCGCCATTTCACAGGGAATCTACGATGCATACACTCAGTTAAACCTTCGTTATTCGCAGATGGCTCCTGTTACTACATGGGAGGAAAAGAACACCGGAAATAACTTGCCCGCCCAAATTGAAATCTTTGCCGATAGCGACCATCAAGATGAATACAATTTTTTGTTTATTGCCAAAGGTGGCGGAAGTGCCAACAAGTCATTTTTATACCAAGAAACGAAGGCTGTCTTAAATCCCACTTCGTTCATGGCGTGGCTGGATGAAAAACTTCGCTCGATCGGCACAGCAGCTTGTCCCCCGTATCACTTAGCAATTGTTATCGGTGGAACAAGCGCTGAGCACACAGTTAAAACTGCAAAGCTTGCCAGTACTAAATATTTAGATTCGCTGCCAACAAGTGGTGATGCCGAAACTGGACATGGTTTTAGAGATCTCGATTTAGAGCAAAAGGTTTTAGAGTTAACTCGAACCTTGGGGATTGGCGCACAGTTTGGGGGCAAGTATTTCTGCCACGATGTGCGCGTTGTTCGCCTACCTCGTCATGGTGCTTCGCTTCCGATTGCTATCGCAGTGTCATGCTCTGCTGATCGACAGGCAAAGGCAAAAATAACTAAGGATGGAATTTTCTTAGAAGAGCTAGAGCGCGATCCGGCACATTTTTTGCCAGAGACCACTGATGAACATCTCGACGATAATGTCGTTGCAATTAATTTGAATCAGCCAATGGCATCGATCCAGGCCGAACTATCTAAACATCCAGTCAAAACTCGGCTCTCGCTGACCGGAACCTTAGTTGTTGCCCGCGATTTAGCTCATGCAAAGATCAAAGCAGCCATGGATAACGGTGCACCGATGCCCGAATATCTAAAGAACTATCCGGTTTACTACGCAGGCCCAGCTAAAACCCCCACCGGATATGCATCGGGCTCTTTTGGTCCAACAACTGCGGGCCGCATGGATTCCTATGTCGAATACTTTCAATCACAAGGTGGTTCGCTCGTGATGCTAGCAAAGGGAAATCGTTCACAAGCCGTCACCGATGCCTGCAAAGCCCATGGTGGCTTTTACTTGGGTTCAGTTGGCGGACCTGCTGCACGACTTGCACAAGAATGCATCAAAAAAGTTGAGGTCTTAGATTTTGAAGAGCTCGGAATGGAAGCTGTCTGGAAGATCGATGTTGTAGATTTCCCAGCCTTCATAGTTGTCGATGACAAGGGTGGAGATTTCTTTGCCGCAACCAGCAAGCCATTAACAATTGGCACAAAGCCGTAATGTGGTTTTAGTACCGGGTTGGTTTTAGTAGTAGCGACGAGATTTAAAAAATGACCAAGCCTTGCATGGGGTGTCATATCTCATGGTGATGTAGCGAAGTCCCCAACGAATCTGGGTCACTGGATTCGTGCGCCAATCCGTGGCAATCGCACTCATCTTGTCAGCAGGTAAAGCTTGTGGAATTCCATGAGCACCCGAGCCTTTATTGTGAGACCTGTAGTTCCAGCGGCTCTCTTTGGTCCATAAACTATTAAGGCATTGGAACTGGGCATCATTGAAACCAAACTCTTCAGCCATGATTGCCTTAGCAACTTTTCTAGCTCCAAAAGCTGACCGCGCCATTTCTACTTGGCGACTAATCGATGAGACCAGGGCCATGTCACTTGAGAACATGGAGCCGATCGGAGTCGCCGCAATTTCTACCGAGCCATAAAGCGCGCTCGCATTCTCAAGAGGTGGCTGCTCAGGAGTTGTTGTGTCAACTTCGGGTTCGATCACAATTGAGGTCGTCATTGGGAACTCAAGACCATAGGCACTTGGCAAGGCAGAAGTCAGGAAGAGCATGGCAGCAATGACGCTCCAGATTGCAACGTGCTTATTTTGACGCTTCATCTGACCCCTTTCCTTTACCTTGGCTTCACTTGCCCGTAACTCATCGGCCTCAAGTGAGGCTTAATTAACTACGGGGAAGGCTTTAGGGTGTCGCGAATAGCCGATATCGGCAAATTAAATCCTGCGTGAGTCGCAAATTCTCAGAAATATAACTGGCTGTGGAAAAGTAAAACCGCAGGTCAGCATAGACAATGTCCAAAATGTACCAAATGTGACTGTGAGATTGATTCTGGGCTGTTTTAGCCTATCCCGCGATTGGCCCTTCAAGCATTTCGGTAACCAGAGCCGCGATTGGCGAGCGCTCAGATCTAGTCAAAGTCATGTGCGCAAAAAGCGGATGGCCTTTGAGAGTTTCAACCACGGCAACTACTCCATCGTGTCGACCGACTCGCAAGTTATCGCGTTGGGCAACATCGTGAGTGAGTACGACACGAGAGCCTTGGCCGATTCGAGAGAGCACGGTCAATAAAACTCCCCGCTCTAAGGACTGTGCCTCATCGACGATGACAAATGAATCATGAAGCGAGCGACCACGAATGTGGGTAAGAGGTAAAACTTCGATAAGGCCGCGATCGACGATCTCATCGATAACCGCTTGGCTCACTAGCGCACCTAAAGTGTCAAAAACTGCTTGAGCCCAAGGAGACATCTTCTCTCCTTCGCCGCCAGGTAAGTAGCCCAGCTCTTGGCCACCGACTGGATAGAGCGGGCGGAAGATGACAACTTTTTTATGAACTCTTTTCTCCATGACCGCTTCAAGTCCAGCACACAAAGCCAGGGCAGACTTACCGGTTCCGGCTCGGCCGCCGAGGGAGACAATCCCAATGGAGTCATCGAGAAGCAGATCGAGTGCAACGCGTTGTTCAGCGCTGCGACCATGCAGCCCGAAAGCGCTGCGATCTCCGCGAACCAACTGCAGTTGTTTGTCGACGGTGATGCGGGCAAGGGCGCTGCCGCGTTCGGAGTGCAAAACAACTCCGGTATGAACTGGGAGCTCATGAGCGATTTCGTGGTCGGCGCGATCAGTCGCATATAGATCATCGATCACTTGGCTGCCGACACTGATTTCGACGATTCCGGTCCAGCCACTATTGGATACAAGTTCGGCTAAATACTCTTGGGCTTCAACACCAACCGATGATGCCTTCACCCGAAGTGGCAAATCTTTGGTTACTAAAACAACTTGCTTGCCATCGCCCATCAGATTTTTGGCAATTGCCAAAATTCGTGAGTCATTAGTGCCATCGCGTAAAAAGCCTTGAGGCAGCGTAGAAAGATCGGTGTGATTGAGTTCGACAGAGAGAGTCCCACCCTCTGGGGTAATGGTCAGCGGCTTATCGAGGCGCCCATGAGTAATTCGCAAATCATCCAAGGCGCGTAAGGCGGCCCGGGCAAAATAACCCAGCTCTGGGTGATCGCGTTTAGTTTCTAACTCACCAATAACGGCAATCGGGATGATGACTTCGTGCTCAGCAAATCGGAGGAGCGCGCCAGGATCAGCCAGTAAAACACTGGTGTCTAAAACAAAGGTCTTCTTACCGCTTTGACTTGTGGAAGCCAATGGCTGAGCTCCTCGATTTAAGTTGTACTAGTTGGGGACCGCTTCGGATACGAAAAATGTAGAACTAGTCAGGCTTAACATTGGTGCGACACGCTAGATAGTTATGTTAATTCTGTGCAAAATCACTATGAACCAAAACGGCGTTGTCGCAATGAATATGCTCGCAATGCACGTAAGAAATCGACTCGACGAAAATCTGGCCAGTAAGCCTCGCAGAAATAGAACTCTGATGATGCGCTCTGCCATAACATGAATCCACCTAAACGCTGTTCTCCGGAAGTGCGGATTAAAAGCTCTGGATCAGGTTGGCCAGCGGTATATAAAAACTTCGAGATATCTTCACTTGATAAATTACTCTTTGCTTGCTCAAGTGAATGCCCTGATTTTTCCTCTTCAGTGAGAAAACTTTTAACGGCATCTACGATTTCGCGTCGCCCACCATAACTAATTGCTACGTTAACTACGACGCCATCATTTCGAATTGGTGTCAGAGCAGATAGTTTTTGCGAAAGCCAATCAGGCAGTAAATCCAAAGCACCTACTGCCTTGATATTCCATCGGCCCGTTGCTGCAAGTTCGTCGACAGTATCGCCAATTATTTTTAAGAGCTCATCAAGTTCGGCGGTACTGCGTTTGAAGTTATCGGTGGAGAGCAACCATAAAGTCACAACACGAACATCGGCTTCGTCGCACCAGCCAAGAAACTCAATGATCTTGCTGGCACCAGCTTTGTGTCCATTTGGGTCGGAAAGGTTGGGATTTGCTTTTGCCCAGCGACGGTTTCCGTCAAGGATGACACCGACGTGGTGAGGGGTCTTTGAGAAATCTAGTGAATTTACTAAGCGCCGCTCATAAAGCGGATAGATAAGCGATTTAATGAGTTTACGAATAGGTGCGGACAACTCGGCGCTCAGCAATCAGTGATGTGACAGGAAGTGTGCCGGCCAGTATGAGTCCCAGCATCTTCATAATCGGCCAACGGGCTTTGGCCGCAAATTGAATCGCAGTCAGAATATAAATCGGATAGAGATAACCGTGCACCATAGGAATCCAAATGGTTGCGTTATGCAGATTTGGAGCGTCAAATACATACTTTATGGGCATGTACACAAACCACAGAAGAAGTGACATAACACCAGAGACAATGGCCATGATTCGAAAACGAAGGATTACGGATTTCATAGCTGTACCTTACGGCGATACCAGGGCAGATACAGCACAACTGCAGCCATGAGCCACCAAATTACGACATACGACAGGTGCTGCCAGTAAAAGCCAGGAATTCTCGAAACCAGTTTTTCAGCAGTTAATCGGCTACGGATGAGTTCGGCACCAGCGTGCTTCTCACTTTTTGCAATCACATAACCATCAAATAAATTCAGATCGGTCAGACTCACAATCACCGCGCTATCAAGACGGGAAATTTCGCCAACAGAATTTTCAGCACGGTCCCCATCTTGGCGCGCATGAAGTAAGCCGACAATATCGATAACCATGGATTGCTGAATATCGGGATTGAGCAAACGCTCAGACCAAAGTCCGCGGACCACAAGGACGCCTTCATTGGTTCCAACCTGCAATAAGCCCACTTCCCAATCTGCCACTGTGCCAGCCGAATCGACCTGACCGGGTGCTTTGAAATCTGCAACGTAGTGTCCCGATACCTTAACCATGCGATTGAGTGCAGTCGGTGCAAGTGAAGTATTGGACGTTGCAATAGAAGTGAGCCCAACTATTTTTTCATCAATTGTTGTGGCAGTGACCAAACTTGCTTTCAACGCTGCTGCACGCTCTAACTGCCAAAAACCTAGTGAAACAAAGATTGCCGCCACAACGATTACGCCCAGCCCAGCGACTATTTTTGAAACAAGAGAATTATTTTTCGCTGGCGTCATCGCTTCGATCTACGCCCATAAATCGCTTATAAAAACTGCGCATCAAAAAGACCACGGCAATAATGAGAATGGCAATAGTGATTGATCCAGCTGGACCCATCTCAATATTTTTTTGCATGTCATAATCATCCCATGTCCGAGGAGTTCTCTTACAATGACCGATATGGGATTCGCCCCACAAACACCTGGGTAGTAGCCGCTATTTTTTTCGCCGTTGTTGGAATCTCTTGGCTTATCTGGGCGGGCTTGCATCATTCCAACCCGGAGATTCGATACTCATTAATTTCTTACTCAATCACGTCAGAGCGCGAGATTTCGGTTAGATATTCGGTAATGCGCCATGACAAGAATAAAGCTGTAGTTTGCACACTCATTGCACGCGATTTCGATAAAAACGTAGTTGGTCAGATAGATGATGAAATTGAGCCTGGATTAGCCTCATTGGAGCGGACAACGTCGGTGAAATCGCGCGGTCCTGCAGTTAATGCCGACGTTATAGGTTGTCGTCTTAAGTAATCACCTAGTACCTTTGCTCCTTATGAGTTCACAAACGTGGTTAACGCAGGAAGCTGCAGATCGTTTGCGCGCCGAATTAGAAAGACTAGAAGGCCCAGGACGCAAAGATGTCACGGCAAAAATTGAGGCAGCTCGTGCCGAAGGCGATCTAAAAGAAAATGGCGGCTACCACGCAGCCCGTGACGAGCAAGGCAAGATGGAAGCACGAATCCGTCAGCTCAAGCAGATGCTAGAAAACGCGCACATCGGAACCCCGCCACCTAGCGCCGATGGAAAAGTTGGAGCCGGAATGGTTGTCACCGCAGTCATCGGTGGCGATGAGATGAAATTTTTATTAGGTTCTCGCGAAATTGCGTCTGGTGATTTAGATGTCTACAGCGAAAAGTCTCCGTTGGGGGCGGCCGTGATGGGTGCTGAAATCGGAGCAACAGTTAGTTACACCGCACCTAGTGGTCGCGAAATTTCCGTTGAGATTAAAGCGGCCGAATTTTACGCTTAGTTAGAAGAGTTCTTATATTTTCTAACGCTCAAAGGAATAAAAATCACCATAATCAGCACCATATATAGCAGCGATGTCTGCAATGGGTGTTGACTTGGGAATGAGTTAGCGGTCGCACCGAATTGATTTTCTAAACCAAATAATTGTCGGCACGCGGCCACCATTGTTGAAACTGGATTCCATTCGGCAACGTACTGCAACGCCTTGGGCATTCCAGTTGTTGGTGCAAATGCATTTGAAAGAAACGTCATTGGAAAAGTAATAAGGAAACTTACATTTTGAACGGTGCGGGCATCTCGTACGGCAAGACCTGCATAAATACCGGTCCAAGAGAGTGCATAACCAAACATGAGAAGAAATAGAAATGCACTCAAAATGTTCATGATGCTAGATGTTGGCCGCCAACCAACTGCAAACCCTGCTCCTGCCATAACAACGAGGACCAAAATATTTAGAAGTGAATCTCCCAATGTGCGACCCACAACTAACGCTGAACGTGCGATGGGAAGTGAACGAAAACGATCAATCAAGCCTTTTTTCATGTCTTCAGCTAAACCTGATGCGGTTGCCGCAAGAGTAAATGCCACGGTCTGAACAAAGATTCCGGGCATCAGCAACTGAACATATCCACCGGGCTGACCTGTCGAAATCGAACCGCCAAATACAAAGCGGAACAAAAGGACAAACATAACTGGCTGAATCGTTGAGAAAATTAGTACTTCTGGAACGCGGGCCAACTGAAGCAGTTGGCGCTTAGTAATAATGAGTGAATCCATCACAGCATTTTTCATGGCTTTGGCTCCTCTTCTGCAACGTGGCCCGTAAGCGCCATAAATACATCATCCAGAGATGGGCGTTTTATGCCGACATCTAACGGATGAATTGCCGCTGCATCCATTCCTCGTAGGGCATCCATTAATGCAGCTGGACCATTTGATACCGGCGCGCTTATTTTACGCAACGCTGAATCTACTAACGCGGTTTGTCCACTAATTTTTTCAATGATCTGAGTTGTCTCTGCAATATGTCGAGCTTCAACCGTAACTTCCAAACGCTCGCCACCAACTTGGTTTTTCAGCACATCCGATGTTCCTCGCGCAATCACTTTGCCGTGATCAATAACTGCAATCTCATCCGCCAATTGATCGGCTTCATCGAGATACTGAGTTGTTAAAAGCAGGGTTACCCCACCCTTGACTAACTCTTCAATTACTCCCCACATCTCCATACGTCCTCGTGGATCTAATCCTGTAGTGGGTTCATCTAAAAATAAAACTTTCGGTTGAACTATGAGCGAGGCAGCTAAATCTAAACGACGACGCATTCCACCCGAATAAGTCTTAATTGGTCGACGTGCACTTTCAGTGAGCGAAAACCGTTCAAGAAGTTCATTGGCGCGATTAATTGATTGCTGTTTTCCTAAATGGTACAAACGACCAAACATTACTAAGTTATCCCAACCAGTTAATGTCTCATCGACTGCAGCATATTGACCCGATAATCCAATAACTTCGCGAACTTTGTCTGGATGTTTGATGACATCGATTCCAGCTACATGAGCGTTTCCTGAGTCAGGCTTGAGCAAAGTCGCAAGAATTCTCACAGTTGTCGTTTTGCCTGCACCATTTGGGCCTAAAACACTTAATACCGTGCCCTCAGCCACATCGAGAGATAAATCATCTAGCGCTCTTACTGCGCCTTTGTCATAGGTCTTAACGAGATGTTCCGCGCTCACTGTCTTCACACGGTAACCTTACCCTCATGTCTAATAAAGCACCCTTAAACGCATCACCCAAAGCCCACACCCACCGCGAGATTATGGTCATCCTTGGTGGCCTCATGACGGGCATGCTCTTGGCAGCCCTCGACCAGACGATTGTGTCTACCGCCCTGAAAAACATTGTTGAGGAGTTTCATGGCCTCAACCATTACACCTGGGTTGTTACCGCTTACTTGTTGACGTCCACTGCTTCGACTCCGTTGTACGGAAAGATTTCAGATATTTACGGACGTCGCGTTGTCTTCCAGTTTGCCATTGTTACTTTCTTGCTCGGTTCTTTCCTTGCAGGAGCATCACAGAACATGACCCAGCTAATCGCAACTCGTGCACTACAAGGTCTAGGCGCTGGCGGTTTGATGGCACTTACATTCGTCATCATCGGAGACATAGTCCCACCACGTGAACGCGGTCGTTATCAAGGGTACTTCGGCGCTGTATGGGGTCTTTCATCTGTTGCTGGACCTTTGCTCGGTGGATTCTTTTCAGACCATGCACAGATTCTTGGAATCACTGGTTGGCGTTGGATTTTCTACATCAACATCCCATTTGGAATCGCATCCCTAGTAATCACATCAGCTGTTTTGCATATCCCAAAGGTCAAGCGCGATCACAGCATTGATTATTTAGGTGCCGTGTTAATGGTGGCCTCAGTCTGTCTAGTGCTTCTGTCGGTTTCAATTTACGGTCCTCAGTATGGTTGGACAGATACTCGAACTACTATTTTCTTAGTTGTTGGATTGATTCTGGCAGTTCTCTTCTTGTATTGGGAAAGCAAAGCAAAAGAGCCAATCATTCCGTTGTACCTATTTAAAAACCACACTTTCTCGCTAACTTCAGCCCTTGGCGCAGTTATCGGTGCTGGAATGTTCGGGGCAATTGTTATGTTGCCGCTGTACTTTCAGGTCGTAAAAGGCTACTCCGCTACCTCCGCAGGCCTTAAATTGATTCCTTTAATGCTCGGAATCGTTTCAACCTCTATCGTTTCTGGAAAAATGATTTCAAAGCACGGTCATTACAAGCGCTTCCCAATCATGGGAACAGCACTGATGACTGCGGGAATATTAGCGATGACTAGATTGCAGCTTGATACTCCTTATTGGCAGATTTCAATCTATGCCATCATGGTTGGTGCTGGACTTGGTTTATCAATGCAGACAATTGTTATTGCGCTGCAGAATGCCGTTGATTTCAAGGACATGGGAGTAGCAACTAGTAGTAATACTTTCTTCCGTTCTCTTGGCTCAGTTTTTGGAACTGCAATTTTCGGAAGTATTTTGACGAACCGTGTCGGACACTACTTAGAGTCCGGATTTGCAGAGCTTGCTAAGAAAGATCCAACATCTCTGACTGGATTTGATATGAGTCAGTTAGGTGGAATTTCAAATAGCACGGCCGTCCTTAAGACTCTTCCTCCAGTAATTCAACACACCGCACTCGAGGCTTTCGTTAGCTCTTTCCACATCGTCTTCTTTGCCGCGGCTCCAATAACTGCGCTTGGATTATTGCTGGCATTGATGCTTCGCGAGACACCACTTCGTACTAATCAAGATTATGCAGCAGCACGCGAAGAGGCAGCTGGAGAAGCAATTGGTTAATGCAGTCACCATTTAAGGACCTGCCGCGCGAGATATCCGTTCTCGTCGCGGCATCCTTTTTTGTAGCCGTTGGTTTTGGAATTGTTTTACCAGCAATTCCGGTATTTGCTCGCTCTTTTGGAGTAAATAATGCTGCCATCGGTTTAATCGTTTCAATGTTTGCAATTACACGCTTTGCATCGGGGCTGATTTCCGGAAAACTCGTTGATTTATACGGTGAAAGAGCCGTTTATACCAGTGGAGTCCTCATGGTTGCTGTCTTTGTTTTCCTTGCAGGCCTGTCCACGAATTACCATCAATTACTGTTCTTTCGTGCAGCTGGCGGGTTGGGTTCATCAATGTTTTCAGTTGCAGCCGGATCAGTCATCATGCGATCTGTTGATGATCAACATCGCGGACGTGCTCAGTCTGTTTACAACGGAGCATTTTTGGTCGGTGGTGTGTCTGGTCCTGCAATCGGCGGATTACTTTCACTGATATCGCTGCGTGCACCTTTTTTTGCTTACTCAATTCTGCTTTTGGGTTCGGCCACAGTCGCTCATGTTTACCTGAAGAGTGAAAAAATCGGTAAGCGAGAAAAGAATGTTGAGACTGGCCAGCACACGACATTGCGAGAAGCACTAGCGATGAAACCTTATCGAATCGCACTCGTACTTGTATTTATCGTGAACTGGGTGATCTTTGGCCTGCGCGCATCGATTCTGCCGATATTTGTAATCGAAGATTTAAAATCCACAACTGCAGTTGTTGGTTTTGGATTAGCACTCAGTGCAATTTTCCAAGGTGCATTATTAATGCGAGGCGGCCGGCTTTCAGATTTGAAAGGCAGACGAATCGCATCACTCATAGGATCAAGTGTGAGTTTGCTTGGTGTCTTAGCCTTAACTTTCGCCATTCATCCTTGGATGTATTTATTTGCTATGTCCATCATCGGTATCGGTGGAGCATATTTATCAACAACACCCTCAAGTATCGTTGGTGACATCATTCGTGGTCGCGGCGGACAGGTAATTGCAATCTTTCAGATGGCCGGAGACGCCGGAATGATTGTTGGGCCATTAGTTATCGGTGCACTTGCCGATGCCTACTCATATCGCACTGCATTTGCGGTATCGGCAGCCGTCTTTGCCTTTGGTACTCTATTAACAACTCAAATTCCAGAGACCCGCCAGAGTTATTTACCCAATAAAGGCGAAGAGCCCCAGGTAATTAACCTGAGGCCCCTCGATTAAATCGACTAAAACTGAGTACTAGTCGTTACCG